>Ga0068714_10005599_pt1 | contig 13262 bp, 14 predicted proteins | sample MTBNYHSulfiMetaG_FD_62988 | JGI IMG/M metagenome (GOLD analysis project Ga0068714, IMG submission 62988) | Enrichment culture microbial communities from rom New York Harbor, USA that are MTBE-degrading - MTBE-NYH (New York Harbor Sulfidogenic)... | ecosystem: Environmental > Aquatic > Marine >... | reverse complement strand
GCGGTGTTCGACATCCCGCTGCTGGGCGGCCGCCTGGCCGCGGCCACCGCCTGGCTGCGAGAGGCCCGCCCGGACCTGCAGGGGCTGCCCCTCGGCTACTTCGGAGCCAGCACCGGGGCCGCGGCGGCCCTGTGGGCGGCCGCCGACGACGAGCGGATCGCGGCGGTGGTCAGCCGGGGCGGCCGGCCCGATCTGGCCGCCCCCCGCCTCGGGCAGGTGCGGGCCCCCACCCTGCTCATCGTGGGCGGGAACGACCAGGTGGTGCTGGACCTCAACCGGGAGGCACAGGCCGCCATGACGGCCGAGTGCCGGCTGGAAGTGATCCCCGGGGCGACCCATCTGTTCGAGGAGCCGGGAGCGTTGGAGCAGGTGGCCCGCCTGGCGCGGGATTGGTTCCTACGGTGTCTGGGGAAGCCGTCCGTTTAGGCGCGCCGGGGCGAATAGATTGGTGGGAGACAGAGAGGACTCCCATGTCGCCTCATCGACACGAATACCTGAAGAGCACGGCTCTCTTCGCCGGTCTCAGCGACCGGCAGATCGAGGGTGTGCTGACCGTCGCCAAAGAGCAGCGCTTCGCCGCCGGGGAGCAGATCATCCGACGCGGCGAGGGCGGGCTCGGTTTCTATCTGGTCCTGGAGGGCCGCACCGAGGTGCGGTCCGACGACGAGGTGCTCGCCCGGCTCGGCCCGGGAGAGTACTTCGGTGAGATGGCCTTGCTGCTCGACGACACCCCGCGCACCGCCGATGTGGTGGCCCTCGAGGACACCGTGTGCCTGGCCATCACTCAGTGGGCCTTCCGTTCGCTGCTGGCCACCCACCCCGACATGGGCCTGGCGGTCATGGGGGAGCTGGCGCGGCGACTCAGCGGCACCCCGCGCTCACTGGCCGAGTAGCTCCCGTGCCCGAGGTGCGCTTCCTGCCGGACGAGGTGACGGTGAAGACGCGGCCCGGGGAGTGCCTGTTGGACGCGGCGCGCCGGCACGGCATCCCGATGGTGGCGGCCTGCGGGGGCGAGGCAGCCTGCACCACCTGCCGGGTGCTGGTGGTCGAGGGGGCCGAGGCGATGGGTGCCCCTCCCGCGGACGAGTCGGTGCTCCTGGCTCCCCTTCGCTCCAACGGGAACATCCGCCTGGCCTGCCGGGCGATCCCCGAGGGACCGGTGGTGGTGCGCCGGCTGGTGATCGATGAGGATGACGTGCGGCTCACCGACCGCCGGCAGGTCACGCCCGGCCCGGTGGGGCGGGAACAGGAGGTCGGTGTGCTCTTCGCCGACCTGCGGGGGTTCACCTCCTTTGCCGAGTCGCTGCTCCCCTACGATGTGGTCCACGTGCTCAACCGCTTCTACGCCCTGGCGGACGGGGTGATGGAACGGCACGGCGGGACCATCGCCACCTACATGGGTGACGGGTTCATGGCCCTGTTCGGCGTGACGACGGAGGAGCCGCCCGCCCTGCGGGCGGTGCGCGCCGGTCTCGAGCTGATCGAAGCGGTGGCCGAATGGAGGAGCTATCTCGAGCTGCTGCACAACAAGGGGCTGGCGGTGAGCGTAGGTGTGCACACCGGCCGGGCGGTGGTGGGCTGGCTCGGAACGGGCCCCTCCCGCATCATCACCGCCGTGGGTGACGTCGTCAACACCGCCGCCCGCATCGAGCAGGCCAATCGGGCCTTCGGCACCCGCTTGCTGGTGAGCGACGAGGTGGCCCGAGCCCTCGGCGACCGGTTGGCGGCAGTGCCCATGCCGCCCATCCCGCTGGCGGGCAAGAGCAGCGTGCATCGGCTGCATTCGGTGGAGGCCGTGCGCTGATGGCGCCGGCCTTCACCGTCTGGGGTGCCAGGGGGTCGATGGCGGTGAGCGGGCCCCGTTATCTGCGTTACGGCGGAGACACCTCCTGCTATCACGTCGAGTTGGAGCCGGGACATCACCTGCTGATCGACGGCGGCACCGGCCTGCGCCGCCTAGAGCCCCGGCTGGGGCGTCCGCCTCTGCGCTTCACGGTGCTCTTCACTCACTATCACCTGGATCACCTGCATGGGCTGCCGGTCTTCTCGCCTCTGTACGAGCGAGCCAACCGGTTCGACTTCTTCGGGGTGCGTCAAGGCGGCATGGGGGCGGCGGAGGCCCTGCACCTGCTGCTGCGCCCACCGTTGTTCCCCGTGCCCTACGACGAGGTGCCGGCCCGTTGCCGGTTTGTCGATCTGACCGATCCCATGGAGCTGGGGCCGCTGCACATCGGCTTCCTGCCGCTGCGTCATCCGGGCGGAGCGACCGGGTTTCGCTTCGACGGGCCCGGCGGGTCGGTGGTGCTGGCCAGCGACCACGAGGCCGGCGACGAGCGCACCGATTCCGCCCTGGCGGCCTTCGCGGCTGATGCCGATGTGCTGTTGCACGACTCGCAGTACACCGAGGACCAGGTGCAAGGCCCGCACGCCGGGTGGGGGCACAGCGCTTGCCTGGCGGCGGCCGTCGCCGCCGAGCGGGCCGGGGTCGGCCACCTGGTGCTCACCAGCCACGACCCCGATCGCAGCGACGACGAAGTGGATGCGCTGGTAGCCCGGGTGCAGGCGCGTTTTCCTTCTGCCGAAGCCGCCCGTCCGGGGCTGTCCTTCCCTCTGTGAGGGCCTACTCCCGCGGGAACCAGTCGGCCTGGTACTCGCTGGTGGCGTTCCACAGGATCCAGCCCAGGCCGTGTTCCTCCGCCCGGGCGATCTCCTCGGCGATCTGATCGGCGTCGTAGTAGAAGGCCTGCAGCCACGGGCGGAGGATCCCCCCCTGCATCCGGGGCGCGCCGTAGTCGAGGGCCTGGCCGACCACCTCCGAAGGGTGGTCGTTGGGGTTGTCGAAGCCCAGCCAGCCCCGGGAGTAGTGGCTGGGGTAGATCATCGGGCTGAGGGCGTCCACCGCCGTCGACAGATCCTCCACCCGCTGCCCTATGCCCTGGTCGTCGTTGGTGGACAGGACGATGGCGAAGATGTCGGCGGAGACCGCGCATCCTTCGGCGTGGAGGCGCTCCCGGGCCTCGTCCAGGAAGGCGGCGACCGTCTCCACCCTCGTGGTCTGGTCCACCGGCTGGTCGTAGCCGAGAGTGCTGATGTCGCCGTCGCTGGGGAAACGGACGTAGTCGAACTGGATCTCGTCGAAGCCCAGCCGGCAGGCTTCCACGGCCAGGGAGAGCGGGTACTCCCAGGCCGAGCGATCGGTGGGGTCCATCCAGGCCAGGCCGCGGCTGTTCTCCCAGACTCCCCCGGTGGCGGTGTTGTGCGCGGCGTGCTCGGGATTGGCCGGGGCCCAGTAGCCGTCCTGGAAGGTGACGATGCGGGTGATGGTGTAGAGGCCCCGCTCTTGGGCCGCGGCCAGAGCCGCCTCCACTTCGTAACTGTCCAGGATTGCTCCGGTGGCCCGCGCGTCGGGGACCTGGGAGTCGTGGAGCACCGCCCCGCTCTCCTCCTTGGTGTCGAAGACCAGGGTGTTGATGACGGTGCCCTCGATCATCTCCAGCAGGCGGGCGAACTGCGTGGGCGAAGCGGCGGTGGCCCCGTAGACCCGAATCCCTTTCACGATGAACGGCTCCATGGTGACGACGAAGCGGCCCGATGAGCCGTCCCAATCGGCCTGCGTGGTCTCCCAGGCCAGCCGGGAGGCCTCCACCGAGCCCGGCACGGCGGCCACGATCTCGAAGGAGCCGAGATCGTCGGTGATCGCCTCCCGTTCCCCGGCCCGGATGGTGGCCCCGGCCAGGCCGTTTCCCTGGGAATCCGTCACCCGCCCCTTCAGTACCAGGGGCTCCAGTTGCAGGCCGAGGTCGCCGGCCTCCGGCAACTCCTCGGGGTCCACGATGAACAACGCATCGTGGTAGCCGGGGGCGCTCACCGTCAGGGAGGCAGGGGGCTCGAAGGCCACATGGGCCCCTCCGGCCTCGTCGGTGGTGGCCTCGTCCCCTTCGGGCCCGGTGATGACCGCCCCCGTCACGGGCCCGTCCACGCCCAGCACCACCAGCGACACCGTGTCATCCGGATTCAGCCCGCGGAAGAGCACCCAGCCGCCCGCCGTGACCAGGGCGATGAGGATCAGGGCGACGACGATGCGCGTCGACATGGCGGATCGGCGGCCCCGTCTGCCGTAGCCCCCGGTGCCCTCGAATATGTCGAGACCGCGGCCTCGCAGGCGGCGACTCACGGTGCTCCTTCCCCTCTGCCGGCCGCCCACCGGCCGGTGAGTGGATAGGTTAGAGGACGCCCGGGGAGAACAAGGGGCTCGGAAAGGGTGTGCTCGGCTTGTCGAACCGGGGAGGGCAACCGGTGGCTTGGCAGGAGTGGGTCTTCTACCAGGTTGGCCTGCGTTCGTTCCAGGACGGCAACGGGGAGATCCCGGTGGCGGGCCAACTACGGCCGGGGCCCGACGAGGGGATGGTGGTCGAAGAGGAGTCTTCTGCTCAGGGGCCGGGGTGTGCGAATGTGCCCCGGTGGACCAACTCGGCCAGGGGCTTGCGCCCGGTGAAGCCGGCGGCGGCTGCCCGGCGCCGCTGCTCCCGTTCGGCTTCCTCGTCCGGGTAGCCGAGGGCGACGGCCCAGGTGCAGTCATGGCCGGCGGGGAGGCCGAGGACCTCTCCCGCCTGCTCGGGCCGATGGAAGGCGATGGGGCACGAGCCGATCCCCCGGGCGGCGGCGGCCAGCATGATGTTCTGCGCGGAGCGGCCGATGTCGAAGTCGTTGCCGCCGGGCAGTCGAACCAGGGCGACCGTGGCCGCCGAGGCGAGGACCGGCCCGGTGAAGTCTCCGGTGGCGGCCAGGGCTTGCAGGCCGGGGCGGTCGTCGACCACGACGAAGGCCCACCCCTGGCGGTTCTTGGAGCTGCCGGTCCAGCGGCCGGCCTCGAGCACCGCCTCCATCTCCTCCGGCGGGATGGGGTCGGGGCGGAAGCGGCGCACTACTCGCAGGGAGAGGACGTGGCGGTAGACGGCGGGATCGGCGTGAACGGCGGGGGTCATGACCTAACGGTAACCCGCCTCACTTGCGGGTGCGGCGCGCCACCCCCAGGACCAGGCCGATCACTCCCCCGGCCAGAGAGAACACCACCGCCTCCGCGGCCGCCCCGCCGGTGGGGAGAAGCGAGGTGCCGGCCAGATGTCCGCTCAGCGCCAGCCCCAGGGTGGCGGCCAGGGCGAGCAAGGTACCGGTGCCGGCTGCGATGACGAGGTGAAGGAGGGAAGGGGGCCCGCCGGCCAGGGCCACCCCCAGCGGTACCACCGCGCCCACGAGCAGCGGGGCGAAGTGCAAGGGGGCATCGCTCCACCAGGCCAACGCCACCCATACGGCGGCCAGGGCCGCCCCGTACAAGCCAGCCCACCCCAGACGCTGCATCGGCCCGACCCTAACCGGGCCGGCGGATGGCCGCGAGCGGCACTAGCCGCCGAGGCCGGCCAGGCCCCTCACCAGCTCGGCGGCCAGAGGGGCCGCCACTCTCCCTCCCCCGCCTCCCCCCTCCACGAGCACGGCAAACGCGTAGCCCTCCCAGTAGCCGACGAACCAGGCGTGGGCCGCCAGCTCTTCCCCGGCCTCATACTCGGCGGTGCCGGTCTTGCCTCGCACGTCCTCGCCGGCCACCGCCGCGGCCGTACCGGTCCCATAGGCCACCACTCGACCCATCAGGTCGGCCAGGTCGGCGGCGACGGCCGGACTGAGGGGCCTCGGGGGGGCCGGATCCCCGGCGAGCAGGGAGGGAGCCCGCCAGCCGCCGCCGGCCACTGCCGCGGCCAGTGTGGCCAGGTGGAGGGGGCTGGCCAGCACCCGGCCTTGTCCGATGGCCGCCGCGGCCTCCTCGGCGTCGTCCACCGGCGAAGGAAACACCGCGGTGGAAGCGGCCACGGGCAGGTTGGGGGCGGTGCCGAAGCCGAAAGACGCGGCCGCGGTACCGAGGTCACCCTCCCCGAGGCGGGCAACGGCCAGGGGGGCGAAGGTGGTGTTGCAGGAGTAGGCGAAGGCGTCGGCGAAGGAGACCTGTCCCAGGGCCTCCCCGCCGGCGTTGGTGAACAGGCGGCCTCCCACCGTGGCCTCCCCGGGGCAGGCGACGGTCTCGGAGGGGGTGATCCCCTGCTCGAGCAGGGCGGCGGCGGTGACCAGCTTGAAGGCCGACCCCGGCGGGTAGAGGCCGCCCAGGGCACGGTCGAAAGCGGTCAGAGGCTGGGAGGCAGCCGCCCGGATCCCCCCGGTGCTCACATCCAGCACCACGATGGCGGCCGGTTCCGGGGCGGCGGCGATGACCGCCTCCACCACCTGCTGGACCTCGATGTCCAGGGTGGTCACCACCGCCTCCGGCTCCCTGCCCGGGAACTCGGCCAGCACCTCTGCCACGGTGCCGTAGCGGTTGACTCGCCGGATCTCCTGGTCGGGCAATCCGGCCAGCCGGCTCTCCAGGGCCAGTTCCAGCCCGGAACGCCCGACCGTGACGGTGGCGGTGTAGGGAGGCCCCAGTGCGGCCAGCAGCTCGACGGTCATCACCCCGGTGGTTCCCACCACCTGGTCGGCGAAAGGCGAGGGGAGCCGGACCCGCTCGGTCCCATCGCGTACCAGGACCCCGGGCAGGGCGGCCAGATCGGCCTCCGCCGTCGCGTATGCGTCCACGGACAGTGACCCCACCGGGACGAACCAGTCCGGCCGCACCACCGGCCGCTCGATCTCCTCCCGGGCATGGTCCGGGTCGACGCCCGCCGCGGTCTGGAGGGAGGCCAGCAAGGCGTCCAGGTCCTCGATCTGCCCGGGGACCACGCCGATCACCTTCACCGGCTGCTCGGCGGCGATGGGCCGGCCGTCCACGGCCAGGATGGCCGCCCGGGTGGGCCAGCTCCGGGTGACCTGCAGCGTGTCGCCCTCCTGCAACGATGGGTGGAGGACGGCCGGGGACCAGTCGACCAGCCAGCGGGCCCCCGCTCGCACCAGCGGCACGCCGCCCCCGTACTCCCAGGTGCCCGCACCGGCCAGCTCGACCGCGGCAGTGAAAGCGACCACCACCCCCGCCCCGTCGTCGGCCGGATGGACCTCGCCCACTTCGAAGACGGCCGCCCTCGTTCCCAGGCTCTCCACCCAGGACTGATGTGCGGCAGCGAAGCCCGGGGGCGGGCCCACCACGAACCGGGAGGCTTCGTCCCAGTCGAAGAGGGCCCAGGCGCTCAGGTAGTCGGCCGCAGTCCCGGCCGCGCCGGCCAGGTCGTCGGCGGTCGGCTGGCCGGGCAGGGTGGTGGCTTCGGCGGGAAGAGTGCTGGAGGTGGCGAGTGGGGCAGGTTGGGTCCCCCCGCCGAAGGAGCACGAGGACGCCGCCAGCACCAGCACGGCCGCGAGCGCGGCGCCGGCCCGCATGGGCCGATCGTAGGGCGGCACCGAGGCAACGGCGGGCTCACCCGCCGCCGCCCCGGCTTGCCGCGTGATTCTCAGTCCTGGCGGGCGAGCAGCATCAAGATGCCGCCGACGACCGCTACGTAGGGGGCGGCGCTGATGCCGTCGGTGAAGGCGTCTCCCGCCGAGCCTCCCATGTCGCCGGCCCAGAGGATCACCTGGACGATGAAGACCACCCCGATCACCAGAGCGACGATCCCCAGAATGCGCAGGGCGATCGCGCTCGTCCGGGGAAGCACCGCCAGCAGCACCGCGCCGATGCCGATGATGAGGGTGAAGATGCCCAGGTCCGGGTTGTCCCCGCCGTGCTCCCAGCCGCCCCACAGGAAGGGCAGACCCACCTGGAAGCCGTTGGAGGAACCCATCTGCAGCCAGTTGACGAACGTGGCCACGATCAGGGCGATCCCTCCGAGCAGCGGCAGCAGTCGCACTTTCAGGCCGCCCAGCATCAAGGTGGCCGCACCGCCACCGGCGGCCGTGCCTCCCCCGCCCAGGGCGGCCAGGCGGCGTCCATCCACCCAACCGGTCCAGCCGTTCTCGCCGCTGACCCGGGCCCAAGCGCCGCGGGTCTCTTCGACTCGCAACTGCACCCGCTCGGCCAGTTGAGCCGCCGGGGCCTGCGAGGGATCGGGAGCCGTCCAGGCGGGGAGCCCTCCGGCCGGGACCTGGCAGGTCGCCTGCCAGGCCGCCGCCATGGGGGCGGTCACCGCCGGGGCCTGTGCAGCCACGGCGGGGGTGGGGCCGGTGGCCTCGACGGCAGCGGAGGGCGTCGTCGTGTCACCGCCCAGCGGCGCCAGGCGGCGGGCATCCACCCAGCCGGTCCACCCGTTGCTGCCGGTGACCCGGGCCCAGGCCCCTCGCGTCTCGTCCACGCGCAGCTGGACGCGAGCGTCCAGGCGAGCCATGGCCTGCAGGCTGGGATCCGGGCGGGTCCAGGCCGACATTCCCCCGGGAGGGACCTCATGGGTCGGGGTGAAGGCCGCCGGCTGTTCCGGGGCCGCCATCTCCATCGTGTCGGCCACCGGGGCAGCCGCCGCCGCGGTGGCCACCTCGGGCACCACCTCGGGTGTGGCTTCCGGCTCGACCTCGGCCGGCCGAGCCGCGATGTCCCCGGCCATCCCGCCTCCCAGGGCGGTGAGGGCGTCGGCGGCGCCGGCCAACTCCTGGGTGCCCAGGAGGAAGTTCTGCCGGTTCAAGCCGTCCAGGTAGATGGGGTATTCGAGGGAAGCTGCGAGCAGGCCGCCTTCGATCTCGGCGGTACCTCTCATCAAGGATCCGCGCTTGTTCACCAGTGCCCGCGCCTCGGCGGCCGCCTCCTCCCCGACGCCGGGGACCTCCAGCCGATGGGAGAGGAGCACCTCCTCTTCTCCCACCTCCAACTCGAGTTGCAGAGGCGGCTCGCCGGCCACCTCGACGGCCGGACCCTCCTCCAGGAAGGTCAGCCGCGGGTCGGCCGAACACCAAGCGGCGATGCGACTCAGGACGTCGTCGCTCACGATGCTCCTTTCCCGCGCCGCCCTCGGCTGGCGCCGCCGGCGGCCGTGCTGGTCGTCGCGGGCCCCAAGGTACTCCGCCGGGAGGGACCTCGCACTCGGGAGGGGCGTGCGGTCAGGCTCGGGAGGACAGGGCGGTCAGGCCCGAGCGGGGGCGCGGCAAGCCGGGGGCGCTTCCCGGAGGTCGCCGAGCAGCCGGCCAACGGCCTCGCGCAGGGCGTCGGGCTCGAAGGGCTTGGTCATGAAGGAGTCGGCCCCCCGGCGGTCGGCCTCGCGCCGGAACTCCTCCTGGGCGTGAGCGGTGAGGACCAGCACGGGGAGCCCGGCGCAGCGCGGATCCAGCCGCAGGCGACGCAGCAGCTCCCAGCCGTCCATGCCGGGCAAGCCTATGTCGAGGATGACCAGGACGGGAACCTGGTCTTCTACCGCGGCCAGCGCAGCGGGGGCGTCGAGGGCCGCCCGCACCGGCCGTCCCAGGTCGCGCAGGCAGACGGCCAGCAGCCGCTGCACCAGCGGGGAGTCCTCGACCACCAGTATGTACTCCGACACGCGACTGCCTCTCTGTGCCTGTGCCAAGAGGTCGGCCGATGCGCTCCCCACCTTTAGGAGATGACGGGCGGGCATCGTCCTCCCCCCGTCCCGCCGCCGGCCGGCGTCCCGTATAGTCCCGCCGTCCGGAGGAGCCGTCCGACAGGGGAGGGAGACCGACGGTGTCGTGGAGCACGGTGAAGGGTTACTTCTTCGCCACTCGCCCATGGTCGTTCAGTTGCTCGGCTCAGCCGGCCTTCTTGGGCAGCATTCTGGCCTACCACTACCTGGCCGGTGATTCGGCCTTCTCGTTCAACTGGGTGACCCTGGCCCTGACGCTGGCGGGGATGGTGATCGCCCAGGCGGTCTGCAACCTGGTGAACGACTACTTCGATCATCGCTGGCAGTGCGACCTGCCGGAGAACTCTGGGGCACGTAATCCCTTCTTCGATCCCCGCGTGTCCACGCGCGGCCTGCTGGGGCTGACGGCCGCACTGGCAGTGGTCGACCTCGCCATTGCCGGGTACTTCCTGGCCACCATCGGGGGATGGGTCCTGTGGGTCCTGATCCCGGCGGGCGCGCTGATGGTGGTGTTCTACACCGCGCCCCCGATCAGTCTGAAGTACCACGCGCTCGGGGACCTCTCCATCATCCTCACCAACGGCCTGGCCGGTACATTCGGAGCCTTCTACGTGCAGGCGGCGGGCGTGCCGTTCACCGGGCGCCAGGCGCTGGCCGTGCTCCTGTTCTCACTGCCGGTCTCCTTTATGGGCGATGTGATCCTCAACGCCAACAACACCCGGGACGTCTCGGAGGATCGCAAGGTCAGGGCGATCAGCTTCGCCGGCCTGGTCGGGGAGGGGGGCGGGGTGGCCCTGGAGCACTTCCTCATCTACGGCTCATTCCTGGTCTCGCTGGTGCTGGCTCCGATCTTCCTGACGCCGCTCACCCTGGTCACCTTGCTGGCGGTGCCCCGGGCGCATCGGCTGCTGCACAAGCTGAGGCATCGCGCCGACATCGACCCCGCCGACTACGACCGGGTGGACCTCGATGGAGCCGCCCTGAACCTGGTCTTCTGCTCTCTGTACGTGAGCGCCCTGGCGGTGGGGCTCACTCTCCTCTGAGCCGGCGTCCCCTTCTCACTCGTCGCCGGGCTCGGGGGGCCGGCGACGGCGCCGGACTTCCGACCGGTGGCGCTTGTCGGCCAGGCGTCGCAGTCGGGAGGCGGCGGTGGGTCGGGTGGGCCGGCGCGGGCGGGTCACCTGCAGGCCCTCCTCCAACAGGGCCGCCAGGCGGCGGCGGGCCGTTTGACGGTTGCGCCACTGCGAGCGAGAGTCGTCGACGACCAGGCGGACCACCCCGCCCTGGGCACGGGCGCCGAGACGCTCCAGCAACCGGCGGCGCAGATCGTCGGGGACGCTCGGACTCGCGGCCAGATCGAAGGTCAGCTCCACCCGCGTGGCCGAGCGGTTGGCGTGCTGGCCGCCCGGGCCGCCGGCGGTGTCGAAACGCCAACGCAGCTCGCCGGGAGGGATCACCAGGCCGGGGGTGACGCGCAGGGGCTGGTCCACGAGCGCGAGATTAGGGCGCGAGGCCGGGACGGGGCTCTCCGATCTGTAACCTGCCCTCGTGGCTATCACCGGGCCGCTGCACCTGCCCCCCGCCCAGCCTGCCCTGCCGGGCCGGGGGTGTGGTCCGTCGGGCATGGCCGGCCTCGGGCCGGCCGGCGAACTCCGGGCCCCGGCGGAGGTTATCGATGGCTGACGAACTGGTTCTGACCGGAGACGCCCTGGGGCCGGAGGAGGTCATCGCCGTGGCCGAGGGGCGGGCCTCGGCGCGGCTCGGGCCCGGGGTGGCAGCTCGCATGGCCCCCGCCCGGCGCCTGGTGGAAGAGGCCGTTGCCGAGGAGAGGGTGGTGTACGGCGTGACCACCGGCTTCGGCGCCCTGGCCAACACCCGCATCGAGCCCGCTCTCGCCGACCAGGCGCAGATGTCCTTGCTGCGCAGCCATGCTTCCGGGGTCGGGCCTCCCCTGCCGGATCCGCTGGTGCGAGCCATGCTGCTCTTGCGGGCCCGCACTCTGGCCCAGGGCCACTCTGGGGTGCGGGTGGAGATCGTGGAGCGTCTGCTGGATCTGTTGCGTCTGGACCTGCTGCCGGTGGTGCCGGCACAGGGGTCGGTGGGCGCCTCCGGGGATCTGGCGCCCTTTGCCCACCTGGCCCTGCCGCTGATCGGTGAGGGTTCGCTGCGCAGCGAGGGCCATACCCGCCCGGCCGCCGAGGCGCTGGCCGAACACGGGCTGGCCCCGCTCACCTTGCGGGCCAAGGAGGGCCTGAGCCTGCTCAACGGCACCGAGGGCATGTTGGCCCACGGAGTGCTCGGCCTGCGGCGGGCACGGCGCCTGGCCGAGGCGGCCGATCTGGCCTGTGCTCTGTCGGTGGAGGCCCTGCTGGGGAGCGTGCGGTCCTTCGACCCCCGACTGCACGCCCTGCGCCCCCATCCGGGACAGGCTGGCTCGGCCGCCACCCTGCGCCGCTGGCTGGCGGGGAGCACGATCGTGGCCGGCCATGGCGGCTCGGGTCACGCGGTGCAGGATGCCTACAGCCTGCGCTGCGCCCCCCAGGTGCATGGGGCTGCCCGGGATGCGCTCTCCTACGCCGACGGGATCGTGGCGGTAGAACTGGGCTCGGTCACCGACAACCCGGTGGTGCTGCCCGAAGCGGGTGAGTTTCTTTCGGGCGGCAACTTCCACGGCCAGCCCCTGGCCTTCGCCTTCGACTTCGCCACCATCGCGGTGACCGAGTTGTCCAGCATCTCAGAGCGGCGCACCGACCGCATCCTCGACCCGGAGCGATCCGCAGGGCTGCCCCCCTTCCTGGCCATCCACCCCGGGCTGAACAGCGGCTACATGATCACCCAGTACGTGGCGGCGGCCCTGGTGGCCGAGAACCGGGTGCTGTGCCACCCCGCCTCGGTGGAGAGCATCCCCACCTCGGGCTCCCAGGAAGACCACGTGTCGATGGGCTGGGGGGCGGCACGCAAGCTGTGGGAGGTGCTGGGCAACGCTGCCCGGGTGCTGGCGGTGGAGGTGCTGTGCGCCTGCTCGGGCATCGAGCACCGCCGTCCCCTCACCCCGGGCACCGGGACCGGGGCCGCGCTGGCCGCAGTGCGCCGGCAGGTTCCGTCCTTGGAGGACGACCGCTCCCCGGCCCCGGACATCGAGGCGGTGGCGGCGATGATCGAGGACGGCACGCTGGTCCGGGCCGCCGCCGACGCCGCCGGCGCGGTACTCTGAGGGAGAACCAGCAAGGAGGACCATTCATGACCACTGGTGAGGAGAAGAGCGGGTTCGCCGTCTTCATGGAGAAGGCCAAGGGCCTGTTCGGCAAGGCCAAGGAGAAGGCCACCCCGGCGGCGGAGAAGGCCTGGGAGAAGACCAAAGAAGTGGCCGGCGAGGTGAAGGAGAAGGCCGCCCCGGCGGCGGAGAAGGCCTGGGAGAAGACCAAGGAAGTCTCCGAGAAGGCCTGGGAGAAGACCAAGGACGCCGCCGAGGACGTGAAGGAGAAGATCGACGAGCGGCGCGAGCAGCACGCGGAAGAGGCCGCCGAGGCGGTCGAGGAAGCCGCTGAAGCCGTCGAGGAAGCCGTCGAGGAGATCAAGCCCGAGGAGTAGGGGAGCGGGCTACTGGTGAGCCCCGCCGGCGGGCGGGGCTCACTCGCGTCCTGGGCGTCCGCGCCTTACGCGGTCGGGGAGATCTTCACCCCGAAGGGCGGGTATTCATCGGTGAGGCCGAAGAACCAGGAGAACAGGCGGGTGTACCACTGCATGGTGCCGGCGATGAAGTCCTGCATGCCG
>Ga0068714_10005598_pt1 | contig 13264 bp, 11 predicted proteins | sample MTBNYHSulfiMetaG_FD_62988 | JGI IMG/M metagenome (GOLD analysis project Ga0068714, IMG submission 62988) | Enrichment culture microbial communities from rom New York Harbor, USA that are MTBE-degrading - MTBE-NYH (New York Harbor Sulfidogenic)... | ecosystem: Environmental > Aquatic > Marine >... | reverse complement strand
CGCAAACGGTCGGCCTGGAATAGGGGTTGATGGTTAGGAGGAAGGAGAAAGGAGATGCTTACAGCAAGTCTTCAATGAAAGCGTCCACGAGTTTGCCGGCCACGCCCGCATAATCCACCTCATAGGTCCCCGTTTTGATCTTTTCTCTGAGGAGTGATACTTTTTCGTTTCTCATATCAGGAAGCGTGACGAGAAATTCTTTGAGCGCCTTTGCTTCCCTGCCGGCCTGGGAGAGATGAACGATCGCATCTCCTTCCAGGGGCTGCTGATCCGACACCTGTTTTTCAGAGGAAAGCTTTTCTTTTTCAAGCCTCTCTGCACCACCGGGGGAGAGCTTCCGGATGTTCCCAGTCACTTCATAGCTGATGATCTTGCGTCGCAGGAAGGGGTCGCTGCACCAAGGCTGGCAAAAGTCATTGAGCGCGATCCTTCGCTGGCAGCCAGGCTTCTCAAACTTGCCAACAGCGCTTTTTTCAGAACCGGCATGCCTGTCGGCACACTGACCCAGGCCATTGTGAAAATAGGTTTTGACAGGGTGAGGATGATGGCCTTGTCCTTATCACTCAGAGATACTTTCCCCATGGGCAAGAAGGGGCCCATGGATTATGAGAAGTTCTGGAAGCTTTCTCTTTACCGCGCCTTAATTGCGAAGGCCCTGGCCTTGAGACTACGTTCGGTCCACCCTGAGGAGGCCTTTGACGCGGGCCTCCTCGAAGAGATCGGCCTTCTTGTCTTCTACGACCTATTCGTCAAGGAAAGGGTTGCAGAGCCTCCCCTGAACCTGGATGACCTGGAGAGGCTCTTGCTTTGGGAAAAAGAAGTTTTCGGCGAGACCCACCGGGAAGTGGGGAGGTTTGTGCTTTCCCAGTGGGCTTTCCCTGAAAGGATCTTGATTTGCCAGGAAGCAGGGATAACATGGAACCGCTCCGAAACCGGGCCCCAGGATTCGCTGCTCTCCATATGTGATGCAGCTACCCTTATCGCGAAGGTGCTCACCTCGCAGCAAGGGGACTTGCCTTATGCCATATCCCGTGCGGCACTGGATGCCGCCATTTCGACGGAAGACATCCACACGATTGTTTCCTCCGTGTTTGAAGAGGTCGAGGAGATCGGAGCCCATCTTAAGATCCAGGTGAATCGCGACCGAGACGTGGTGGCGATTTTGGAAAAGGCCAACGCCGCTCTCATGAGGATTTCTCAAAGGGTGAGCGAATGCGTCGGCCATGAGCCCAGGGCGCTTCCCACCATGAAGACCCTGGAGGAAGATCCATCCCTGGCCACCGATGTTCTCCAGGCCGTGGTGCATGAAATCCGAAACCCCCTCATGGTGGTGGGCGGATTCGTGAAGAAGCTGGCCCAAACCCTGTCCCCTGATTCGGAAGGGAGCCGCTACGTGGGAGTCATCCTCAAAGAGGCCTCAAGGCCGAGAAAATCATGGAGGAGATGAACCGGAAGCTTGAAAAGGAGAGGGCGTAACGCAGTCTGACGGGATGCTCTTATCTTTCTTTCATTTCGGGCGAAGGCGAAAAATCGGGTTCTCAAACAGCCGAATTCTCTTTTGCGCCCTCCTTTATTAAGAATTAGGGTGGGTCAAGTGGGCCGGAGTCAGCCTATTGTGCATCATCGGCAATGTCGCGAAAGTTGAAATCAATGACCCGGCGGATGGTCTCAAAATCGGCGATGTCTCGTGTTACCAGGGTTGCGCCGATCTGCCTTGAAAGCAATGAAATGCAAATATGGTTATAGGTGCGCGGATTGGTGGGATCGAGTTTTCCAAGGGATCGAAGCCGGTTGCAAATGCGACCGATGAGGACTTGTGTGGAGGGGAGCGGCTGAATCAGTCTGCCCAGTTTGATGAAGGTATTACCAAAGTGCAGGAGGTGACGGATTTCCGCATTGCCTCTTGCACCCATCCACAGTTCATGAAGCACAGGATGAGCCAGGTACATAATCTTGTTAAAAGCGTTAACCTCATTGACATAAAGACCCTTGTTGAATATGCCAATATAGATATTCGTGTCGAAGACAGTTTTCTCCTGCATAGCTTATGACTCTTCAAAATCAAAGGTGCCGGCATTTGCGAGAGTTGCTTCAGCGATTTGGATGTCTGTGTCAAACTGCTTGAGAACGGCATTAATAGCCTCTTTCTCTGTTCTTGCCTTGAGTGCTGTCTTTATTCGGTTGATCTGTTCCTGGTCTAACTCCAGGGTTTTCTTTACCAGTGCCATAAGTCCCTCCATTTGAACCATACAACATGCATGTTTGGTATGGTTTTAATGCCAATCTTTTTGTGAGATGTCAAGCGAAAAGAGGGGAGGACGATCAAACGGCCTATGGGTCACTTTCTTTGATATTTTTCAAGAACGACGACACCCGTTTTTCATGGCGCTGGAAAATGGTCATGACCATTTTCCAGCGCTAAGGAATATTGTCGGGAGGCACCTTGAACCTCCTCAGCTTTTGAATTGTTCGATAGGTTGCCTAGCTCTCTGCGTCTTTGGGGCTTTTTGCTCCGCCTTCTTGTCCCGCCGTTGTTCTCAACGGCCTTAAGAAGACATCATCATCCGCAGACTTGTCCGCCTTTGGAGGATTCCGCAGATTAAAAAGATTATCCCTCTCACTGCCCGGAGCCCAAGATAGTTTGCCCTGGGTCGTCATTGCGAGGAGCGCCAGCGACGAAGCAATCTCATCCTCCCCTTAACGCCTCGCCATTGCGAGCCCGGCTTCATCGGGCGCGGCAATCTCTCAGCTTCAACAGCGAGATTGCTTCACGGAGTTTATCCTGAGCGTGTCGAAGGGTGTGCAATGACGTCGCAGTCAATACTAAGCGCCCATTCATAAACGATTAAAAGGGCGCGAAAACAAAATGGAGCATATGTACAATGAGTTTTCCCGAATACTGAACCCTGAACCCTGAACCTTGAACCCTTCATTGCCATGGATCGGCTATGTTGATACTGACAAGGAAGTTGGGAGAACGGCTTGCGATCGGGGATGACATCTGCATCACCCTGCTGGAGATCAAGGGGTCTCAGGTTAAGCTGGGCATCGAGGCGCCGAGGTCGGTGGAGGTTCACCGTCAGGAAGTGTACGAAAGAATCCGGGCCGAAAACTTAACGTCTTCCGAAGTCCAGTCCCCGGATGTGTCCCTGGCCGAGGCGCTTTTGCGAAATTCCCGTTGACGGCGAGGTTGAATTGAAGATCGAAACCACGAGATTCGGAGCGCTGGACATCGATGAGAGCAAGATCATCCGCATGCCTCACGGCATGCTCGGCTTCCCGGCAAGCCTGAGGTTTGTCCTGTTCCCGCACAAAGAAGGCTCTCCCTTTTTCTGGTATCAGTCCTTGGACGATCCCGGCCTGGCTTTTGTGCTGACCAGCCCGTTTCTCATCGTCGCCGACTACAAGGTCGATATGAAAGACGCCCTCAAGCGGATGGCCTGGGAAGAAAACAGCGACGACGGCAATTATGAGCTCTACGTGGTCGTGAACATCCCGAAAGGTTCTCCTGAAAAAATCACCGCCAATCTGATCGGCCCCATCCTGATCAACAATACGACTCATGAAGCCCTGCAAATGGTGGTTGCCGACAGCCCCTATTCCCACCGCTTTTCAGTGCTGCAAGCCTGAAGCCCTCAGTACTTGATCTTCAGAGCTTTGGGCAGGACCTCAAAGGTAAAACAATCCGATTCCCAGGCCAGGTTGCCGTCGATTTGAAGGAGCAGGGGCTGATCGAGTCGAACTACCGCCTTGCGGCCATGGAGGAAGCGGCCCACCCGGTTGCCGAAAGTGAAAGAGGTGAGGACCGCGCATGCGGCTTTTGTGAGCCCCCCGTTGATGTGCAGAAGATGGAGTGTGCCGTCATCGAATCGGGCGCCCGGAATGAGCTTCATGCCATAGCCGAAATAGGGGTGCCTGGCAATGATCAAACTCATAGCGTTATGCACATCAAAACGCTTGCCGTCGAGGTCCAGTTCCAGCGAAAGCGGTCGATGCCGCTTGAGAGAGGCTTTAAGAAAAGCGCCGCAATAGGCGGGAAAACCCCGGACTCCCCGCTCAAGGTATCGAGCACGAAGCTTGAGAACCGCCGCCTCGATCCCGATAGAGGCAAGGATAGCTTTCTTCCGGGCGTCGCAATGGATCAAATCATATTCGTGAATCCGGCCTGCCCGTATGCGTTTCGCCGTGCGTGCAATCCCCATGGGGTATCCGAGGCCGTAAGCCAGGGCGTTTCCGCTTCCCAAGGGGAGATAGGCGATGGGCGTTTGTGTGGTGTCAAGGGCGTTGATCACGTCCGAAACAGTGCCGTCGCCCCCGGCAACAACCAGGACATCCGTGTGGGAAGAAATCTCCTTGGCGCAAAGGGTGAATTCTTCTCTTGTCCGAATATCCAGCCCATAGACCTTGGCCTCCAGGATCCTCGCTGCCGTTGCGAGGGCCCGGCGTTTGGTCCCCGCGTGCAGCGAGCCGGAGACGGGATTGGTGAGAATCGTGTAGCGCATGATCAAATCGGGAAAAAAGCAGGGGAGAAAAGATCCGGGTTTTGCTTTTCAATTTCAGCTTTAAGGTCCTTGATGATCTGTGAACTTTCGCCTTCAGGCGCCATGAGCCAGAGAAGGTTCAAATAGGTCGGTCTGGTTTCATGAAGGACGCGCACCAGGATCTCAAGGAAACGCCTTTTGTCAAGAGAGCCGTGCACTGTGCCCAGAAAAGGGAGCGCAAGGGAGCGTATGCCCAGTTCTTGACTCCCTTCCAGGGCCTTGCGCAGAGCGCTCTCAATCCACTCTTCTTTCCAGGATGGGTCCTGGTTGAAATCATGAACAATCGCAAGGATCCTCAAAGGGGCTTGCCCCTGCAGAAGAACGGTCCCCGGCGTCCTGGGCTGCGCCTCGATGAGGCGCGTCATGATTTTTACCATCGGGGCCTTGGGTTCTCGCGGTGTGGGGTCCGCACTCATGACCAGGAAGGTGTCCTCCTCGAAGACGAACGCTTGAACGGCAAAAGGAGGGGTGTCCTTGGGCGCTGCGGCAACGCGCAGCCGGCCCACCATGGTTTCGCAAATGCGACGGCCCCGGACCAGTTTCAAGGGCGGCCGACGGTTTATTTTTTCGATCTTCGCCATTCCCGACACGCTCAAGAGTTTATCCTTTTCTTACCGAGATGACTTTCAATTTCAAGGTTTTTTTTGAAGGCTTGGCAAAATTCCATCCTTTTTGCTATCATTCCAGGCTGTGCCCAGACCAGCGCTAAGGAGACGGTCCCTTGGATCATAGACTGAAAAAATTCTTTGAGCCCCGGAGCGTGGCTATTATCGGGGCCTCTTCTACCCCCCATAAGCCGGGAAACGATGTGATTTTAAACATCCTGGCCAACGGCTTTCAGGGGGATGTTTACCTTGTGAATCCAAAAGGAGGGCAGATCTTGGGGAAAAAGGTGTACGCCTCTCCCTCGGAATTGCGCGCGGGCATTGACCTCGGGATAATCATTCTTCCTGCATCCGCCAACCCTGGCGTCATCAGAGAGTGCGGGGCCAGGGGGATCGAAGCTTTGATCCTGGTGGCCGGAGGATTTGCGGAAGCGGGCGAAGCAGGAGCGGGGCTTCAGGAAGAAACCATCCGGGCCGTCCGGGAAACCGGGGTACGTGTTTTGGGCCCCAACACTTCCGGTTTAATCTCCATGCCTCATAACTTTACTTCGAGCTTTTTTCCTTTGGGCAGGATACCCGGGGGAAACATCTCGTATGTCGCCCAAACCGGAAACTTTGCAACCCACACCATGCGCTACATCATGTCTGCGGAAAATTTCGGGGTCTGCCGTGTCGCAGGCCTGGGCAACAAAGTGGACGTGGATGAGAGCGAGATCCTGGAGTACCTTGGAGAGGACGAACAGACCCACGCGGTTCTTATGTACCTGGAGAGCCTGAAAAGGCCGAGAAGGTTTCTCGATGTTGCGCGAAGCGTCTCAAGGGCCAAACCCTTGTTCCTTCTAAAAGGCGGGAGCACCGCAAAGGGCGCTGATGCGGCATCTACCCACACCGCCTCGCTTGCGTCGGATGACGGGATCATCGCGGGCGCCTTGAAACAGGCGGGGGTGGTGAGGTTGTGGAAATATACCGACTTGGTGCTCGTAGCCAGGGGCATGGCCGCCATGCCTTTGCCGAGGGGCAGAAATGTGGGGATCTTGGCCCCTTCGGGCGCCATGCTTGTCTGTCTGACCGATCTGTGCGAACGGCGCCTGGGGCTCCGGGTTCCCGACCTGGAAGAAGGGTCTCGCGCGCGCCTTCAGGACATGAGCCCATCTTTCATCCGAATGCGCAACCCGGTGGATATCTGGCCTGCGGCGTCCGTGCACGGGGTGGAGAATGCCTACCGGGAAGGGATGGAGATTGTTCTGGATGATGAAACCATCCATGCCGTGCTCTGCGTCCTCATGCTGACCGATGAGACAGGTGTTCCCCCTCTGGATTTCCTGGTGGAGCTTGCAGCGCGATATTGCGAAAAACCGATCTACGTAACCTGCAGCGGGCAGAAGAAGCACATGGTCGCGGCCAAGGCTTTCCTGGAGCCTCGGGGCGTCCCGACCTTCTGGTTTGCCGAAGAGGCCCTGGAGGTCCTGAGCCTCCTTGCAGAGTGCCGGGAGGTCTTGGAGCGTTAAGAACCACCGTCACCCAAGCCGAAACCAATCCCCCTAAAACGTCATCCCGTGTCTCAAAAGAACGGTCCCTTAAGCTGGAATTTTCCGGAATCAGCATTATTCTAGACAAGGTTGAGCGGTTCAGGGTTCAGCGTTCCGGGTTGAAAAACATCAAACCATTCACTGTTAAGGGCTTCCATCTTGCTTGTGCTTATAGCAGTTTTAGACCCAATGGGTGAATTTGAGCATTTCTCATTTTGGCCAATATTAACAGCAAAGTCAAGCGTTTATAACCTCTGAACCTTGAACTTTGAACGTGGAACCAATCCGTTTAGGTCTAAACAGACTGATTTGCAAAAACTATGGGGAGGAAGGGTTTTGGGCTTTGTTCTCTTTATATCAGCCTTCGTAACGCTTTACGGCACGATCCACTTCTACGCTTTCATGAAAGCGAAAAAAGCACTGTCCCTGGGAACAGGTCCTTGTATTTTTCTCGGGCTTTTCATGCTTTTTATGGTGGTTGCACCCATCATCGTCCGCGTTTCAGAAAACCTCGGGTTTGAGCCCTTTGCAAAAACCATGGCCTACATCGGATACCTTTGGATGGGGCTCCTGTTTCTCTTCGTCATTGCGTCCCTTTTCCTGGACGCCCTCAGTCTGACGGCGCACCTTGTCCGCATGGTCCTGAACAAAACCCTTTCTTTCCCTGCCTTGTCCAATCGCCAGGCCTTTATGGCGGCGCTCACCGTGGCCGTCCTTGCCGCCGGGTATGGTTTTTTCGAAGCCCTCAAGATACGGACCGAGCATGTGCATATAACGACGGCCAAACTGCGCGAAACGCAAAGACCCATCCGCATCGTCCAGATCTCCGATGTGCACCTGGGTGTGATTGTTCGTGAGCACAGGCTTGAGAGAATTCTCTCCAAAGTCAGGGCCGCCTCGCCTGATCTCCTTGTTTCGACCGGGGACCTGGTGGACGGGCAGACCGACAACCTGGCCGGGGCGATGGGAATGCTCCGGGAGATCCGGCCGCGGTACGGGAAATTTGCGGTCATGGGCAATCATGAATTCTACGCAGGAAATGATCTGTCCATGGACTTCATGACCCAAGCGGGGTTCATCGTGCTTCGGGAAGAGGCACGGACCGTTGAAAACCTTTTCAATATCGCCGGCGTGGATGATCCTGCCGGGAGGGGGTACAGTCTGAGAGGCCGAAGTGATGTGAGAGATCTCCTCTCTGAGCTTCCGGAAGACAAGTTCACGGTGCTCTTGAAACACCGGCCTATCATCGACGAGAATTCCCTCGGGCGCTTTGATCTTCAGCTATCGGGTCATGCCCACAAAGGCCAGATCTTTCCTTTCACCGTTCTTGTGAGGCTCTTCTTTCCCTTGATTTCCGGCCTCTACGAACTTCCCTCAGGATCGCTCCTTTATGTGAGCCGGGGAAGCGGTACCTGGGGCCCACCCATCCGGGTTCTGTCTCCGCCGGAAGTGACCGTCATCGATGTTGTGCCCGAAGAAAAGCCCCAGGGCCCGGGCTAAGCTCGACGAGGTCTCGCAAACCAGATAAACAGAGCCGCCATGAGAAATCCCGCGCCCAGATAGAAAAAGACGATTTTGAAGTTGCCTTCTTTATGATCCAGGACATGGCCGCTCAGCCATGGCCCAAAGGCTCCGGAAAAAAAACCGTATGCGGTGAAGATCAGGCCGAAGATCGTTCCAAAATGCTTCAAACCGAAACAATCGCTGATGAGGGGGCCTGAGACGGCGAAAAGGGTGCCGAAGGCGAAGCCCACAATGGATGCCAGGATCGCCCAGGCCCAGAGATGATGCACGCAACTCATGAGAAGATAGGCCGACCCGGCGCCGAGGAATGCGACCGTCATGGTGAGGTTTCTTCCCACCCGATCGGAGAGGTATCCACTGAGAAGCCTGCTTAGGCCGTTGGTCACATTGAAAGCGGTAAGGATCAGGATCGCTTCGCCCATGGCAAGGCCTTGCGCCAGACCGAAGGATGTTGAGAGAGTGACCATGGAAATGCCGCCGGCCCCGGCAAAGACCCAGGTGAACCAGATGAGCCAGAAGGCGGAGGTCCGAATGCTTTCGCCCGGGGACACAGCGGGGGGTTGCGGGGGGGGAGGTCCCGAGGCTGCGATGCTCGGTTCCTGAGGGCTTCGGACGAACCCTGCAGAAAGCAGACCGAAGATCAGGGCACAAAGGCCGAAGAGCAACGTCATGGCCGCGACCCCCAGCCGCGCCAGAGACCAACTGAAAAGGGGCGACATCATCGCTGCAGAAAATCCAAAAGACATGTTGACCAGACCGGATACCAGCCCTCTTCTTGCGGGGTACCATTTCTGAACCACGGTCAGTGTGGGTATGTAGACAAGCGATGAGGAAACCCCCATCATAAAGGCCCAAACATAGATCCATGCTATGCTTGTGGCGTGACCCGCCAGGATGGTGCTGCCTCCGCAAATAAGAGCGCCCAGAAAAACCAGGGGACGGGGGCCGTATCTTTCCTGACAGCGGCCGGTGAGGAACATGAAAAGCCCCACACCGGCAAGAACGAAAAACAGACTCCGTCCTATCGCGGCGCGGCCCACATGAAGTTGATCCTGCCAGTAGGGCCCGAGGATTCCCGGCAAAGCGAAGATGAAAGCCCCAGGCCAGAATATGCTCGCACAGCTTGCCCCAAGCACTGCAGACCCGCCCCAATGTGTTTTCCGATCCATTCTTTTTCTTATGCCCTTTCAGCCCCTTTGGAAGGCGCTACATGATCCACGCACCGTTTTACTCGATCCTTTCATCAACCGTCTTTCTGAGCCGGTCTTCCAGTGGTCTTTCTTGTTGACATGCCAAAAATGGTGCCGAAAGACAAGCAGTATTCCACCAACGAAGTTTCCTCCGCTCCACCCGTTTGCGAGGGTGCCGTGAAATTGGATTGCCTCAAAATGCCGATAGGATGCCTCCCTGAGGCGTTAGCCTGAGTGTGGCGCACAAAAGCATTCTAATCTGATATACAAGCGGGACCAAACCTGGACCTTTGGGTTCACATCACATCGCCCCGCTGATTGACCTTGCACCTGATTCGTGCCAGTCAGTTTTCTGAGAGACGATCGCCCGCGCTCACTTACGATACCTCAGGGCGAACGGTTTTCAGTTAGCGTACGTGTCTGTTTTTCCGTTCGTGGTATGCCTGTCCTGAGGTATCGAAGGATATAGAACCATGAACGAAAGTACGGTTTCCGACTTTTTACGAGCTCATCAAATTTGGATAGGGGCCGAGTATGGGAAAAGGAGGGTTTGCTTCCGGGTGTAACCTGAACCACAAATGAGAGTGGAGGCAGCAAAAAGAGGCCCTCAGCAGTCCGGGACAAACTTTGCAGAGACGGGATCGGAGCTTGACACCCGAGGCATGGCTTCCCTATACTTTGGCCCATTAAGGGGAGTTCTTGTCACCGGATGCTGAAGAAGGACTACTATGAAATTCTTGGGGTCGCCAGAGACGCGGATGAGGGCCAAATTAAAGTGGCTTTCAGAAAACTGGCCCTTCGGAATCACCCTGACACGAACAGGGACGATCCCGGGGCCGAAGACCGGTTCAAGGAAATCAACGAGGCCTACGACGTTCTGAGCCACAGTGATAAGAGGAATCAGTACGATCTGGGCCGCGATCCTCTCACCGGAGGTTTCCCTTTCCGCCAAGACCCCTTCGACCCATGGAGCGATCCCTTTGAGACGAGTTTTTTCTCGGCATTTCGATGCAGAGGCGGAGGGTTCGGGCGGGGGTTTGGACGCAAGGGCCGCTTCTTTTGGGGGAGCGGCGCAGGCCGGGCCGGTTTCAATCCCCATCCATCAGGTCAGCCTGTCTACGATCTTCTCTTGAACTCCGACGAAGCCTTCAAGGGTGCGCAGAGGGATATTCGGCTTCACACAGGCCGGGATACCCTGGTCTTCACCGTTTCCATCCCCCCTAAGGTCGAAAACGGAACCCTGTTCACTTTCAAGCAGCCCCTCGGGGACGGCCGGCAGATCGAACTCCTGTTTCGCGTGAGGATCACGGACTAGTGCTGCAATCGGAGGGTTTTTGACTTAAATCAATTTCAAGCCGCGCATCCTGTCTTCAAAATCCTTTGGTCGATGAATGGGACCCATGATTGACCTCCTGCGGAGACTGCCTTGCCTATCAACCTGTCCTGTTGTCATCAGACGGAATGACGGAGAAAAAAGCGTTTAGGGAACCAGCGGCCACAGGACCGGCATGAGCAGCATCAGCAACGCCGTGATAACCAGTGTGAGTAAACCGCCGATTTTAAAGTAGTCCAGGAAACGGTAACCCCCCGGTCCCATGACCAGAAGATTGGCCGGGTGTGCAATGGGAGTGATCAAACTGGCCGAGGCGGCCATGGCCACCGCCATCATTAACCCATGGGGCGACAGGCCCATGGCGTCGGAGGTGTTCAGCACGATGGGAGCCATCAAAACCACCAGGGCCGCGGTGGGCACAAAACAGGTGGCTGCGAAGGTGAGCGCCACCATTCCGAACATGACCCCGAGGGGCCCCCAGGGACCCACCCACTGGACCACCTGATGGGCAATGAGGCCTGCGGCGCCGGTCTGATCCAGGGCAACTCCCAGGGGCAGGATGCCGGCAATAAGAAAGACCGCCTTCCACTCGATCTGCCGGTAGGCTTCCTCCATGGTCAGGCACCCGGTGAGCACCATCAGGGCCGCCCCTACAACGGCCGCAATATAGATGGGCATCCACCCCATCAGGACCGGAAAAAGGACGCCCACGAGGATCGGCACCGATATTTTCATCTTGTGCAATCGCGGAGGTTCCTGGGCCGTCTCAGTGAGGACGATGAAGTCGGGCTCTTGCCCGAGGAGCCGCAATTTGTCACGGGGACCAAAAAGCAAGAGGGCGTCGCCGAAGCGCAGGGCCATGTCCCGCAGACCGGTCCGCAAAACTTTGCCTCCGCGCCAGAGGGCCAGCACATTTAAACCATATTTTTCCCGGAACCTGAGTTGGCGCAAAGTGACTTGCTCCAGCTTGGAGTGAGGCGATAAGATGGCCTCCACCACACCGTAGGGTTCGGAAACCAAATCTTTAACCGAGGCCGGGTCAGCGGATTCGACCGGCATGGCCTCCATAGCCTGCAAAACGGCGAATTGGGAGGGCCGACCTGCCAAAATCAGCCGGTCCTCGGGTTGGAGCCGTTGATCCGGTTCAGGCAGAAAAATGTGTTCATCCCCACGAAGCACGCCCAGAACGCGGCTGCCCAGGGCGTCCCCCAGCCGGCTTTCCATCAGGGTTTTTCCCGACAGCGCTGCATCCGGCGGCACACGCAGCAGCAAAAGGTTCTCGTGGAGCCGATAAACCGCCATGACCTCCGTGCGATCCACATATCTGAAACGGCCCCATTCAGCGGCGCCTTTCAATGCTTCAAGATCCTCAAGACGGCCTGCCACCAGAAGCAGATCGTCCTGTTCAAGGATGCGGTCCTGCAGGCCGGTCCGATGAATGGTTGCGCCCCGGCGCAGGGCCAGCACGGTCGCCTTGAAACGGTCATGGAAGTTGATGGCATGCAGGGTTTGGCCCATGAAGGGCGATTGCGGCGCGAGAGCCATTTCAGCCACCTTGACTTCGGTGAAATAGGGATCCAGGATATCGGCGTTTCGGGTTTCCATGATCAGACCGCACCATTCGCTGCATGTGCCCGTGTTTTCAGCGGAGCCTTGGACGGCCAACAAAAGATCGTCCGCCTCGATCGTCTCCGTAGGCTGCGGCGATAGAAGGGTGCCCCCTGAACGGGTAATGGCGATCACATTCAGGCCCAAGGCGGACCCGATGCGGGTTTGGGCCAGGGTCCGGCCGATCAGCGCTGATTGACGGGGAATGCGCAGACGAAGAAGGTATTCTTCCAGACGATAGCGGTCTTGCCACGCCTTTGCACCTTGGTCTCCTGTCATGCTTTTTTCAACCGGCCCGCGGGGCAAAAGGTGGCGGCCCACCAGAGCCATAAAGGCTGTCCCGCAGAGCATCATGGTGAGTCCGATAGGTGTAAAATCAAAAAAAGAAAAAGAGGACAACCCTGCATCCAGGAGGGCCTCGGTCACCAAGATGTTGGGCGGTGTGCCGATTTGGGTGGTCAGCCCGCCCAGGAGGGATCCGTATGCCAGGGGCAGCAAAAGGCGTGAAGGCGGGGTTCCTGTTTTGCGGGCCACGTCCATGGCAACCGGGAGCATCAGGGCGGCTACGGCCACATTGTTCATGACCGCGGACAGGACCCCGGCGGTGATCATGATGACAACGATCAGCATAGCCTCGCCCTGTCCGGCCATTCCGAGCACGGCACGGCCGAGAATATTGGCCACCCCGGTGCGTGTGAGCCCGCCGCTGATGATAAAAACGGCCCAGATGGTCACGACAGCCGGATTGCTGAAACCTGCCAGGGCCTCTGATGCTTTGAGCAACCCGCTCATATAGACCGCACCGATAGCCAACAAAGCGGTCACCTCCATGGGAATCCATTCGGTGACAAGCAAGACCACAGCCAGGGCCAGAATCAAGAGAATCAACCACATATCGGGTGTCACTGTCCGCTCCTTTAAGGCTTCCGCAGCA
>Ga0068714_10005597_pt1 | contig 13265 bp, 6 predicted proteins | sample MTBNYHSulfiMetaG_FD_62988 | JGI IMG/M metagenome (GOLD analysis project Ga0068714, IMG submission 62988) | Enrichment culture microbial communities from rom New York Harbor, USA that are MTBE-degrading - MTBE-NYH (New York Harbor Sulfidogenic)... | ecosystem: Environmental > Aquatic > Marine >... | reverse complement strand
TTCCTGGCGATCTCTATAGCCCTGCTGAGAGCATACTGTCCCCGTTCGATCCGGCGCGCCAGCGCCTTGGCCAACTCCGTTCTTACCAGGATCGATTTCGCGTACGACCACTCGAGACAGTAGGCATCCGAGAAGAACCCGATCTGCCGGTTGGTCGGGAGCATATCCAGCCGCTCGTCGATCACCTGCGCGATCGTCTGCGGAAAGAAATTGTGCCACCAGTATCCGACCAGCGACAGGTTGGGCAATTCCCGGCAGAGCGTACACAGGGATTGATTGGCCTGTTTGCTAGCGAGATGGCAGTGGAATTGTATCTTGGGGTGACGCGCGATGATTTCGGCGAGGTCCTTAATGGTCTCTTGCCGAAGCCGGCTGCAGGTTTCGAAGGGAAGAGGCTCCGCAGCCAGCGAAAACTGAAACGGGATATCTGCATGCGCCTTTTCCAGCTCCCACAGCAGATGCTCGAACAGGTATGAGGCGTAGGCATCCCGTTCTCCGGGACCGGCGTGGTCCCGACGCTCCAGGGCCTTTTGCATCTGCTCATCTGTTACTTGCGAATAATGCATATCGGTGGAGACATGGTGCGCAGTGGACACGATCTGATCCCAGGGGATGACACGGCAGTAGTGAACCATAGCTTTCTTGACATCCGCCACGGTGGCAATCCGCCTCCGGACTGGCTCGCGCCTTGAGAGGGTTACTGGCAGTGGCCGGACGGGCTTGTCAAACTGCCACGCGTGTTCCAACTCGTACAGGGGCGCGTCGAATACCCCCCACTGGTTCCGGGTGAAGAATGCCCATTCCAACGAATAGAAAAGGATGTCATCATGGCTGCCATCACCGCGGAGCGGCCACTCTGTGCACAACCTCTGCACCCGTGCCCGTCGCACAATCTCTCTGGGCCACTCGCGGTCCGCGCTGCGTCGGCGGATGCGGGCGTCCAAGCTGCGCCAGTTGCCCAGCGTTATAGGTTCCGTCCACTCGTACAGGTCCGCCAGAATTATTCGCATCAGCCAGTAACAGGAGGTGTTCTGAATGTGCTCCAGCAGAGGAATCGCTTCCTCGACTCGGCTGGCGGCTTCGTCATCATCGGGATTCTCCGACAGGCGTTGGCCGCTCGGGCAACCCGCGGCGTAGAGGTCACTGATCACCATGTGATAAAGCATCACATCGTGCAGTCCTCTCGCTACCAGGTGAGAGGAGTTGATGTGCGTGTGGGCATCGATAGCCTCGATCTCGCCGACCTGTTCGCTCAGAATGCGAAATGCTTCGCAGTAATCCATGCGTCACCTCCACGATACTGGGCAAGGCGAATAAGATTTGCCCCTACAGGCCGGCAAACAGCCGGATCTTCTTCTCCACCAGCCTACGGGCCGCCGCCCTGGGTTTGAGAAAGACCCCGGGAACGTTGTAACGGAAATCCGGCTTGCTGTGCTCATGGGCGTAGATGTCGGCAAAGGCGGCCACAAACTCGGTGCAGATGTTCACTTTGGCGATGCCCAGGGTCACCGCTTTGCGGATGTCGGCATCCGGCGTGCCGGAACCGCCGTGCAGGACCAGCGGAATCGACACTCGTGCGGCGATCTTCTCCAGCAGTCCCAGTCGGATGTTGGGCTCGCCTCGGTAGAACCCGTGCACCGTGCCGATCGCCACGGCAAAGGCATCGATTCCGGTCTGACCGATATACTCGACAGCCTGATCGGGATTCGTGAGGTGGGCGTCGTCAGGCACGTCGATGCCGGTCTCGCCGCCCCCAATCCGGTCCATCTCACCTTCCACGCTCACGCCGCAGGCGTGGGCGGCACGAACCACCTCTTTCGTGGCAGCCACATTCTCGGCGTAGGGCAAGTGAGAAACATCCAGCATGACGGAGGTGAAACCGTGATTGATGCACTGCATGACCCGCTCAAACGTGTCTCCGTGGTCCAGATGCAGCGCCACCGGCACCTTGGCCCGCCGTGCCTGGAATATCGCTGTCTGTGAAATATCTTCCAGCCCGGCGTAGTCCGCTTCGCCGGGTCCCACCTGCAGAATCACGGGCTGGGCGAGTCCCTCCGCAGCACCGACCACCGCTTGAATCGATTCGAGATTCCAGACCTCGAATGCACCGACGGCATACCCTCTGCGACGGGCATCAACCAGCAGCTCGGACATCGGCACCAAACTCATTCGATTCTCCCACCAGGATTAGCATTCCTGTTCGGCCAGGAACTGCTCCAATTGGTCGGCGGTCGGGATTCCGAAGCGGCCCCCCACCTGCGTCGCACACAGAGCTGCGGCACCGGAGGCAAATCGCGCGGCGGGCACCAGATCCTGACCGCGTGCCAGGGCCAGCGCAAAGGCACCATGGAACGTGTCGCCGCAGCCGGTCGTGTCTACCACGCCCACTTTGAAGGCCGGCAGAGAGAAGTCGCCCGAATTGCTCACGCCAACGCAGCCCTTCTCCCCACGTGTGACGATAACCACCTGCTCTGGATCGCTTCGCAAGGCGGCAAGCATGGCGGCAACATGGCGGCGGCCTGTGTAGCCACCGGCGAACTCTTCCGAGACAATGATATGCGAGGAGACCCGCATCGCCTCCGCCACGTGGGGCTCATCTCGCTCTACGTCTATTACGACTGGGATCCGGTGTCGCCGTGCGATGCGAGCTGCTTCGATTCCGGCCTGCCCCGACTCAAAGTCGATCAACAGCACCCTGGCCTTCCTGACCCACTCCTGGTCTGGAAACTCCCCGGGCATCGGATACTGCACGTTCTGACGTGTCCAAAAGACGTTGCGCTGTCCCCCAGTGCGGTCGATCAGGATCAGGGCCACGATCGGCTCGGCGTCTTTGGTCTCGATCACGAACGAGATGTCGACCGACTCGTGACGCAGGGCATCCACCGCACGCCGGGCCATCTCGGACCGTCCCAGCTTGCCCGCAAAAGCAGCCTTGCCACCCAGCCGACTCACAGCCACCAGAGCTGTGCCGACCAGACCGCCGTCACAGATCGTCAGGCAATCCAACATCGTCTTGACGCCCCGGTCCGGCCAGGTCGGGACCGTCCCGACGAAATCCACCGTCACCGCGCCGAGGCCGAGCACATCAATGACCCTTTCAGGCTCCCTGGGCACGCTCAACTCCCTTGTCTCTGTCCGAATCCTGCCTGCGCATCGCAACACGTCCAAAGTTGACGCCGATAAATCCTTAGTTTACACTGTCTTGGGCGTACCGCAAGTGGCGTGTACCCAGCACCGTCCGGACAAGGAGACCAAAGCCATGGCTAGACCCATCACCCTCGTCACCGGTCAATGGGGCGATGTGCCGTTGGAGAAACTGGCCCGGATGATGTCCGAGTTTGGGTACGACGGTTTGGAGCTTGGCGGCGGCCACTTCGACATCCTTCGAGGAGCACAGGATCGGAAGTATTGCGACGCGATCCTGGCCCTGCTCGATAGGTACCATCTCAAGGTCTGGGCCATCAGCGGCCACGTGGTGGGCCAGCAGGTGTGTGATCCCAATGACAGCCGTTCGGATGCGTTCGCCCCGCCGGAACTGGCGGGTAAGCCGGAGGAGAAGCGAGTGTGGGCGGTGGCGACTATGAAGGATGCAGCCCGGGCCGCCCGGAATCTGGGCATCGAGATCGTGACCGGTTTTGTCGGCTCCTCCATCTGGCATCTGCTCTACAGCTGGCCCCCGGTCCCGGAATCGATGATCGAGGCAGGGTTTCGTTACTTCGCACACATGTGGAACCCGATTCTCGACGTGTTTGACGAATGTGGTGTGCGGTTCGCTCTGGAGGTGCATCCGACCGAAATCGCCTTCGATCCGATCACCACGAGACGCGCGCTGGACGCCGTGGGAAACCGCCCGGCCTTCGGGATCAATCTGGATCCCAGTCATCTCCAGTGGCAGATGGTGGACCCGGCGCGTTTCATCCACGAATTCCGGGAGCGCATCTACCACGTGCACGTCAAGGACGTGGCGGTGCAGTTGACCGGCCGCAACAGTATTCTGGGCTCCCACCTGAGCTTCGGCGCGGCCGAGCGGGGCTGGGACTTTCGATCGCCTGGCCACGGGGATGTGGACTTTGAGACCCTCATCCGGGCCCTCAACCACATCCACTATCAGGGTCCGCTTTCCGTCGAGTGGGAAGACTCCGGCATGGAGCGGGAATTCGGCGCACGGGAAGCACTCGAATTCGTCCGAAAGCTCAACTTCTCGCCCTCATCCATCGCGTTTGATGAGAATTTCTGATGCATGCGGGACCGGGCGTCTCAAAGCCACGCCCTGGAGGCCGCACCCGGCGTCAGGAAACAACGGGGGGTTACGTTCTCCCTTATTTCCGGCCCGGAAATCAGAAGGGCCCATCGCATCCGGTGCAGTATCATCAGCGTGCTCGGTCGCTCTCTGACCCACAACTGCACGGACCGACAAGTCCCCCCCGCCTCTGCTCCGGCCGAACCCCGCTCTCAAATAGTCTGTTGTGATTCCAAAATCAGTTGTTCAGCGGGGAAAGTGAGGTAACGAACGGCCGCTGAACCATCGTTGCAGCACTATCTCGAAGCCCGTGCCTGACAACGCTACAGCTCAATGAAGTTAACTCGGGCAGGAGCCCCTGGGCACGACTGCCCTACCACCTGGCGCAAAGGAAATCATGGTCAGCAACCTGTTGTCATCGTGGGTCTGCAACTCCACTCGTCGTGGGCCTTTTTTGTTGGGGAGCTATGCCGGGCTATACCTCTTTCTCCGAAGGGGTCCGTATCAGGAAAGGATACTGCTGTCATCGGCAGGCGCCAGAGGGGACCTTAGCCATGGGGAACGGCTTGCGATCTCCCTGCCCGCAAACCCGCGCGGACCCCGAACCACAGGGGGGAGTGGCGTGGGGCCTCATATGAGTAAAAGGCACCCCTATCATCGGCAAGATAAAGGTGGGACTTGAGTGGGAGCTTCGCGCAGCCTCATGGATTCCTGGTAGTCCTGCCAGTCTCCAGCTTGGATGGGGTGGAGTGATGTGGTGAATCTCAGTGCGGGCCAGCGGTCTCTGCGTTGTCGAGGTGGGTTCATTTTAGGCGCCGATTTCTACTCCCGAGGTGGGGCCCTTTTGCATGCCGATTTCCAGGTGACGACGACGTGGGGCTGCGGCGACGGAGTCGGCTTGCCGGCATAGCCCGGCACCGCCAGCATTCCCAGGATTGCCAAAGCAGGAAGGACGACAGGTAGAGTCCTTTTGATCTTTCTCATGACAGGCTTCTCCTTAACACGGTTCGCTTGGCTTGGCTTTGTCGACCGTCATTTCGAGTCCTTTGCGCCGGCGCTCGCTGGCAGGAAGCTATCGATGACCATTACCTTCTCGACCGTCGTTGTGTTGAAGAGTATCTTTGACCCATCCGGCGACCAGCACGGTGCCATGGGCTGAACGACATTCATGTTGAGCGGACGGTATTTCCTTGTAGCGATCTCCCCGATGTGAAGGCTATCCTTAGTCCCCCACACGATCTTCCTTCCGTCGGGAGACCAAGACTTGTGAAAGAATCGATCTTCTGTTGTGCTGCCTCGAAAGGCCTCGGTGATGGTCCCGTCTTGGATCGACACGAGGATAAGCGTACTGACATCACCAGACCTGGACATACACGCAATATGCCTTCCATCCGGGGACCAGGACGGATACCAGGGAGTATTCTGCCCATCAGGCGTAAGTTGCCGAAGACTGGTTCCGTCAACCTCCATGATGAAGAGCTGGTGTTCGTTCTGGGGACCAACGTGCTTCACGAACGCGAGCCGTTTCCCGTCGGGAGAACAGGTCAGGTGCATGGCACCTGTTTTACCATCACCGGGCCAGATGGTTCGTTTCTCCTTGTTCGATATGGAGATCGCGCTGATCGTGACATGGCCTCCCTGAATCTCCGGCATGTAAATGGTATCATTATCGGGAGCCCAACTATAGCTGCCGGAGAGGTGGAAGCCAACCGGCACGACTGTCTGATCCTCGTGACCGTTGGCCGACATCACGTGAAGCACGTCATCGGCAACGTAGGCAATGCGGCTTCCATCCGGCGACCAGACTGCATGCGTTCCACCTACCATCCTCGTGACTTCTCCAAGAGGTTCTCCCGTACCCGGATCCACAGTGATTGAGCATACATATTTGTCCGAAAACGTCTGTTCATAGAGCAGTCGGCCCGTTTGGCTCAAGGAACGCAGGGACATCTCATCGCCGAAATCGGGGATGACAATCCGTACATCACCGGCCACCCTGCCATCGATGACGGGCAGAGTGCAGAGCTCCCGTTCAGGGCCGAATGCCCGTCGGCTCAGAAACAGGATCGTCTTTCCGTCGGGACACCACAGTGGCTGTTCATCCTCGGTCGATCCATTTGTCAACTCAATGATCTTGTCTGTATCGATGTGATACAGATAGAGATGTCCATTGTCGGAATAACTGACGTATTGAGCATCCGGCGAGAAGCAACAGTCACTCTTGTCATATCGAAGCTCGAGCTTCAGTTTCTTTACTTCGACATTGTCAATCGATAGGACGCTATAATTCATTCTGTTTCGAGCGGGCGTCCATCCCAGCAGAATGAATCGTCCGTCCTTGGACCAGTCAAGAGGCGCTTGCCCTTGAATCAACGGCCGATCTTCACGCGTCTGAAGCGAGACAATGTGGAGAACACTGTCAACGCTGATACTCGTGTAGGCGATTCGGCTGGCGTCCGGAGAAAAGATCGGTGCCGTGGCAAAGTCATCTCCCCTCGGGTAGTGCGTCAACTGCGTCTCTTCCCCCGTGACCAGGTCACGCATCACGACGTTCTCGTTCCCGTTTCTGCTTGCCGTGTACAGGAGCTTGGTTCCATCCCGACTTTGCGATAGGTCACGCATATAGGATAACTTCAGTTCCTGCGTTACCGGGCCGGTCTGCTGAGCACGGTCCGCAGGCTTCGTTGCCTGGCGGAGAGCTGCGAGTCGGGCGCGGGCCTGAGCTACAGGTTCGGGCTGGTCGGCGTATTTTGCCAGAATCTCCTCATAGGCCCTTTGTGCCTCGCTCTGGCCCAACTTCTCGTAGCACCCTCCTATCTGCACCAGGGCTTTCGCTACCAGAGCGCGGTCATCTTGGTGGTTGTCAATGATCTGTTTGTACAGCCGGATTGCCTCAGTGAGATTTCCAGTCGCCTGTTCCTGGACCAGCCCCTTTTGAAACAGGTCGTAACCACTCTGGGCGAAGGCATTCTCGCCGAGAAGCCACACAAGAGATAGGAACTCTATGGCGACAAAAAGTCTTTTCATGATCGATCTCCTTTCCTAAGACGCCGTTACAGGTTCTCGCACCATCGTCGCGTCTTGGGCTTCTCCGTATGTCACGAAATTGCCCAGGAAATGCAAATTCTCTGCAAAATAAACGTCATGCGATTGTCTGCTCTTTGTCACAGAAGTGTCATGTCGGCAGAACCAGCTTATAGCCGACACCGTGCACCGTGATCAGACGTCGCGGTTCTGCTGGGTTTTCTTCCAGCTTGGCACGGAGGGAGGCGATATGATTGTCAACCGTACGCGTGGTGGGATAACTCTCATGGCCCCACACTTGTTCGAGTAGCTCGTTGCGGGTGATTACTTGGCCCGTGCGCGCAGCCAGCAGGCGGAGCACTCCGAACTCCTTCCGGGAGAGCCTCAGGGCTCGCCCGGCCTTGCTGACATCAAAACGCGAGAAGTCTACGAATATGTCGTCGAACTGCAGATGATCTGGCAGGATCGTGGGGGGCTGCACCCGACGTAGAATCGCGCGAATTCGGGCCAGCAGCTCTGGCATTGAGAACGGCTTAGTGATGTAGTCATCAGCCCCGAGATCAAACCCCTGTATGCGATCTGCTTCCTCGCTCCGGGCCGTCAATATCAGAATGGGCGTGAACATTCCTTCTTGGCGGACTCGCCGGCAAAGCTCATAGCCATCCATCTTAGGCATCATCAAATCCAGAATGACCAAATCCGGATGATGCTCCTGGATCAGCCGGTAGCCTTGCTCTCCGTCGGTTGCCATGAGCACGGTGTAAGACTCATACTCAAGGTTGTCTTTGATGGCACGCAGTATTGCCCTGTCATCCTCAACAACGAGAATCCGCGTCATGATTTTTTCTCCAGGGGCAAATGGATGGAGAAGGTGCTTCCTTGGCCGGGAACGCTCTGCAATTCCACACGTCCGCCGTGACCTTCGACAATATGCGCGACGAGGGCTAACCCCAAGCCGGTGCCGGGAATGCGTTCGTTTTCCTTGCTGGGAACCCGGTAGAACTTCTCGAAGATGCGTCTCTGTTCCGACGGGGGGATTCCGACCCCATGGTCAGTGACCTCAATCACCACATGGTCATTTCTTCTCCGCACGCGCAGGTCGATCTCCCGCGATGCTCCCGAGTACTTTATGGCATTTGAAAGCAGGTTCATTATCGCTAGCTCCACTGCATCCCGATCCACGCGCACGGGCGGCAACCCGTCCTCCACCTGTAGAGAGAGATGGAAGTCCTGCTGCGCAAGGGGATATTGCGTGGCCTGAACCGCCGCATGGACGATCTCCGACAGGGAAGCCAATTCCTTGTGATAGGCCCTTTTTCCCTTTTCGATCTTGGAGAAATCGAGGACGTTGTTCAGCAGCCGTGTCAAACGATGGCTCTCATTAACAATCGTATCGAGGTACTCCGCCTTTGCCTGTGCGTCCTCCGGACGGCCTAAACGCAAGCTCTCGGCATAGATTTGGATGGCCGTCAGCGGCGTCTTGAGTTCGTGGGAGACACTTGCGACAAATTGTGAGCGCACCTCCGCCATCCGCATTTCGCGATGCACATCTCTCCAGAGGGAATAGGCTCCCCAAAAGGTGACACACAAGACCGCGAACAGGGCGATCAGGTAGAAAGACGGCTGAAGGAGTCGGTCCCCTTGCCCCGAGGCCCGGTAGTCGGCCGGGAAAAGAACACGAAGACCGGGGAAGCTGGGTCCCAGAGGCTCTCCCTGAAAACCCAAACCTGTGACCAACTTCACGTCGGCAGGAAACCTCTCAGAAGGAGTAGTCCCAGGAGTGATGGCGGCCAGGACGCTCGTGCCTTGCACAATGATGACCAGACGCTGCTTCCCCGGCAAGGCGGGAGCCAAACCGACCAGCAGGGGTTCTTCGCCGAGAGGGGCCCATACGGGCGCAGGTACCCGCGCCTGGCTATTCCACTGGGCCAATGCTGCCAATCTCGGGAATTCTCTCTGTGCCTTGAGAGCCTTCTCCTGTCGGCTTACGCGTTCCAGAATTCTTTCTTGACAAGCCTCGACAGCCTGACGGCTAGTACCGAGGGCAGGTCCAGATCTAAGAAGGGTCTCCACAAGGTCTCGGATCAGGTAGGTTTCGGCAGGCGACAACCAACGTGGCGCACCCAACTCAGCGTCAAGGAGCCGGGCGATTCTGTCGTACGAATCCCCCCTTTCGAGCAGGCACGCAGCTGCGTACAGCCAGAAGGGAACACCGCTCTCGTCGGCAACTGCCGGACCCACGTCTAGGATCTTCCGGTATTCTGCCAGACCTTCGTCAATTCGATTCGCACTCACCAACACCCGGGCCCGCGAAAGCCTCACATAGGCCTGCTGAGACGGCTGCCGGGCTTCTTCAATACACTCCAGATACAAGACGTTGGCTTGGTCGAATTGTCTCCGCGCGAATTCCTCTTCCTCGGCACGGTGCATCTTCTCGAAGAACCCTGTGTCGCCCAGGGATCCGCCCAGCTGGTCGCTAGCCTGATCCTCCTCCCACGGCAACCGCAATTGTTCTCCATTCGTCAGACCTCTCACAACAACTTCAGGGCTGGTGTATGCGATGGAATTGTGCGATTCTGACCCACTGGCAACAGCGCTCACCTCGTGTACCTTGATTTCCTCCAGGCGGACCAGCAACTTCTGGCCGATTTCTCTGGCCAGGCGGCGACGGTCGTCGGCCTGCCGCTTCTCACTCAGTTCCTCCTGCTGGCCGATCATTCGCCAGGTGAGCAAAATCAGCACCGCACTGGGAAGAGCAACCGCGATCAAGAACAGAAGGACTTGTTTGTAGCGAATCCGTGTTCGCATGGGACTCCTGTCGCGTTTCTTAAATCCCAGACCTGCTTCACTCTTCTGTGCACCGCCAATGGCCCATAGACAGGCATGCGCGTACGCCACCCATCTGAGTATGCATCATGACGCCCGATGAGCTCTGTCACATCACCCTCTGCATGTCTCCCGGTAAGACGGCCGCCGAGCCGGGCATCGTCCCGAGATTCGGAGGAGAGTCTCATTCGAGTTGTGCTTCCTGCCAGCGTCACGGCCATGCCATTAGCTTCGCTGTCCTTCTTCACAGACGCACTGTTTCTGAAGCCTGATGCACGTCATACGTCGTCCAGGTGGGTTCATTCTAACCATCCGACGAATTGAAGATGTCACGAAAATGTCATGAGAAAGACGTGGGCAGACGCTCCCGCCGCGGAGGCGCGGCAGCCATCGTAGCCTCACAGCGTGCAACCACCGTGTGTTGTATGGGCAGCCAGGCCTCTTCGACAGGATTGCGGCGAGGGTCGAGGCAGAGGACCGGGAAGGGGAGGGGGTGCAGAACCGGTTCGGGGGCGTCCGGGACGACCGACAAGTGCGTGAAAGAAACCCGGCAAGGCCTCCCTTCACCTCGCCGGGCACTTATCTCACTGGGACCGGTCCGCAAGCGGTCCTGCGCGAGTCTACTCCTTGGCCCCGTGCTGGCAGAGCAGGCCAACCATCTCTTGGCGGTCCTTCTCCGCTAAGTACGCAGTGGTCTTGGCCAGAGAGAGGGGGCTCCTGCCCCTCTTGTCCTTCCTGTTCACGTCAACACCGTGATCGATAAGGAGTCTAGCGATCTCCGCGTGTCCCCGTTGCACCGCAAGGTGCAGTGCCGTCCGACCTTGTTCATCCGTCAGATCGATCTCCGCGCCCTTGGCGATCAGTAGTTCAACCGTATCTTCTGCCTCCCCCCACCAGCAGGCTCGGTGCAATGCGGTCCAGCCTCTATAGGAATTCCTGCGATCCGTGCTCTTGGCGTTGACATCAGCTCCTTTGCCTATCAGAAGTTCCGTGACCTTGCGATCATGCGCAAAATGGAGGGGAGTCCAGCCATCCTTGTCTTGCGAGTTGACCTCCGCTCCTTTGGAGATGAGCAGTTCGATGAGCGTGATCTCACCCGACAGCGTCGCGCGATGAAGTGGCGTAGAACCGTCGCTCGCTTGGGCCTGAACGTCCGCCCCATGGGCCATGAGAAGTGTCGCTGTCTCTGTCCGACCTGTGGACGCGGCCCAGGCCAGCGGTGTCCAGCCAAACTCATCCCGTGTGTCAATAGCGGTTCCCTGTTCCACAAAACGCTTCACACGGCCCAAGTCACCTACACATGCGGCCAAGTGGAAGGTGGAAACGTCCGCGCCCTTGCTGGCAAAGAAGTCAACGATTTCTCGACTTCCCTCGGAAGCTGCATAGCGAAAGATCGTCGAGCCGTCAAAAGTCTTTTCATCGAATTTGGCGCCATGGGTGACGAGGAGCTGCACAATTTCCAGGTCCTCATTCATGACCGCGTAGTACAGCGGTGGATAGTCTTGTTCCGCCACGAGATTGACATCGGCACCCTTCTCGACCATCAGTCTTATGGTGTCTTTGTCCTTGCTCCAAATGGCGGGGTACAAGGGCGTGTAGCCGTTCTTGTCCTTGGCGTTTACGTCGGCCCTTTGGGCGATCAGCAATTCCACCAGGACTCTATGGCCGTTCCTGGCGGCGATATCCAACGCGGTCTGATCCTGTCTGTTGCGTGAGTTGACATCGGCGCCCTGGGCGATGAGTCTCTTGACCTGTTCGATGTCACCGGTCTTGGCCGCTTCGTGTAGCGATTTGGTCGGCTTGGGAACATCTGCCTCACTGCCGGCATCTTCTCGCGCCCCGTGTTCGCTGAGCAATCTGGCGACCTCAGCATGCCCTTTTTCTGTGGCGAGCTTCAGAGAGGTCTGTCGCGACTGGTTCTCCGCATTCACGTCTGCGCCGCGGGCAAGGAGCAGCTTGGCGATATCCGTGGCACCCCGTGATGCGGCTCTATGCAGAGGCGTCTCACCGTCGGAGTCTCTCACGTCCACGTCTGCCCCTTCGTCAAGAAGCAGTCTGCACACGTCCGTGCGACCGTACACAAGGGCATAATGCACGGCGTAATGCAAGGGCGCTTCGCCGCGAGCGAGCTTCAAATCAACATCCGCGCCGTGCCTTATCAGCAACTGCGCTACCTGCAAGTCCCCGGTCGCCACAGCATAGTGAAGCGGAGTGACATCGTCATCCCCCAAGGCATTCACATTTGCACCTTTGGTAACAAGGAGTTCCACTACACCTTCATACCGGTTGATGATTGCGCCGTCCAACGGTGTGAGGTAGAATGCATCCTCGCCGATGTTAATGCCAGCACCCTTTGCGAGTAACAACTCCACCATACCCTTGTGTCCCTTGACAGCCGCGTAGAAGAGCGGCGTGGGCGTGTGGTGGGACTTGTCGTGCGCATTGACATCGGCCCCCTTGCCAATAAGAAGCTCTGCTACTTCCCTCTGCCCTGAACTGACTGCCGCATGGAGCGGCGTGAATCCGGTTCTGTCGCAGACATTGGCGGCAGCGCCTGCCTCAAGAAGCGTCCTTACCCTAGCCAAGTCTCCTCGATAGGCCGCCAGATAGATGGAGGAGACGTCAGCACCCTTCTCGGTCAAAAGACTGATGACTTCCTGGGACCAACACAGTCGCGCGGCCAGATGCACGGGAGTTTCACCGTAAACATTCTCGTCGTTGACGCGCGCTCCATATGCCAGAAGACATGCGGCCACGTCCTTGTCATATTGCTCGTCCTCTTGCATGACGCAATGTAGCGGAGTATCGCCCTCCTTATTCTTGGCATTTGTATCCGCACCCTGTGTGACCAGATACCCGACGATGTCGCTGTGACCTCGCTTGGCGGCGTAATGCAAAGCAGTTTTGCCGTTCCTGTCTTTGGCATTGACATCCGCGCCACCCTGGACCAGATTGGTTACTGCTTGAAGATCCTTGAGATATGCGGCGGCGTGCAGTGAGACACTGCTCTCTTTCGTCAGAAGCACTTTGGCGATACTCCATCGATCTTGATCCATGGCAATGTCGGCGGGCGTCCGGCCATCGATATCCGGGGCCTTAAGATCCGCACCCCTGGCAAGAAGCAGTTCCGTCACATCCACGTTTCCCGACAACGCTGCATGGTGTGGCGGGGTTC
>Ga0068714_10005596_pt1 | contig 13266 bp, 8 predicted proteins | sample MTBNYHSulfiMetaG_FD_62988 | JGI IMG/M metagenome (GOLD analysis project Ga0068714, IMG submission 62988) | Enrichment culture microbial communities from rom New York Harbor, USA that are MTBE-degrading - MTBE-NYH (New York Harbor Sulfidogenic)... | ecosystem: Environmental > Aquatic > Marine >... | reverse complement strand
ATCATCATCGTAAGCCTGGCCCTTTATATACTCCATCTGAGACTTAGCCAAACTTTCGGCGGTTACGTTCTCCTGGCTGATCATCACTGCCTTGGAGGAGGTCGTCATACCGAGCAGGAAGACGACGGCGACCGCAGATAAAATACCGAGGGCTACGAGTATTTCAAGCAGTGTAAACCCTCGCTCGCCTTTCTTAGCGGAGCGAAAGCCTGTAAATGCCGCCAGTTGCTGGCTTTTAGTCATTTACTAGTTCTCCTCCTTTTCTCAGGCTGATGGAAGATATGTGTGGTTCATGTCTATATGGTATATTTTTGTTAACATCCGTGTCTATAAAAACCGGTAGGCAAATAGTTTGCTTTTATATAGGACATTAGTACTAGTTGGTAAATTTAAACACCTCATCACTACCTTGAAAATACGGAATCATGGTTTCTAAATCCAATAGCAGTGGCTATGATGCCAAGTGCTATTAGGACTTCAAGCAGTGTTAAGCCTTGCTCGCAATTCAGAGCACGCTGGAAAGCAGTAGCTGCCGCCTCACACCGACCTTTGTTCATTTAGCCTCTACTTTATGAGGCTGAGGGAGCTGTAAATAGGCATAAAGACGGACAAGGCCAGAAAGCCAACCCCCAGCCCCATAGCTATCGTCATCGCCGGCTCAATCAGGCTAAGTAGGGTCTGTGTCCGTCTGTCGGCTTCGATTTCGTAGTTTTCAGCCACTATAACCAGTGAGTCGTCCAGATTGCCGGTTTCCTCTCCGACTTTGGTCATTTCTACCATCAAGGGCAGGAATACATTGTTGTTGCCCATAGGTCTGGCTAGGCCTTGGCCTCTGAGCATGCCCTGTTCCACTGTGCTCAAGGCTCTGGCCACCACGCGATTGCCAGTGGCTTGCGTGGTTAAGGTCATGACTTCAGGCAGTGGCAGGCCAGCACGGAATAGCAGTGATAGGCTGCGACAAGTCCGTGCCAGCTCAGTTATCTGCATCAGACGTCCGATCAGAGGCATCCTTAGTACCAGCTTATCTACCGTATAACGTCCGTTTGGTGTTCGGGCATATAGGAAACCGATTATGGCCAAAGCGATGATACCCACTAGCAAAAATAATCCGTAGCTCTCCAGGAAATTCATGGTAGCCAGAAGCATCCTTGTGGGCAAGGGTAGCGTCCCGCCTAATCTGTTAAACATGTCAATCAGTGGTGGCAGGAGGAAGGTGAGCATGACACCGCCGACACCGAGAGCTAGACAGAGGACAATAACTGGATAAAGCATTGCTTGCTTAATTTTTGCTACTGATGTAGCCTGGCGCTCAGTGTAACTGGCTAAGTTTTTGAGTACGGTTTCAAGGGAGCCGGTTTGCTCGCCGACACTGATCATTTTGCAGTAAAGCTTGGGGAAGACCTGAGGGTATTGGGCCATGGACAGAGATAATGATTTGCCGCCTCGGAGGTCGTTAACTACGCCTACGAGCACTGTCTTCAGGCCTCTGTCTGTTGCTTGAGATTCGAGTAGCTCCAGGGCCTGGATTATGCCGACACCTGATTCCAAAAGCAGTGCCAGCTGGCGGGAGAAAGTGACCATCTCAGAAGTCTTGACTTTTGACTGGAAGAGTTTTCCCAGACTAGGGAAGGGAGTGGTGATCGCTTTAAGGCTGACCACGCGGTAGCCTATATTAGACAGCATGTCTATAGCTGCTCGCTCATCTGCAGCTGAGACTTTCCCCTTGACTATTTGCCTGTCCCCGGTATAACCGAGATAGTTGTAATCCATGTCACTTTACCATCCATTATCTAGCAGGGTTAAAACCTCGTAATTACATATTCAAGCTCGTTAGCATATCTTTTTAAGGTCTAATCACCTATAGAGTAAGCATTGCGCAGCACTTCGTAAGGAGTAGTGATACCGGCTTTAGCCTTGCGCATGCCGTCTTGGGCTAAAGTTACCATTCCTTCTTCGATTGCCAGAGCGCGGATTTCAGTGGCAGAAGCTCCGGTAACTATTGCGTGCTTGATTTTATCGCTCATTGACAGGATTTCAAAAATACCTGTTCTGCCCAGATATCCAGTGAATGTGCAGCTTTTGCAGCCAACCCCATAATCGAACTCGGTGCATTCTTCATCTGTTTCTCGCTGATAAGCCGCTTGCTCTACCAAAGGAGCGGCGGCCTTTTGCGCGCAGTGAGGGCAGATACGCCTAACCATTCGTTGCGCTACGATACAGATAACTGCTGAGCATATCAGGAATGGTTCAACACCAAGGTCAATAAGTCTAAACAGGACGCCCACAGTATCGTTGGCATGGACTGAGGATAGCACCAGATGTCCGGTGAGAGCAGATTGGGTGGCTATGTCAGCCGTCTCGCTGTCCCTGATCTCACCAACCAGGATAACGTCAGGGTCGAGGCGAACGATAGCCCGCAGCCCACTGGCAAAGGTTATCCCAGCCTTGGGATTTGTTTGTATTTGGTTTATGCCCTGGAAACGATATTCCACGGGGTCTTCGATTGTAATGATGTTGCGCCCCACCTTGTCAAGCGAGTTGACCGCGGCGTAGAGCGTGGTGGTTTTGCCAGCACCGGTAGGGCCGCTGAGCAAGAGCATGCCGTAAGGCGCCATGAGCATGCGTTCGAACTTTTCCTGGCTCTCAGGCAGGAAGCCGATCTGAGGCAAAGACAGGACTGCCATTGATTTGTCCAGAAGGCGGAGCACTGCTGTTTCACCGTGGACGGTGCTAATGGTGGCTACCCTGATATCAATGTCTCTTCCTGGGGAGACGAATGAAAACTGACCGTCCTGGGGACGGCGTGGGTCAGCGATATTCATATTAGAGAGAATCTTGATGCGGGAAACAAGTGGACCGTGAGCACTGGGGGGCAACGAGGTGACCTCGTGAAGAATGCCATCTATACGATAGCGGACACGGAGCTTATCTATTTCAGGCTCGATATGGATATCAGAAGCCCTGGACTTCACAGCTTCTTCGACCAGCAGATTGAGAGCCTTGGCTATCGGAGAATCGTCAGCTATCACTTCGGTAGCAGCTCTGTCTGCGAGTATTGTCTCAGTAGATGTTGGTGTTACTTGACCGAACTGTTTGGCTATTTCGCCAAAAGCTTTGTAGTTAAAATCGATGGCTTGCTGCAAATCCAAAGGTGTGGCTAACGTTGGCTCAATTCTCATCTTGGTTTTGGCAGCAATGGCTTGTATGGCTAGGATATCATCAGGGTTGGACATGGCCACATGTAAAGTGTTGCCGTCGACCGTGAGTGGTAAGACATTATACTTTCTGGCCAGTTTTTCCGGGATTAAATTAAGGGCTTCTGATGTTGGGGCCTGGGTCAGTGCTTTAAGTCGGGTGCCGCCGGCTGATTGCCTTGTGGCCACTGGTTCAGATGGTGCCGACGTTGTCACTGGTTCAGGTGGTACCGATTTGGCCACTGGTTCAGGTGGTGCCGATTCTGCCACATTTACTACTGGTGATTCCTTGCTTGACTGCGCGGTTGCCTTTTTATGTGTTTGAGGTTCAGAGGTTGACTTCTCAGGAGTTATTTTATCAGCCTCGAAGACTTTTATCTGCTGTTCATTAGCGAATTGCTTGGCTTCATCGCTGAGTTTAGGAGATGCCACGAGTACACTGCGTATGATGCCGGTGTCACGGATTTTAGCGTCCAGTAAAGATACTGGTTCTATGCCTATCTCATTGTCTGCAGACAAGAAATCTATACTTAGAGGTTGTGTGATAAGGTCATCGCCACTATAAGCCAGTATGTCAAAGGCATGTTCTGCCCCGGACATACCTTTTACTTTGACTTGTTCCTCGATTCTGTAACCGTGCTCAGTTAAAGATTTTAAGATATGGTCTTTGCTGCTGAATTCAATTGGCTTACGCTGTTTGGCTGCCGGTGGTGCTGCTGCTGCATTGCAAAAAGTGCTCAACGACTCCTCGTCAAAGACTTTTATGTGTTGCTGTCGGGCGAAATTGGTAGCCATTGTACCGAGTTTAGGTATGGCAATGAAGACTTTATCGGGGATATTGACGTCAGTGGTTTTTTCATCAAAACTGAATATGGCACCAAGGCCCACCTCTGCATGCTGGCTGACAGATAAGCCAATGGCAATATCATAGTTAAACAAGCCATCGTCCTTGTGAGCCAGCATGGTAAAGGTATGCTCGGTTCCTGAAGCGCCTTTGACCTTAGCATCGCTGGTTACTTCATAGCCATATTGCTTCAGCCGTTGTATGAGCTGGCTCTCACGAGTTTGCTCAGTATCTGCTTTCGCCATCTTTAATTTAGCCTCATTTTAAGTTTCAGGATATTTCAAAACAAATAATTATATACATCCCTATAATATACTTTTAGGGTTGTATATATATTTTTTCTATTTTGATAGTCTGTTTGGTTGGCTTCAGGGTACGGCTGTTCCCATACCATCCTTTCGGGGCAATGGCTCTTGTCCTGGTAGAGCCTGCTCCAATCTGGGGGCGTAGTTGTTGCACGCCATCCGTATCATACCCAGCGGCACATCCTTGGGGGAATTCACCACCATAAAGCAAGACCCATCAGCTATTGGCTTAATCACGATAGAGGAGAAACCCATACTGAATATGACATCATCGATCTTGCCGAATTCGGTAGTCGACTGTTTGAATGCGGCAATTGCCTCGTTAATCGTTTGGATGAACCCGCCTAGCATTTCAGGGGGCAGTTTATTTTCTGGCGCAGCCCAAAACGAAAGCAACATCCCATCGTTATCGGCTACTATTATCACCCAGGTTCCTGCCAGCCCCTCCGCCATTTGAGATAATAGTTCCTTCATTTTAATATCTGGCATTAGAGGTTACCTCCTTTCTGCCTCTTCCTGATTTGGAGCAGAGCTTACAGTCATATATCTTGCTTTTTGTCCCATTTTGCCAGATTCCCTAGTCTTCCTCTTGCCGGAAGCCTTGTTTTGCTAAAAGGATTTTTCTGGCCGATTCAGGGTCTATATATCTCCTGTTTGTTTAAGCATACTCCAGTAAATAGCTTAATTTAAGTGTAGGCACGTTAAAGTATGTTTGTCAAGCCCACAAATAAATTCCATATGGTACATTAGTACTATATAGCACTTATGTGATTATTGATGAACGATAAACTGGTACTGAAAATGCTGTGTCAACCCAACCAATGCGGAGGTTTGGCTGACTGCTTGTCTGTTTAGCCTTGGGGAACGATTGTTATCATGCCATCTTATTGTGGCATTGGCTCGTAGCCTGGCACAGCCTGCTCCAGTCTAGGGGCATATTGAACGCAGGCGGTACGTATCGAACCTAGAGACACGGCTCTGGGGGCGTCCACTACTACAAAGCAAGCTCCATTGCATATTGGCTTAAGCAAAATATAGCCTGAGTACGTACTTAATATGAGGTCGTCGAGTTTGGTGGCTTCGGTATTCGGTTGTTTAAACGTATTGATTGTACTGTTAATCTGCTGAATGAAGCTCCCCAGCGCTTCAGGTGAAATTTTATTTTCCGGCGATTCCCAGGATGCCAGCACAATACTATCACTATCCACTATGGTTATCAGTCGGATTCCTCCCAGTCCACTAGCCATTTCGGAGACTATGTCTTTTATGTTGACCTCTGGCACTACAGCTCAGTTCCCCCCTCTATTCCAATTTTGGATATCCTCAAGGTTTTGTGCGAACTGACTTTAAGTGTTTGCTCAATATCCATCTTCGCTATCTTTGTTTCGTCTCCTTTCGAGTAAGAGCGTATTCCGGGACGAATAGTATACATACCTTAATGTACAGGTTATATTGGTTTGGCCATCTTTGTTGGCTTGTTTGGCTTCAGGGGACAATTGTTCCCGTGCCGTCTTTTCGTGGCGATGGCTCGCGGCCTGGTAGAGCCTGTTCCAGTCTAGGTGCATAGTTGTTGGTTGCCGTGCGTATCATCCCCAGGGGTACAGTTCTGGGAGCACTGACTACTAGAAAGCAACTCGCCTCAGCTATGGGCTTAATTATCTGATGGATTGCGGTGGTGCTGAATATAATATCGTCGAAGTTACTGAAACCTATGGGCGACTGTTTAAATATATTCACTGCGTTATTAAATATCTGCATGAACCCGCCCAGCGCTTCAGGGGTAACTTTATTATCTGGCGATTGCCAGGAGGCAAGCACCATGCTATCAGAATCTATCAGTGTTGCCATCCAGAGTCCTGCTACTGTCCTTGCCATTTCAGATACTATATCCTTGATGTTGGCATCCGGCATGATGATTTACCTCCTTCTTTTCCTCTTTTTGAGCTTAGCATGCTTCAGAAGGTACAGCTATATATACTCCAATGATAGGTTTCACAGATGTTGACTGGTTGGCTTCAGGGTACGACTGTGCCCATGCCATCTCCTTGTGGCAATGGCTCGTGGCCTGGTAGAGTCTGCTCCAGCCTGGGGGCATAATTGGTACACGCCATGCGTATCATGCCCAGAGGTACGGTTTTCGGGGCACTAACGAATAGAAAGCAAGCCCCATCAGCTATCGGCTTAGCCAACATATAGGTGAAAGGCGTAGCGAATGTGACATCATCGAGCTTGGTGAATCCTACAGTCGACTGTTTAAATGCATTTATGGCACCGTTAATTATTTGGATGAACCCGCCGAACGCTTCAGGGGAAACTCTATTTTCGGGCGACTCCCAGGATGCAAGTATCATCCCATCGCTGTCTGATACCATCACTACCCAGGTTCCCGCCAGTCCCCTGGCCATTTCAGATAACACATCCTTCATCTTAAGTTCTGGCAATACAGTTCACCTCCTTTCCTCTCTATTTCGATGTTGGAAGAGAGTTCATAGCCCATGTCTTGCCTTTTCACTAGTGTCTACGGGATTCGCTATTTCCTCATCTCCTTGTTGCCCGGAAATCTTTGTGCTACTTAGGCTTTATCTGTTAGCCTCAATACCTAAGGCTTCTCTTACTATTAAGCACACTACTATGGTTAATTTAATTCAAGTGTAAGCATGTTTCAGTATGTTTGTCAAGTTGACCGATACGTTCCACATAGTACCTTAGTACTATTCGGCAATTCTATAGAGTCTTATATGGTGAATCGGTTACGTAGATGTTGGATACTGGCTCGAGCGACCTGTTGATACGAGTATATGCTATGCCAATCTGGCTGGGTCGTTAACTTCTATAACTTTTATTTTTTGGTATTGGGCGAATTGCTTGGCTTCGTGGCTGAGCTTTGGGCAGGCCAGTAGGAGCTTATCGTGTATGCCTACATCATAGGCTCTGGTGTCGAATGAAGACACTGCATTAAAGCTGACTTCGTCTTTAGCTAATAGAATATTTATGCCTAAGGTATGCGTGATGATGCCATCGTTGTTAAGAGCCAGTACGTCAAAGGTATGCTCAACTCCGGATCTGCCTGGAATCTTGGCTTTTTCCTCGAACAGGTAGCCGGAGTTTTTTAAATGGTCCAAAAGTTGGGCTTTGGTTTCGAATATGAAAGGCTTGTCGCTTGATTTCTTTTGCGTTGAAGGCGGAGGCGAATTCAGAATGGTTTCCAGGTCTTTTGCCTCGAGGACTTTTATTCTCTGCTGCCGGGCAAATTGGCTAGCTTCATGGTTGAGTTTGGGCACTACCAGCAATACCTTATCATGTATGCCCAGGTCATAGACCTTGTTATCGAAAGTGAAAACCTCGGCTAAGCTTATTTCCTGCCCCTCTGCATTAATGAGTATGCCGATTCCGATGATGTATTTTACTAAACCATCGTCTCGTTGTGCCAGGATGTCCAGCAAGTGCTTAGCTCCTGATTTGGTTGTGCCGTTGACATTAGCGCTCTCGACCACCTCATAGCTCTGGCTCTTGAGGAAATTCACAAATCGCGGTCTCTCATTAAGCTCGAATTCCACCTGGCGTTTTTTCTCCTCGTTGAGGTTGTAGGAATAGAGGACGGTCTCCTTCGCTTCACTTTCGGGAAAGAATTGGGAGCATTGAAGGCACTGCCAGCTGAATGCGGCGTCTTTTGATATTGCACCGCAGTCACGACATTTATAATTGATGCCTAGACTTTGATAATCGGTGCCGAGGAATTTAAGTTCCTGTTTACATTTAGGACAGAAATATTTCCCGTTATCCGCATAGTCCTCTTCGAGACTGTTGTTGCGACAGGCGAAATGTTCTAGGATTCTCCCCTTGGCTATATTTCCTGAGCCACATTTGGGGCAGCCGAGGCCTGGTTTCAATTTTGGAGATTGACACTTGGGGCAAAATAAAATTTGCTCCTGGAAGTCCCTGCCGAGAATATCTTCATTAGCCAGAAATTCTAAAGCTGTTACAGCTTCCTGGGTTGTAGACTGTAACAGGCTTTCCACTTGAGGGTAGGCGAAGCCATCCTTGGTGGCTAAGTTAGTGGTCGGTTTGACTTCGCTCATATTACCTGACAGCATCTCCTGGACCAGCTTCATAGCTTTAGGGTCCTGTTTCACTATTCTAATCATGTCAATGACTTCAACCATTATCTTCCCCTTGCTATTACTTCCAATAAGAAAGTTTAAACCAAACGTAGATAAGTTGCAATATGTTTACTTGGCTTCAGATAGATTTTGGTCATAATTGAAAGTAGTACATTGGTACTAAAAGTGCAGTGGTAGTTTAGTTGACACCTGCATTTTATTTGACAAGGGCATGGCGTTTAGATACAATTGTAGTTGTTTAAAACAACAACAATGATTGACCTGCATGGTTACATAAACGTACGTGAGGCAGCCAGGCAGATAGGTATACATGAGGAATCGCTGCGGCGGCTTCTCAGATTGGGCAGCCCACCGGGGGTGAAAATAGGTGGCCAGTGGTTTATTCGTAGGGAACAGCTGGCTCTATTTGTAGCTACGTATGATGCCAAGACTGGTAAGAGGAGGCACCTTATTTAGGGGTTTGTTTTTCAACAGGTTAAGACTTATGCCAAAAAAGTGGGGTGTCAATAGCTTCAGTTTATTGCTGATTGTAGCCTTGGTTTTAGGCTTGATATTGCCTGTGAGCGTTAAGCCGGTATCAGCTGCTCCGGGGATGCAGACATGGTCCGTTGTCGATACACCGAGTCAGGACAATAATGTCATAGTTACCCCGTCAGAGATCAACGTGATTGCCATCGGCTCCGACGACAGGACTTTTTATGCGGTTGACATACCGAATAGCAGAATCTATAAATCGACTAACGGTGGTGTCTGGTGGATAGAAGAGTTGAGTGGCTATTTTCCTCTTAATGCCTTGCCTGTCTGGAATTTAGCGGTAGCTCCGGACGACGTGAACTTTCTTGTGGCTGTGACTGATGGGGACGGTACTCCCAACGGGCCAAAAAGGATATTCGTCTCTGAGAATGGTGGTGCCAGCTGGGACCTTGCTGTCACCGGTCTTTCTTTGAACCTTAACGAGTATATCAGTTGCGTCGGTATCTCGGTGACCTATGGTAATAATAACCGTGATATTGCCATCGGCACCAGAGATGGCACTGGTACTGGTAGAGTCTTTGTGCTGAAGGCGGGGGTGGGGTCTCCCAGTTGGGCGGACCAGAATCTGCCACCTTCTGACGTGGTGGCGCTGAAATATTCGCCTGCTTTCACCAGCGATTCCAGCCTGGTGGTTGTCTCATCAGATGCTCCCGGAGGTGGCACTTTCTTGCATCTTGGCCTTCGCGATATAGCTTCCAGTCCTCCCTCCACCAACTGGGGCACCTGGGCGCCGGTGGAGCTGGCGACTATTCCAGGTGTCTCACCGGACAGCAGTCAGATTATCACTGCTGACGTGGAGTTGCCGTCTGATTTCTCCGGGACCGACCTTAATTACCGCCGTTTTTATGCCAGCACGGATGCTGATAATGGCGAAGTCGGTATTTACCGGGTTGACGATACTATAGCTTACCGTATAAGTTCAACTATAAGCGGCAGGATTTCCAGCATTGCCTATCTGGGTACACATTCTGAGGGAGTGCTTCTGGCAGGGGAGGTTACTACTGCCGAGCTTGCTGCCGGCCCTTCTTCATATGGGGTTTACATCTGGCGGACCTCAGATCCTTACGCGTCCGTAGGTACGCCTACCTGGTTGACTTCGAGTGCTCGTAAGTCTCCAACCGGTGGCGTTGGTTCCGGTTTTGCCAATGCTCAAGTGGTCTGGGCACCTGAGGGCACAAGGGCTTACTGCGGTACCAGTTCGGCCAATCCTACGATAGGAGGTACTGCCTGGCCTGGTGTGAATCAGTGGCCTGGTGCCTGGTTAAACATTGTGGCATTAGATGAATCTGCCTTCTCTGTCAGTCCTTATTCACCGGACTATGAGGTATTAACCGTTTTTTATGAGAAGGGCGAGTACGAAAGTGTCGGAAATCGCTGGAATCAACTCAGTCTTATAGATACAGAAATTGACCGACTTTCTGACGTGGCATCTCTCGAGGTGCCTGAAACTACCGGGGCCCCTACAGACTATAATATCCTCTATTTAGCTTCCATAAATGGCGGTTTTAATAACATCTGGCGGAGCACCAGCGACCCGCCGGGTAGAACCTGGGAGCGTGTATTGCGTGTTTCTGTCGTCAATGATGTGATTCTACGTGTCCAACAGACGCCTTATGATGAACCAGATAGAAGCCGGGTCATCGTCTATGCAGACCTTCTTACGCAGACTGTCGGTTATTCCGAGGACGAGGGGCAGGTTTGGGATGTCGGTTTTCCTTTCCCTAATGTAACTGATTTAGCACTGGCCAGTGATGAGATTATGTACATACTGAGCGGTTCCATCGTTTACCGTTACGAGAGAGAGGGCATTGCCTGGCAGAAGACTCATGAAGTGCATAGTGAGCTTGATTCGGGGCATACTATAGCCGTACCGCTGAAAAATCCTGTAAATGATATTGGGGAAACTGCAGATTGGGTTATAGTGGGCGAAGCTGGTCCGCCTACGGGTTTTTCCAAGGTGGCATGGGCTGATTTCTCCGCGGCGGTGGTCAAATTTGAACCATCGCTTGATAGACGAGTTGAATTGCCTGTACAGGGGAATGTGCATGTCATTACCGATGATATGTTCGAGGAGAATAGAACAATATATGCTGCCAGCCATGACTTCACAGGTGGCAGTGGCAAAATCTATCGTTGGGTGATTGATGTAAGCACTGAGTGGGATGAATTGGAGCCGCCAAACAGCGCTTTCTACGGGCTGGTCATGCGGACTGAAATCCTGTATGGGGTATGGAGAACTGCTGAGGTTTCAGCAATTATTGCAGATACTGCCGGCGCTGACCGCACTCTTTTCCCGAGAGCCAATGTGCCGCCGCCTCCGGAGTGGGATTATATGGTTACAGACCTTCCCGTCGGTGTCTTTTTTACTCGCGAGCCGAGTTCGCTTAAAATATCGAGCAATGAGTACAACCACTTGTGGGCGATTGATAATAATGCATATGATTGGGCAAATCAGATAGGTTGCCTCTGGGCATATACTGATACGATAGCTAAGGTGGGTCCGTGGACAACTTCGCCAGCAAGTGGTGACTCTATCTCTATTGACCCGGTGTCCGGCAGGGCTAATGAGGTGGAGTTTAGATGGCGTCAGCTTAGCTATGCATCGGCATATGAGATGCAACTGGCCAAAGACAGCGATTTCAGTATAGTGATTTTCCTAAGTGAGAATATTGTCCCGACCTATCAACTGGCGCCAGAATGCTTTTTTCCGGCTGGCGGTCTGGTGCCCACACCTGCATCTGGTATTGCCAGCTGGGGCAATCTGGAAAGCGGTCACACCTATTATTGGAGGGTCAGAGCCAGAGCTGCTGTTACCGGGGAGGTTGTCCGTAGCCCCTGGTCAGCGACGATGTATTTTACTGTAGAGTCTGGTTTGCCGGTGGTGGCGCCATATCCGACTGTTAGTTTGTTTAGTCCTCTTTATGGGGCTAGAGGTGTTTCTCGCTCTCCAAGTTTCTCCTGGTCTCCAATGCCTAAAACCACAAAATATGAATTTGTGCTGGCCAGAGATGCTGCTTTGCAAAACGTAGTAGTAAAAACCGACGTACCTTTAACGTCTTACCTTTATGATGGCAAGCTTGATTTTGGTACCAACTATTTTTGGCAGGTGAGGGCGGTTGAACCTATAGTCAGTGACCCGAGTCCGATAGGTGTCTTCACAGTGGTAGCCGCAGAGAAGCCTGTAGAGCCGGTAACGGAAGAACCAGCGCCGGTTCCCTTATGGACTTGGGGAGTGATTGCCGTATGTTTTGTTCTGGTTGCTTCTATGATTGCATTCGCCATGGTAAAACCTCGTTATACCGGGCCAAAGCCTACTTCTGTAGCTAAAGTGGATAAAGTAGCTAAACTGGAACTGGATACTGATAAACCTCATGCCAGCCCAAAGGCCTCTTCTATAACTGAGCTGGAGCTGGATATCGACAAACCCCCGAGTCCCTTTGCCAGGATTTGGAGTTCCATAGTGGCGGGAATCAGACGGTTGCGCTACTTGGGGAAGCGTGGGGATAGAGAGCCCGGCGATAGTCCGGAATGAGCAAAATAAACCGCGCCTTTATATTCCATATTATTTTGTTTCTTGCTGCAAAAGTCCGATTTATAGCGATTTGGTAGCCAGAGTTGTTCAATTTCCTTGTCCCCAGAAGCAATTTTCATGCCATTTCGAGCTAAGTATAATCTGAGGCATAAAGGGAGGCAAGGTTGGCCAAACTTGGTTTAACATTCCCGAGAATTGTTGCCCAGGATCAGGGCTCAGTTCAGCGGGAGAAATCTCTAGGCGGAGGGCAGCCACTGAACTAGGAATTGGCTGCGCGACTCTGAAACGTCTGGTGGAACTAGGGTATAACAATTAGGAATGATCTCCCTATACTAGAGGATGAAAGTCCTATCTTTGAGTGAATATCATTTCATTGCTAATGACTTGCCATGTTCTCCAGCCATTCCTGACCTTTTCTCTAGTCTCTGCAATGAATGCGGCATAGCCAATTTCACGGCATTTTCTAAGATTTTCAAGGTTGTTTGAGCTATATCTCCTACAGACCATGTTCCAGGTTTCCCGCCTCGATCCCATAGGCATTGAAGCAGAATAGGTATCAGAATGAGGGCAAGGGTGTTTGGATTCCAGGTTGAAATCCTCACATTCAGCGCATGTCCAGTACCCTTTTGGCTTGACGCACTTTGCAATACTGCATGTTGCAGAAGGTCCGCCGCCCTTGAAACAGCCTGGACACGGCCCGGCTTTCTCTCCTCTTTCAACCCATTTTCTCAATGTT
>Ga0068714_10005595_pt1 | contig 13268 bp, 10 predicted proteins | sample MTBNYHSulfiMetaG_FD_62988 | JGI IMG/M metagenome (GOLD analysis project Ga0068714, IMG submission 62988) | Enrichment culture microbial communities from rom New York Harbor, USA that are MTBE-degrading - MTBE-NYH (New York Harbor Sulfidogenic)... | ecosystem: Environmental > Aquatic > Marine >... | reverse complement strand
AGGAGGAGACTCATGGCGAAGAAGAAGTTCGAGCGCACCAAGCCGCACATGAACGTCGGCACGATCGGTCACGTTGACCACGGTAAGACGACGCTCACCGCCGCCATCACCAAGACCCAGGCCGAGAAGGGCCTCGCGGACTTTACCCCGTTTGACAAGATCGACAAGGCCCCCGAAGAGCGCGAGCGCGGCATCACCATCGCCATCGCCCACGTGGAGTACGAGTCAACCAAGCGCCACTACGCGCACGTTGACTGCCCGGGCCACGCCGACTACGTCAAGAACATGATCACCGGTGCCGCCCAGATGGACGGCGCGATCCTCGTCATCGCCGCGACCGACGGCCCCATGGCCCAGACCCGCGAGCACATCCTGCTCGCCCGCCAGGTCGGCGTGCCGAACATCCTCGTGTTCCTGAACAAGTGCGACATGGTCGACGACGAGGAGCTTCTCGAGCTTGTCGAGCTTGAGGTGCGCGAGCTCCTCTCCGAGTACGAGTTCGACGGCGACAACATCCCCGTCATCCGCGGCTCGGCCCTGAAGGCCCTCGAAGGCGACCCCGAGTGGACCCCCGCCATCGGCGAGCTCATGGACGCCCTCGACAGCTACTTCCCGGATCCCGTCCGCGAGACCGACCGCCCGTTCCTCATGGCCGTTGAAGACGTCTTCACGATCACCGGCCGCGGCACGGTCGCGACCGGCCGCGTCGAGCGCGGTGTCGTCAAGGTCGGCGACGAGGTCGAGATCGTCGGCATCCACCCGGCCACCCGCAAGACGGTCGTGACCGGCGTCGAGATGTTCCGCAAGCTGCTCGACCAGGCCGAGGCCGGCGACAACATCGGCGCGCTCCTGCGCGGCGTCGCGCGCACGGACATCGAGCGCGGCCAGGTGCTCTGCAAGCCCGGCTCGATCACCCCGCACACTGAGTTCATGGGCCAGGTCTACATCCTGACCAAGGAAGAAGGCGGCCGCCACACCCCGTTCTTCGACGGCTACCGCCCGCAGTTCTACTTCCGCACCACCGACGTGACCGGCGTTGCCCACCTGCCCGAGGGCACCGAGATGGTCATGCCTGGCGACAACGTTGAGATCCGCGGTGAGCTCATCGGCCCCATCGCCATGGAGGAGGGCCTGCGCTTCGCCATCCGCGAAGGCGGCCGCACCGTTGGCTCGGGCCGCGTTACGAAGATCCTGAAGTAACGCGCGCAACGCATGAACGAGAACGGGGCCCGGCTGACGTTGGGCCCCGTTTTGGCCGCTTCAAGGCTTGACTGATTAGTTTGACAGTGCAAAAGGGCGGGTGTTAGATTACGCTACCGTACGGCCGCCGGGAGGTTAGCCGTGTGGCCGTGAGGAGGATTCGATGAGAACGCTTGTTACGCTGGCATGCACCGAGTGCAAACGCCGCAACTACACGACGAACAAGAACAAGCAGAACAATCCGGAGCGCATCGAGTACAAGAAGTACTGCAAGTGGTGCCAGACGCACACGGTTCACAAAGAGACCCGCTAGGCGTCACTGGGTTCGGCAGGTTATTCACAGGGCAGTAGCTCTAACGGTAGAGCGTCGGTCTCCAAAACCGAATGTTGGGGGTTCGAATCCCTCCTGCCCTGCCAGCAACATGCCTCCGCGGCTAGCGCCGCGGTGCAGGATATCGCCCCGCTTCTAGGGGGCAGAAGAGATGTGACGGGATGCCACAAGCGAGCAAGACAACGAAGAAGCCGAGCGTTCTTGTCCGGCTGAAGAAGTACTTCCGTGACGTGTGGACCGAGCTCAAGCGCACCACATGGCCTTCACGTGCCGAAGTACTGAAGTCGAGTGGGATAGTTCTCGTGACGCTCATCTTCTTCATCGTCTTGACGTTTGTGGTGGACAACCTCTCGTCGCCCATCATCATGTGGCTCGCCGGACTCGGCAGGTAGGGGCGAGATGGCCAAGAAGTGGTTCGTGATTCACACATACTCCGGCTACGAGAACAAGGTAGCCACCAACCTGCGCCATCGCATTGAGTCGATGGGCATGCAGGAGCGCATTTTCGACGTCTTCATCCCCAAGGAAACCGTTACCGATATCAAGGGTGGCGGCCGGAAGGTCACGAGCGAGAAGAAGGTCTTCCCTGGCTACATTCTCGTTCAGATGGAGCTTGACGACGACTCCTGGTATGTCGTGCGCAACACCCCCGGTGTGACAGGCTTCGTTGGTTCGCAGGCCAAGCCCGTCGCGCTGTCGCGGGCTGAAGTGGAGAAGATCCGCGGGCGTGTGGCAACCTCGGCCAAGCCGAAGATGCTCACCGACTTCGCCGAGGGCATGCCGGTCAAAGTCACGGCGGGTCCGCTCGCGGACTTCGACGGCGTGATCGCTGAGGTCAACCCGGATCAAGGCAAGATCAGGGTCATGGTCTCGATCTTTGGCCGCGAGACGCCGGTCGAGCTCGGTTTCGATCAGGTCGCAAAAGTGTAGTCAGTCGGCGCGCACGTGCCGGGGAGATGCACCCCGGGCTTCTCGCGTTGAGGCGCCGTGGCAATTGAAAGAACGCGCGACGTCAGCACAGACGTCGAGGACAAAGGACGGAACAGATGGCAAAGAAAGCGGTCGGCTTCGTCAAGCTTCAGATCGTCGGTGGCCAGGCCAACCCTGCGCCTCCGGTCGGTCCGGCGCTCGGCCAGCATCAGGTAAACATCATGCAGTTCTGCCAGGCGTACAACGCTGCAACGCAGGACAAGATCGGTACGGTCGTCCCGGTTGAGATCACGGTCTACGATGACCGTTCGTTCACGTTCGTGCTGAAGACCTCGCCAGCCGCGGTGCTCCTCAAGCAGGCGGCGGGCGTCAAGTCCGGCTCGGCCACTCCGAACCGGAAGAAGGTCGCGAGTGTCACGCGCGAGCAGGTGCGAGAGATCGCAGAGATCAAGATGCCCGATCTGAACGCGAACGACATCGATGCTGCGATGAGCATCATCGAAGGCACGGCGCGATCAATGGGCTTCACAATAGCGGACTAGGTGCTATCCGGTGCCACAACCCGCACCGGTCAGTTGATGTGGGAGGGTCTGCAGGGCCCGTATAGACCACGAGGAGGAGCAATGAAGAAGGGCAAGAAGATGGTCGCTGCTCTCGCCGCGATCGATAAGCAGCGGCTCTACACTCCGCTTGAGGCAATCCGTCTGGCGCAGGAGATCGCACCTGCGAACTTCGACGAGACCGTCGAGGTGCACTTCCGTCTAGGTGTCGACACCCGCCAGGCAGACCAGCAGGTCCGCGGCAGCGTCTCGCTTCCCGCAGGCACCGGCAAGAAGGTGCGCGTTGCCGTCTTCGCGCAGGGCGAGAAGGCCAAGGAGGCCGAGGAGGCAGGTGCCGAGGTCGTTGGAGCCGATGACCTTGTGGAGCGCATCGCCGCTGGGTTCCTGGACTTCGATGCCACGGTGGCGACTCCCGATATGATGGGCAAGGTCGGCCGCCTTGGTAAGATCCTCGGTACGCGCGGCCTCATGCCGAACCCGAAGCTTGGGACGGTAACCATGGACGTGGCCCGCGTGGTTCGCGAGCTGAAGGCCGGTCGTGTTGAGTACCGCGCCGACAAGTTCGGCATTGCACACGTAGGTATCGGCAAGAAGTCGTTCACGCCCGAAGCACTCATCGAGAACTACGGTACTCTGCTTGATGAGATCGTGCGCGCGAAGCCCTCGTCCTCAAAGGGCCGTTACCTGAAGACGATCACGATTTCGACGACAATGGGACCGGGCATCAAAGTGGACCCGTTGAAGACGAGGAACCTGCTCGAGGAATCGTAGTATCGCTCCTTGTGCTATCCGTACGGAGTGTCCATAATGACCTCCGCTTGGCAATTGACAACACACGCACGACTACTGCCGAAGACAGCAGGTGCCCGGGAACCGTCCGGGCTGAAGGGAACCATGCAGGTTCCGCCCGCCGAGGTGGGGATACGATAGATGACCGGACGCGAGTCCGGGACCTTCCAATCGTGGCCCTCGCCGCAACCGGTGAGGGCCACGATTGCTTTTTCGGTCTCTTCGCGTGACGCGGTGGAGACGTGAAGCACCAAGGCTCCAAGCCAACGTCGGAGCGTGTAGGAAAGGAGGGGAGTGCATGCCAACAACAAGGAAGCAGGACTTGATCGTCGAGATCAAGGACAAGTTCGCGAACGCAGGCGGTGTTATCGTCGCCGACTATCGTGGACTGACCGTGAAGGACATGCGCGGGTTCCGGACCAGTCTGCGTGAGGTGGGTGGCGAGGCTACCGTCTACAAGAACTCACTGGCTCAGATTGCGATTCGCGAGCTCGAACTGCCGAACATGGACGATCTGCTTGCTGGACCGACCGTGTTCGTCTTTACCACGGGAGATCCGGTAGCCACGGCCAAGGCAATCATGGACTTTGCCAAGGGCCGCAAGAACTTCGCACCAAAGGGCGGTCTGATCGAAGGCCGCGTGATTTCCGCAGATGATGTGAAGGCCCTTGCCTCGCTGCCGTCTCGCGAGGAGCTCATTGCGAAGCTCATGGGTACAATACTGAACCCGATTCGCGGCTTCATGGGCATGTGCAATGCGCCTGTCAGCGCATTCGCGCGCGTCGTCCAGGCCGTGGCGGACCAGAAGGCCGCCGCATAGGCACGAGTGTATGGACCAATGCGGACGGGCGGAGATGCCGCCGCGTCCTGGAAACGAGAAGGAGAAGGAACAATGGCTGATATCACGAGGGCAGACATTCTGGAGTGGGTCAAGGCCGCCCCGGCGCTTGAGCTGGCCGAGCTTGTCAAGGAAATGGAAGAGGTCTTCGGTGTGTCCGCCGCAGCCCCTGTCGCGGCCGCCGCTGCCGCCCCGGCTGCCGCTGAGGCCGTCGAGGAGAAGGACAGCTTCGACGTTGTCATCGCTGCCGTTGGCGACAAGAAGATCCAGGTCATCAAGGTCGTTCGCGAGATCGACTCCAGCCTGGGCCTGAAGGAAGCGAAGGACTTGGTCGATGCTGCGCCGAAGGCAGTGCTCACCGGCGTGAACAAGGAAAAGGCCGCCGAGGCCAAGGCCAAGCTCGAGGAAGCTGGCGCCACCGTCGAGGTCAAGTAGACCTCAGAGCGTCGGCCCTGCGAAGGTCGAAAAGCAGTGGCCGACGACGCACAAGCGTCGTCGGCCATTATCCACACATGCACATCGCAAACAGCGGTTGACCGAAGGAGCCCCCTTCGTTAAACTGAACGTTTGCGACTCTCAGTACGCCGCTCGGGCAAAGGAGGAATCACCTGGTGCCGCGCGAAACAGGTTCCCCCGCTCCTGCTGGCATCCGCCAGCGCCGTTCGTTTGCCAAGATCCCTGAGATTCTGGACGTCCCGAATCTCATCGCGATCCAGACGGACAGTTTTGACTGGTTCCTCAAAGAGGGACTCAGTGATACGTTTAGGGACATATCTCCAATATCTGACTTCGCGGATACGATGGCCGTCGATTTTGGCGCGCATGAGTTTGGTGACGCGAAGTACTCCGTTGAGGAGTGCAAAGAGAAAGACATGTCTTACCAGGCTCCGCTATTCGTCGACGTGCGTTTCATCAACAAGGAAACGGGCGAGATGAAGGAGCAGTCGGTCTTCATGGGCGATTTCCCGCTCATGACGGATCGCGGGACGTTTGTCATCAACGGGACCGAGCGGGTAGTCGTGTCCCAACTCGTGCGCTCACCTGGCGCATACTTCAAGCGTGACATCCGCAACAACAAGAGCTACGTCGTAGGTTCGGTTATACCGAGCAGGGGTGCGTGGCTGGAGTTTGAGATCGGACGTCCCTGGTTCTCGTGGGTGCCGGCCGGACGCCCGATGGAAGCCGACAAACAGTTCGGCGAGGCGTACGTCCGTGTGGACCGCAAGCGCAAGGTGCCAGCCACCGTGCTCCTGCGTGCCCTCGGCATTGCCGAGACTGACGAGGAGATGCTCGAGATTCTTGGCGACACCTTCGTGGTGCACCGCACACTCGAGCGTGATCACACGACAACTCGTGAAGAGGCGCTCATCGAGCTCTACAAGCGTCTGCGTCCGGGCGAGCCTGCCAACGTCGAGTCTGCACGTTCGCTCCTTGACGGCCTCTTCTTCAATCCGCAGCGGTACGACTTGAGCAAAGTCGGCCGCTTCATGCTCAATCGCAAGCTGCGCCTCGACGTTCCGGAAGAAGTGCACACCCTCACAAACGAAGACGTTGTGGGCATGCTGAAGTTCCTCTTCGGTCTGTGGGAGCAGGACTACCGCGAGCACGTCACCGAGGACGTAGCAACGACACTGCGCGCCCGCTACGACACGATCCGACTGGGCGCTGACGACCGCACGTACGAGGTAGACGACATCGACCACTTCGGAAACCGCCGTGTGCGCTCGGTGGGAGAACTGATCCAGAACCAGTTCCGGATCGGGCTTGCGCGCATGGAGCGTGTCGTTCGTGAGCGTATGACCACGCAGGACTCGGATCAGATCACGCCGCAGTCGCTTATTAACATCCGGCCGATCGTGGCGTCCATCAAGGAGTTCTTCGGGTCGAGCCAGTTGTCACAGTTCATGGATCAGACGAACCCGCTTGGCGGACTCACTCACAAGCGCCGTGTCTCGGCGCTTGGCCCTGGTGGTCTTTCACGCGAACGCGCAGGCTTCGAGGTCCGTGACGTTCACCCGTCGCACTACGGCCGCATGTGCCCGATCGAGACCCCTGAAGGTCCGAACATCGGTCTGATCGGCTCGCTCGCCACGTTTGCTCGGATCAATCCGTACGGCTTCATCGAGACGCCGTATCGCAAGGTTGCCAACGGGCATGTGACCGACGAGATCGTCTATCTCACCGCGGATGCGGAAGAGGCCTTCATTATCGCCCAGGCTGCGGAGCCGGTTGATCCGGCGACTGGCCGCTTCATGAACGAGCGGGTTCTCTGCCTCCTTAAAGGTGGCAACCCGGAAGACATCGAGCCCGAACGTGTTGACCTGATGGACGTTAGCGCCCGCCAGATCGTGTCGGTTGCAACCGCGCTCATCCCGTTCCTCGAGCATGACGACGCCAACCGTGCCCTCATGGGTTCGAACATGCAGCGTCAGGCGGTGCCGCTGCTGACGCCGCAGGCCCCGCTTATCGGCACCGGCATGGAGTATCGCGCCGCAGTCGATACCGGCGAGATCATGGTTGCAAAGCACGCCGGTGTGGTTACGCGCGCCGACAGCCGTGTGGTCGAGGTGACCTCGAGTGAGGGTGTTGACCGCTACGTGCTTCCCAAGTATCAGCGCTCGAACCAGGGCACATGCATCAACCACAAGCCGCTCGTGGCCACAGGTCAGCGGGTTGGCGAGGGGCAGGTACTCGCCGACGGTCCCTCCACGGAGTCAGGGGAGCTTGCCCTCGGCCAGAACCTGCTCGTGGCGTTTATGCCATGGGAAGGCTACAACTACGAAGACGCGATCATCCTTTCCGAGCGTGTCGTGCGCGATGACCTGCTCACCTCGATTCACATCGAGGAGTATGAGGTCGAGGCGCGCGACACGAAGCTTGGACCGGAGGAGATCACCCGCGAAATCCCGAACGTTGGCGAGGATATTCTGGCCAATCTGGACGAGGATGGCATCATCCGAATCGGCGCCGAGGTCTTCCCCGGCGATGTGCTTGTAGGCAAGGTCACTCCCAAGGGTGAGACCGAGCTCACAGCCGAGGAGCGTCTGCTCCGCGCCATCTTTGGCGAGAAGGCCCGCGAAGTCCGCGACACGTCCCTCAAGGTCCCGCATGGTGAGACCGGCCGCGTGATCTCGGTTCACAAGATGAGCCGGGACGCCGGGGACGATCTGAATCCGGGCGTGAACGAGCTCGTGCGCGTGTACGTGGCGCAGAAGCGCAAGATCCAGGAGGGCGACAAGCTCGCCGGCCGTCACGGCAACAAGGGCGTTATCTCGAAGATCCTCCCCCTGGAGGACATGCCTTTCCTCGCTGATGGCAGGCCGGTTGACATCGTTCTCAACCCGCTGGGTGTTCCCAGCCGTATGAACATCGGACAGCTTCTTGAGACGCACCTTGGCTGGGCCGCGTACGTGGGCTGGAGCGACGATCCCGCACAGACAGCGGCAGTCTCCGGCCCGATGCACGTAGCGACGCCGGTGTTCGACGGTGCCAAGGAGCAGGAGATTGCCGACACGCTTGTAAGGGCATCGGCGAACCTCAAGCTTCGGGCGGCGGAGCGCTACGGCGACAAGATGATCGACACGGTCGTGCCGGACATCGGCGCGCACGGCAAGACAATGCTGTTCGATGGCCGTACGGGTGAACCGTTCCGCCAGCCGGTGACGGTTGGCTTCATCTACATTCTGAAGCTGCTGCACCTGGTCGACGACAAGATCCACGCCCGCTCGACCGGCCCCTACTCGCTCATTACTCAGCAGCCGCTCGGCGGCAAGGCGCAGTTCGGTGGTCAGCGCTTCGGTGAGATGGAAGTGTGGGCGCTTTACGCATACGGTGCTGCCTACGTGCTGCAGGAAATTCTGACGATCAAGTCGGACGACGTTCTCGGCCGCGTGAAGGCGTACGAGGCGATCGTGAAGGGCGAGAACATTCCGGAGCCGGGGATTCCCGAGAGCTTCAAGGTTCTTGTGAAAGAGATGCAGTCGCTGTGCCTCGATGTCGAGATCATCTCCGAGTCTGGAGAGGAGATCGAACTCAAGGAGGACGAGGACGACATGTTCCGGACGGCTGAAGAGCTCGGTCTCGACCTCGGCGGAGTCGGCGAAGATCGCCGCATAGCACCGGATGAGGACGAGGATCTGCTCGGCGATTTTGATGCGTCCGACATCGATCTCTCGCTTGAGTTCGGTGAGGATGACGCGCCTGAGGGCGACGAGTAGGGCCCGGTAGGCAAAGACGGGTAAGCAGTCCGAGGGATGGACGCTCACCGGATGGAGGAAGAAACGTTGCTCGACGTCGACGTGCACAACTTCGATAAGCTTCGCATCGGGCTTGCTAGCTCCGAACAAATACGGCAGTGGTCTCGTGGCGAGGTTAAGAAGCCCGAAACGATCAACTACCGCACACTCAAGCCGGAGAAGGACGGGCTCTTCTGCGAGAAGATCTTCGGTCCGACGAAGGACTGGGAGTGCTATTGCGGCAAGTACAAGCGCGTGCGCTTCAAGGGCATCATCTGCGAGCGCTGCGGCGTGGAGGTTACACGCGCCAAGGTGCGCCGTGACCGCATGGGTCACATCGAGCTTGCCGCTCCTGTGTCGCACATTTGGTACTTCAAGGGCGTGCCCTCGCGGATGGGCTATCTCCTGGACATCGCACCGCGTGATCTTGAGAAGGTGCTCTACTTCGCGTCCTCGATCGTGACGGCGGTCAACGATGAAGATCGCGAAGCCGATCTCTCGATGCTCAAGGACGAACTTGACGCCGACCTGCGTGCCCTCGAGGCGGACGTGACTGAAGAGCGCGAGCAGATCGAGGCCGAGCGTGATCGCCTGATCGCCGTCGCCAAGGGCGAACTTGAGCCCGAGGAGGGCGAGGAGCTCGATGAGGTCGATCCGGCCGATCGGATCCGCAAGATCGATGCCGAGGCCAAGCGCGATATTCGCGATCTTGAGGAGGAACTCGAGGAGCGCCGCGAGCTGCTTCGCGAGGCGTTCGATCGCTTCCAGAGGCTGGTGGTCAAGGATCTCATCAGCGATGAGTCGCTCTATCGCGAGATGAAGCTGCGCTACGGCGACTATTTCCGTGGCGGCATGGGCGCCGAGGCCATTCAGGACCTTCTCAAGCAGATCGACCTGGAGGTGCTCGAGGGCGAACTGCGAGAGCAGATCGACGAGGGCAAGGGCCAGAAGAAGCAGAAGGCGATCAAGCGGCTCAAGGTTGTGTCCGCGTTCAAGCACTCAGAAAACCGTCCCGAGTGGATGATTCTTGAGGCCGTGCCGGTCATTCCGCCGGATCTTCGCCCGATGGTGCAGCTCGACGGTGGGCGTTTTGCCACCTCGGATCTGAATGATCTCTATCGCCGGGTCATCAACCGGAACAACCGTCTGAAGCGGCTGCTCGATCTCGGTGCGCCCGAGATCATCGTCAACAACGAGAAGCGTATGCTTCAAGAGGCTGTGGACGCGCTCTTCGACAACGGTCGTCGTGGCCGCCCGGTTACGGGCCCTGGCAACCGTCCGTTGAAGTCGCTCTCCGACATGCTCAAGGGCAAGCAGGGCCGCTTCCGTCAGAACCTCCTCGGCAAGCGCGTGGACTACTCGGGCCGCTCGGTCATCGTGGTCGGCCCGGAGCTCAAGCTGCACCAGTGCGGCTTGCCGAAGGCCATGGCACTCGAGCTGTTCAAACCGTTCGTTATGAAGCGCCTCGTGGACATGGAATACGCGCAAAACATCAAGAGCGCGAAGCGCATGGTGGATCGCGGCCGCGATATTGTTTGGGACGTGCTGGAAGAGGTCATTAGCGACCATCCGGTTATGCTCAACCGCGCGCCCACGCTTCACCGCCTGGGTATCCAGGCCTTCGAGCCGATTCTCGTCGAAGGCAAGGCCATTCGCCTTCACCCGCTGGTGTGCACGGCGTTCAATGCGGACTTCGACGGTGACCAGATGGCCGTGCACCTGCCGTTGTCGGCCGAGGCGCAGGCTGAGGCTCGCACGCTCATGCTTTCCACTAACAACATCAAGAGCCCGGCTCACGGCCGTCCGCTCACCGTTCCGTCGCAGGACATGGTCATCGGCCTCTACTACCTCACCACCACCCGCGAGGGTGCCGAGGGGGAGGGCCGCGCATTCATGAGTTTTGATGAGGCGCAGCTCGCCTACGACAGCCGCGCTGACCTCGACCTGCAGGCGATGGTCCGTGTACGCCTGACCGAAGACCTGGTGGAGGAGTACGTTAACGCCTCCGGGACTCTTACTCTCGCTGAGCGCAAGGCTGGCGAGCGCCTGGACACGACGGTTGGCCGGATCACGTTCAACCGCTCCCTCCCGGATGATCATCCATTCGTGAACCACGACGTGGACAAGAAGGGGATCGCCCGCATTGTCGAGGACTGCTCCGTTGTCTACACGACGACGCGTATGGGTGAGATCCTCGATGAGGTCAAGCGTCTGGGCTTCCACTACGCCACGCGCGCAGGAGTGACCGTCGGCGTGTGGGATGCGCTGGTGCCCCCGCAGAAAGATGCAATCCTTGCAGAGGCCGAAGTGTCGGTCAATCGCGTTGAGAACCAGTACGACCGGGGTCTCATCACGAAGGAGGAGCGCCACCGCCAGATCGTCGAGATATGGACGCGTGCCACCGATGACGTCGGCGACGCGATGGCGGCGAACTTTGACAAGTTCAACCCGATCTTCATGATGGCGCACTCGGGAGCGCGCGGTAACATCAAGCAGGTTCGTCAGCTCGCCGGTATGCGAGGCCTGATGGCGAACCCGAAGGGTGAGATTCTCGACCGCCCGATCAAGGCGAACTTCCGCGAGGGACTCTCCGTTCTCGAGTACTTCATCTCTACCCACGGTGCCCGCAAGGGTCTGGCCGACACCGCCCTGCGTACTGCAGACTCGGGCTATCTGACCCGGCGTCTCGTGGACGTCGCGCAGGACGTCATCGTCCGTGAGAGCGATTGCGGGACCGATGAGGCAATGGAGTTCCAGATCGCCGACGAGAAGGGCCAGCCGGACCACGATCTTGTGGGCCGCTGCCTGCACGAGGCGGCTGTCGACCCAAGCACGGGCGAGATCCTGATAGAGGCCGGCGAGTACATCCGGAATGACAAAGACCTGAAGACGCTGATGACGGCGGGCATTACGAAGGTTCTGGCCCGGACGGTCATGACGTGCCGTGCCCCGCATGGCATCTGTCAGAAGTGCTACGGCTATGACCTCGCTGCCGGGCGTGCGGTAGACATCGGCACAGCCGTCGGTATCATCGCGGCACAGTCCATCGGCGAGCCGGGAACCCAGCTGACCATGCGTACCTTCCACACGGGTGGTGTCGCTGGTGAAGACATCACGCACGGTCTCCCGCGTGTCACAGAGCTCTTCGAGGCCCGTAAGCCGAAGGGCCAGGCGCAGCTCTCGGAGATCACCGGTGTTCTCACGATCGAAGATGGCGACAAGACCCGCACCCTGACGATTGTGGCTGAAGACGGCAGAGAGAAGGCATACACGGTCTCCCGCCGCGCGCGCTTGCGACCGGGGGTTCTAGACGGCGCCCTTGTCGAAGCTGGCACGCAGCTGACAGAAGGTTCCGTGAACCCGCACGATCTCCTTGTCCTTCGCGGCCCCAAGGCCGTTCTCGGCTACATCGTCCGGGAAGTCCAGGAGGTCTACGCGAGCCAGGGCGTTGACATCAACGACAAGCACATTGAGGTCATCGCACGTCAGATGATGCGCAAGATTTCCGTACTCGAAGCTGGAGACACGGACTTCCTGCCCGGCCAGTTTGCCGACAGACTGCTCTACGAGGCCGAAAATGAGCGTGTGATCGCCGAGGGCGGCGAGCCATCGATCGGTCATCCGGTTCTGCTCGGCATCACGAAGGCGTCACTGGCCACGGACAGCTTCCTTTCCGCGGCTTCGTTCCAGGAAACTACGCGCGTGCTCACCGATGCCGCAATTGCCGGCAAGTCCGATGAGCTGCTCGGCCTCAAGGAGAATGTCATCATCGGCAAGCTCATTCCGGCCGCAACCGGAATGAAGCGCTACCGTGCGGTGCGCCTCACGTACCGGGGTCAAGCTGCCGAGTGGACGGGTGAAGAGGGTGGTGGACCGCTGCCGCAGTTCGCCCCGGACGAGCTCCTCGAGCTTGAGGCGATGCTGCCCGGTCCGGCGCTCGAAGAAGGCGGTCTCACCGATGAGGAGGCGGCTGCGTTCTTCGCCGGTCTCGATGTCGATTCCGAGGACGAGGACATCGACGTGAGCGGTTTCGAGGGCGTCGTCTTCGATCCGGATGAGCCGACTCCGTTGTATGTGCCGGAACGTCCATGCGAGGCGGTTCGCGACGACGACACGCCGTGCACGAGCAAAGCGCAGGAAGGTTCGCGATACTGCGCGCTGCATGCGGGTATGTCCGAGTCTGATGGCTTGTGCAAGGCGTTCAGGGTCGACGGAACACCGTGCCCCAATAAGGCGCGTGAAGGCGAGTTCTGCGGCGTCCACGCCAAGCTGGAGGCCCAGGAGTAGGTAGGCATCAGTCGCTGCCGTCCCCCGGCGAATCGGCCGGGGGACGGCAGCGTTGGAGCGATACGCCCGGGAGCGTGGTTTGACACGCCGAGGGTGGT
>Ga0068714_10005593_pt1 | contig 13272 bp, 10 predicted proteins | sample MTBNYHSulfiMetaG_FD_62988 | JGI IMG/M metagenome (GOLD analysis project Ga0068714, IMG submission 62988) | Enrichment culture microbial communities from rom New York Harbor, USA that are MTBE-degrading - MTBE-NYH (New York Harbor Sulfidogenic)... | ecosystem: Environmental > Aquatic > Marine >... | reverse complement strand
TCGGTCTGGGCATTTCGAGAGCATTCTATAAGGAGGGTGCCAAGATTGCGGTGATCGGCCGTCGGCAGAGCAAGCTCGATGACCTGGCCGCTGAGATTAGGGACCAAGGAGGAGACTGCGTGACCGTCGCCGGTGACGTTGGGGAGCGGTCCGCATGCCACGCTATCGTGCAGGCCGCTGTCGACGCGTGGGGGACGGTTGACATTCTGGTCACCAATGCCATGTGCTACAACATCAAGACAATCGAAGAGACGACTGACGAGGACTGCGAGAAGATCATCCGTTCCGGCTTCTATCACACGCTGTACTGCATGCAGGAAGTCTTCCCCTACATGAAGGCTCAGGGCAGCGGAAAGGTAATCAACTTCGGCTCCATGGCCGGTCTTATGGGCCTACCTGGCCACGCTGCCTATTCGTTCGTCAAGGAGGGAATCCTGGGACTCACGCGAACCGCCGCGCTCGAGTGGGCACAGTACAACATCCAGGTCAACGCATGCGCTCCCGCTGTTGCGACACCCGCATGGGATAACTTCGTGAAGGAACAGAGTCCCGAGGCGGTCGAAGCGTTCCTCAATCTCATTCCGATGCACCGCATGGGTGATCCCGAACTTGATGGTGGCCGAGCGCTTGTGTTCCTGGCCAGCGAGTACTCCAACTGGATCACCGGGCGGACCCTTCCCGTGGACGGCGGCCAGGCGATGACTCGCTAGCCGAGCTGCCGGATTCGCTAGTCCAGGCCCCGACTGACTAAGGAGTGGCCAAGATACACGGCCTAGCCCGCGTCGCGAGCATTGAGCAGCTGCTCGCCGAACTCTTGGCACTGGACGAAGGAGCCAGGAAACCCCATCTACAACCTGTCGGCAACCCTCCCGCCGGGGTGCTCGTGATGAGTGCCCCGGCGTTGACCAGTCAGAAACCAGCGGGGACGCCCCGTCTTCGATTCTGGGTGCCGACAGATGTCCGAGCCAGACAGCGTCGAGCAGCGCAGCTCGCATTCCGAGTCAGGGCGACCCACGAGTCACCCATTCCTACATCCAACACCCTCCCCTGCGCTTTGAGCGCAACCGGCAGTCATCGATGTGCCTCGCGGATCCGTACGACACCGACATCGAGTACGCCGGCTACATGCATCTCACGCTCGCGGTGGCTCCCCACGCCACGCGCGCGCTCATGATCGGCCTCGGCGGGGGCTCCATCGTCAAGCGCATGTGGCGCGACTACCCGTGGCTATCAATCGAGGGGACGTGGGCGCGGGTGGCTGACAGCCTCGAGCGGGCCTGACGACGTGCTCCCGCTCGTCCTGGCGAAGCCAAGGCGGCCCTTCGACACCCGCCGTCTCCCGGATGCAGTCGGTGTCGGGTTGTCCGACTTTTACCGTGTGTCGCGGATCTGTGACACTCTGCAGAAACGCGATGCAGGTGCAAACTTCGACATGACCGTGCGAGCCTGCATGATCCCGCGCTAAACCATAAGGTAGCCCAAACAACAACAAGCAGGGCCCCCCGACCGCGAACCCGCCAGTCAAGGAGCCCTGCTCCCGTCCCAAAGCGTCCCCGCCTACGAGTCCGCAGGCTCCGCAAACCCGCGGGCCGTTGCAGCCGCGCGCAGATCGTTCCAGTAGTCCAAGTGCTTGATCTCGGCCTGCGGGCAGACCTCGGTGCACTTGCCGCACATGATGCAGGTCCAGAGGCCTTCCTGAACCGCCTCTACCACGCGGTCGCCCTGATCGAACGGGTCGTAGAAGCGGTACGCGGTGGCAAGCATGGACGCGGGACCGACGTAGCCATCGGGCGCCGCGGCATGCGCCGGGCACACCGAGGTGCATACGAGGCAGCGCGCGCACCATTCGATCGCGTTGATCTTCTCGGCTGCGGCCATGTCGTAGGTGTTGATGACCTCGGGCGTGAGGGCAACCGGCTGGACACGTGCGTACTTCGTTGCCATGCGAGCATGCGCCTGACTCTTGTCGACGATCAGGTCATGGAGCACGGGCAAACCGGCAAGCGGTTCGATCTTGTGGCTTTCGTCAGTGATCGCAGTGATGCACGCGAGCACGGGCTGGCCGTCCAGCATGACCGAGCACCGTCCGCACACTCGGCCACGGCATGAGTAGTCGAATGCGATCGGTTCGCAGTTCTCATTGGCGGCGGAAATGGCCTCAAGCACCGTCATCTTGTCCCAGTGCTCGACCTCGCACACCGCCTCGCGGGGCGCGGCATCCATCGCCGGGTCGTACAGTTTGAAAGTGATGTTCATGTATGCGCTCCTTGTCGAGAGTGAGATCGAACTGGCTAGAAGGTGACGACGGGCATCTCGCGCTTGGCAAACGCCATCGAGCCATCCTCGGCACGTGAGACCGCGATCATGCAGTTCCAGTTGGTGTCGTCCTTCTCCGGGAAGTCCACGCGCAGGTACTGGCCGCGGGTCTCCTCCCGCATGAGCGTCGCACGCACGCTCGCCTCGGCGATCTCGAGCATGTTGTAGTTCTCGATGGCCTGCTTCCAGTCCATGTTGTAGGTCATCGTCTTCGCGCCAACGACCATCTTGGGCAGGTCCTCGGTGCGAATGCGGGCAAGCTCGGCCGCGGCGGCCTCAAGGGCGGGCTTGTCGCGGAGCACGCCGAGGCAGGTCTCGCAGGCTTTCTGGATCTTCTGCCGCACTGCGGGCGGACGCAGCCCATCGCTTGCCTCACGCGTGCGGAGCTCGTGAAGCCGCGCGTACTCGTCGGCAACCGGAGCCCAGTCGATCGTCTCGGGAGCCGAGAAGCCATTGAGGTACTCGAGCGCGCAGCGGGTGGCGTACGAGCCGAAGACGTTGTTCATGTTCACGCTCGTACCGCCGCTCTCGCCGTAGACACCCGCGCCGCGGACGCAGAAGAGGCCCGGCAGCTCGGCGCTCATCATCTTCTTGTCGATGACCGGTGCGCCACCGTGCTCGTACATCTCGAAGCCGATCTCGAGCGGCTGCGTCGTGACGTCAATCCCGAAGTTGTCCTTGAAGAGATCGATCGAGCGCGCGTAGCACTCGCGGAAACTGGCTACCGTCTCGGGAGCGCTCAGATCGATGAGCACGCCGCCGCTCGCCGTCCCGCGGCCCGCCGCGATCTCTTTGGCGAGCGTCTGGTTGAAGAACGGACGATCGTACTGGAACCGATCGATGTCATCCTGGGTGGCGTTGGCAAGCATCTTCTTGCCGTCCTTGTCCAGGATGTACTCCCACTCGTTGGCGTCGGCGCCAAGGCCGGAGTTGAACGCGTAGGCGATGCCCGTCGGATACGTGGTGATCAGGTCGTACGACCCGTACTCGCAGTCGCCGAGCGGGGCGCCGTGCCGATAGGCCGCGACCTCGATGTCCGACGTGTTGTCCGGGCTGCCAAAGCTGTGTGCCGCAACCGTGCTCCAGCCATAGACCCAGCCGTTTGAGCCGGCAGCGAGAATCGTTGCATTGGCCCGATAGACGCGCATCTCGCCACTCGGCAGGTGAACGCCCATTGCGCCGAGGCACACGCCGTCGTTCACGAGGACCTCGGTCAGCATCACGCGGTCGTGGATCGTGATCATCTGCGACTGCGCCAGCTTGTCCTGGCTGTGGCGCGGGAAGCAGCCCTCAAGCCCCTTGATCTGCGGATAGTCGATGGTCAGCTTGACCGTGCCGTCTTCGTTGCGGCGCGGCGCCGTCTGGCCCTGGTTCATGAGCATGCCGAGCGCATCCGCGTTCGGATCGGTGAGGTACGCCTCTTTCGCTGCTTCCTGGTTGGTCAGGCGCTTGAAGGTCGCCTGCTTTGGGAGCATGTCCACCGACGGGCACCAGGTGTAGATGACGTCCCAGTTCATGCCGCAGCCGCCACTGAATCCGTACGGACCCTTGTCCACAAGCGTGACAGTCTTCCCGCTTTTGATCGCCTGATAGGCTGCGGAAAGCGCTCCAAAGCCACCGCCGATGATGAGCAGATCGGTGTCGTAGACGGTGTAGTGCGCGTCCAAGGCGGCAGCACCGTCACCACCCTCAGTTCCGTCTTCAGGCGCACAGCCGGTCAGCCCGAGACCGGCCCCGGCGAGCATCGCCACGCCCGCCAATGCCCCGCCGCCCTTCAGAAATGCCCGGCGAGATAGGCCCACGCTTTCCTCTTGGTCATGACCGACGCGGATCTCTTTGTCGTCCATTCAGACCCCTTCCCTCAGCAGACGCTCTTCGGATGCACTCGGCACCCCTCCGCCCTGGATTCTAGGAACGGGCTTAAGACTCGATAAGGGGACAGGCTGCGGCGGGCGTCAGGCTGAGTAGTACAATGCGCCCTCCGTGTAAGGCTGCAACTTGCAAACGACGGGGCATGTACTACTCTGGGGAGGCTTGGGACTGGACTCATGCGTGTGATCGGAGGCGATCATGAACGACAGGGTCTTCATTCTGCAGCCGAGTTTCGCGATGAAGATGCGCATCCTGCATGCCGTCGACCGGCCGCTCACCGACATCACCGTGCACGAGATCTGCGAGAAGTGCGGGATATCGCGGCAGACCTTCTACTACCACTTTCAGAGCAAGCAGGACATCGCCTACTGGCATGCGGACCTGTGCCAACAGCTCTACCTGGATGAGATCGGCCGTACGCTCGGCTGGTCAGAAGCCCTTCACAGCCATTTCGCCATGCTTGCCGAGGAGCGCACCTTCTACCAATTCGTGGTCACGCACGCGAACCCGCATCCCGGCGATGGCGCACGGATGATTGCGCATCGAGAACAGACGCTCCTCGAAACGCTTGCGGAGTACCATGGAATAGCCGACCCCACGCCGACACTGCGCTTCTGCGTGAGGGTGTACGCGCACGTGGAGAGCACGTTCGCCATCCAGTGGTTCCGCCGGGGGATGGACATTGACCCTGCCGAGTTTGCGGAGATGATCGAGGCAATCGTCCCTGCTGAGCTGCACGCCGCCCTTGATAGAGCCCCAATGAAGCGCCCAGCCACTCCGCCGGTTATGACGAGGCTGAGCGGCCGCCCGCGCGTCACGTCCGATCATGACCGCAGCCCTGGTGAGAATAGTGCGTAGGTCCAAAGAGCGGCGAACCCTGGTGCCAGCCCTCTGATTTCGCAGAGCTGGCACCAGGGTACGGGTTGCTGCCTGCCCGAGTGCGCCGGGAGGCGTTCTCCTGGGAGACTCCTAGCCGCCGTACGGCAGTGCCGATGCCTTCTTCTCTAGGAGGCCCCGGCCTGTCGCAAGCGCTCGCAGTTCAGTCCAAGTCTCCACGTGCTTGATCTCCTTCGCAGGACATACCTCGTCACACTTGCCACACATGATGCAGTTCCACATGCCCTCCTGCACCGCCTGCAGCACCCTGTCGCCGTCATCGTACGGATCGTACTGACGCAGAGCGATGGCAACCATCCCTGCAGGCCCGATGTACTTGTCGGGGGCGGCGGCCAGTGCGGGACAGGCCGCGTTGCATGAGAGACAACGGGCACACCATTCCAGCGGGTCTATCTTGAGGAAGACGTTCTCGTAGTCCACCGGAGCCTCTACCTCCGGGATACTAAGGACCGCGCCCCTGACTCGACGCTCAACCTCAGCGATTCTGCGGTGTGTCTCGTTCTTGTCAACGACAAGATCTCGAATTACGGGATGCCCTTTGAGCGGCTCAATCACGTTGGCCTGGTCTTTGATGGCGGTCGTGCAGGCCGTGCACGGCGTACCGTTCAGCATCATCGCGCAGCGGCCACAGACTCTGCCTCGGCACGAGTAGTCGTACGCGAGCGGTTCAAGATTCTCGTCGATGTAGATGACTGCTTCGAGAACCGTCATATGCTCCGTTATCGGCACTTCGTAGTCTTTCAGGTAGGGCTCTGCGTCGACCGAAGGGTCGTACTTCATCACTGATACTTTCACTGTCACTCCTCTTTCGCTGTTGAAGCCAGTCAAGAACAAACGTGTCCGCGACCTCCCTAGAGCGTTACAATCGGGACCTTCTCGACCGCCATCTGTCCGTCAACGAGCTTGGCTACGACGTTGCACTTCCAATTGGTGTCGTCTGCCTCTGGGAAGTCGGTCCGATAGTGCGTCTCGCGTGTCTCCTCCCGCATGAGACCTGCTCTGGCCGTGGCTTCCGCTATGGTCAGGATGTTGTAGTTCTCGATGGCTTGCTTCCACTCAACGTTGTAGACGCGGGTCTTGTTCGAGACGGTCATCCTGGGTAGATCTTCTGCCTTGATCCGCTCGAGTTCGTCAATGCACGCCTGCAGCCCAGCGGCATCCTTCCCAGGTTCATGTGCTGCGTAGAATGCCTCCTGAATCGCATGTCGGATCTCATGAGGCCTCAGGCTGCCCTCTGTCTCACGCGTCAGGATCTCCTCAAGTCGGCCAAACTCCTCCACTGCGGCCGTCCAGTCGACCGAATCAAGCGAAGCAGCGCCCGCGTATTCGGCAGCACGATGACCGGCATACGCGCCATACGTCATTCCTCGTCCGAGGGTACCAGCCCCGACGCCGGAGCCTCGATGACTGAAGAGCCCAGGGATCTCGGTCATGAGATTCTCATCGGTCACAGGGTTTCCCGCGTGCTCAAAAGCCTCCAGGGCAACGGGAATCTTGTATCCGTTCGCACGCACGTCTATGCCGAATTGGTCCTTCCACAGCTGTATGTTCCTTGCATAGCACGGCCTGAGCTTCTTCTCGCCGACCGCATCATCGCTCGTCAGGTCGATGAAGACACCTCCGTGCTCGCCACCCCTGCCGGCCAGAACGGCATCGCGAATGGGTCCAGAGATGTCATAACCGACATGCTCCCGCATGAAGAAGTTTCCATCCTTGTCGCACACGTACTGAAGGTGGTTGCCGTCCGCACCGATGCCGGCGTTGAAGCTTGCGCCAAGTGATGCAGGAACCACGCTGATCAGGTCCAACTTGAAGTGCTCGCAGCTAACAAGGGAGCAGCCGTGCCGATAGGCTGCGGCATCAAGTTCTCCGGTGTTGTCCGGAGTGTTCATTGAGTAGGGATGCGTGCGAAGCCAGCCATACATCTGAGCAGTGCCGCCAGTAGCAGTCACGGTGGCCTTCGCGCGGAATATGCGATACCTCCCGGTTGGCAGGTGAATCCCGAGTGCTCCAACGCATACACCGTCTGACACGAAGAGATCCGTGACCATGGTGCGATCGACGATCGTTACGTTTTCGCCTTCAAGCATGTCATTGATGTGACGCGAGAATCCACGCTGTGCCAGGTTGTAGCCGGTCCCGTTGGACATCAGGTTCTCAAGCGAGCCGTCATGCTCTCGCATCCAGGTCGTGTTGCCAAGCCGCACCCAGATGTACCTCTGATCAACGGCCTCGTTGGTGGTGCCAACGAAATCGAAGACGTTCTTCTCCAACTTCTGGTTGACCAGCCCGGAGAAGCCGTAGCCCTTTCCGGGCGTGTACTCCGTCGGCGGCACATCCGGCCATGCAAGCTCTTGGTCCCAGTTCATGCCACAACCACCGCCGAACCCGTAGGGACCCTTGTCCACCATCATGACCTTGGCACCTTCGCCGTTGGCCTGGAACGCCGCGAACATCGCAGCGATGCCCGCGCCGATGACGAGTACGTCAGTGTCGTAGATGTCGAAATTCGCCCCGCTAATCGTTGCACCGTCGGCGCTACCGTCTACGCCGCTTCCTTCAACGTCATCAGACGTACAACCAGTCAGGCCAAGCCCCGCTCCAGCAAGGAACGCCGCACTTGCCAGTGCCCCGCCGCCCTTCAGAAACGCTCTTCGTGAAAGACCCCTTTCCTCCAGTTCCTCATACCGATTCTCGTCTTGAGTGCCGGACATACGAACCCTCTCCCTTCCTGCTCCGGATGCTAAGCAGCATTCATGAGCAGAAACCTAGCGGCAGGATCCATGCCGGACAAGTTGTCAAGATTGCCTCTGTGTTCCCGCACGATGTACAGTCTTGAAGTCCGTGCTCACGCGCCGCACGGAGCGCGACTTGCGTCAACCCAGACCTGACAGATGAACCCCGGTGTCACTCAGGGAAGGAGTCGACAATGCCATTCGACATCTTGATCCCGCCCCCGGACTACCAAATCAAGATGCGCATTGCTCACTCAGTGGACAGGCCCATTGATGAGCTGTCGGTGGCCGACATCTGCTCCAAGGCCGGTATCTCCCGACAGACTTTCTACAAGAACTTTGAGTCGAAATACGCCATTTCGAGGTGGTTTGCTCGGCTTTCCGAGGAGCGATACCTGGACCAGATCGGACGCACACTCTCATGGCGCGACGGGCTGACGATGCACGCCACGATGCTTTCGACAGAAAGATCTCTCTTCCTTCGCTCCAGCCACAACAGGTGGGAGGCCTCCCTTATTCAGAAGGTGCAGCGCCATCGTGTCTGCACCCTCGTCACAACGCTACGCGACTATCGGCATGTCGAACCAAACGATGCACTCATGTTCAGCGTCACGGCATACACTCACCTGGAGGAACACATGTTCATGGAGTGGTTCGCCGGTGGTATGACGCCAGAGCCTGAAACGTTCGCCAGCTACCTCGTGGATTGCGTTCCCAGACGCCTCTACGAAGCCCTTGCACTCTGATCACTAGGCCCTCACAGATTCATATGTCCTGGTACCACTTCCTACACGACCGCAGTGAACGGGGATGAGAAGCATGAGTCCCGACCTTCCAAACGAGAGCGCGCTCGAGGCCTTCCGACTCTCCGGAGAGGCTGTCGCCGTCGAGATGCTGGGCGGTAGGGTTGATTCGATCTTCTTCAAGTCGGGCCCGAGTGTGTGGGGCAGTGTGCGAGCACGCGACGTGAAGGGCTCGCTGCAGAGAAGGTTCACAGCGCTGCACGCGGATCGGCCCGAGGCGGATGATGGCTGCGAAGTGCAGGTACTCCGCTGGCTGTTCACTATGGATCTTGCGCGGCCGATGGCCGCTGCCTACTACGCCCACCAAACGGCGGGCGGTGCGCTAGCGGACTGGCGTGCGCATGAATTGTCGGTGGCCTCTGATTCGCTCAGGCACATGGCGAAGCACCCTCAAATTCGGGCGGCCGCTCTTGACGACGCACAGCGCTTGGTCGAGGAGAGATGGCCGCTTATCAGGAATTTGGCCGAGGCGCTGCTCGGGCGCGACGCAGCGCATCCATTGGTGGCGGACTCTCTTGGACGCGACGCAATAGTAGCGCTCATGTCGTAGCCGCATCTCGTTGACATGTGCAACCCCGCCACGCAAGCCAGCTGCAGGTCTCGAGTGTAATCGTCTGGTGCCCGACCCGTCGATCGCTGATGCGCTGCTCAACCGCCCGTACACCGCTCCATCAGAGCAGAGCTGAGCGAAGAACCGCTCCGGAATGAGGCGCCCCGGGTGCCAACGTGAGTTGGCGCGCTATTCTGCCTGCACGTACACGCCGTCTCCCCTCGTCTCATTTGCGCAAGATTCATATTCCGGCGGATATTGGCGTAGGCCGTTCGTGTCGCGGGCGAAGATCGTCGCGAGGACCACGGCTCAGCTCCTTGCCAGCGACACGAACGGCACAACGACAGCGCAACCCGCCGTCAGTATCATCACACCAGTCTCTCCTGGAGGCCCCTACTCCTTTGGAGAAGCCAGGGACTGCCTCGGAGCGGTCGGTGGCGTGTTTGGGGCGATGCCTGGACCTGAGGACGGGATGACGGGGAGCGCCGAGCCGCAGTTCGAGCAAGAATCTGCACCGTCAGGATTGACGCCCTCGCACTTCGGACACTTGTTCTCTCTTTTTGAAGCTAGTGGCGGCCGAAAACACATGTGTTCCTTTCCTTTCTTGGAGCGACTGGACTATTTTGCCGGCAGAATCGTGCGTGGCCACCGGCTCACACTACGTCTCGACACCACCTGCCCTCCGCTGCAGCTTGGCAGCAGAGGGCAGGCAGGCTGGGCGATCAGGCCCCGGTCTCTACGCCTCTTGTGCGACCGCAGCAACCGGCGCTTTCCAGTTCGCCACGGCGAAGAACACAGCGAGGGCCACGAAGCCGATCGCCCCCACGAAGATCGGGAATCCCACCGCATCGTTGCCACTGATCCCGCGAATGGCGCTCATGTAGTACGGCGAGAGAAAGCCTGCGGCTTTCATGGCTGCCATGCCGAGTCCCACAGCACCGCCAATCACCGCAGGAGGGGCGATCCGGCCCATGAGCATCATGACCGCGGGGAACTCCAACCCGCTGCCCAGCCCGGCGACCGCAGCCCCAACGAAGAGCATCGTCAGGCTGTTGCCGAAGAAGATGATGGCCATGCCGATGCCGAGGAGCGCGAGAGCGAGTGACAATGAGAATCTTCCAGTGACAGGCGCCACCTTGCCGAACACGAGTGAGGACAGGAAGCCCCCGCCAGTGAAGATCGACAGGATAAGTCCGGCTGCTGCCGCCGTGCCCAGGCCGCCTGTGACGACGATCGTGGACATGGTGAGCAGCATCGGGTAGAAGAGCAACGTGGCGGTGAAGAAGACGAGGATGTAACCCCACACGCCCAACGGTGTCGGAACCTTGGCCTGGCCAGCGACCTTGACGACCTTCTCGGGCTCGGGAAGCCAGAGGGCGAGCAGCACCAAGGCGGCCGCACCAGTGAGGTGCACGAGCCAGACAAGGTTGACCTGCTTCGCGGCGAGCACTCCAGCGACCAACATGAACACGATCGCGCCACCGTTCATCAGGGCCGAACCGACTCCCATCAGATTGGCGCGCGCCTTGCCTTCAAACAGCCGCAAGATCAGCGCGCTGCCCAGGGGCGAGACGACACCCAGACCGATGCCAAATACAACTCTGGCGACGAGGACGGCCGTGAAGTCCGAGAATAGATACGGAGCAAGACCGCCGATGACCCACAGCACCGCACCCACCAGGGCAAGCGTGCGGAACTTGATTTTGGATCCTGCAAGAGCTCCCGCAAGGATCGAGAACGGTATGTACATCAGCGTCGGAAGCGTAGCTATCAGCAGGACCGTGGTGAAGGGAACGTCGGAGTAGGTTGCGGCCAGTCCCTGAAGCGCGGGGTTGACCACAGACGCGCCTGCACTGATGAAGAACAGCGACAGAATTGCGACTTGTGCCAAGACACCCTTCTTTTCCATTCTGAATCCCTCTCCAAAGATGTTGACCTCATTGACCGAGTGATGAGCGTCCCGAGCGCTGAGGCGCGACTAGTTCTCAGAAGCACACTACGCAGGAACTCCGTGGGGTCGGGGACGCAGTCATTCACTTGGCCCCCGACCCTGGAAGCCTATCTCTCGGCGTAGTGAATGCGCGTCCGGGTGTTCTCCCATTTCGGAAGGTCGAAGACTCGGAAGCCCTTGTCTTTCAACTCATTGGTGCGGAGCGAAATGGCGCTCTGCGGGTCGTCTATGTCGCCGAAGGTCAGTGCCTTCGTCGGACAATGGTGGGCGCAGGCAGGTTGCTCACCCTTGCCGATCTTGTCACCGCAGAGCGTGCACTTTGTGGTGTAGATCGGTATCCATTTCATGTGGAGGTCAGGATACGTTCCGCCGGGCTCATCCAGCTGGTTCCCACCGACTGTGCGGATGTACTGCCAGAATTCTTCAGGCTCCAGATCGTGAGCCATCTTGCAGGCGATTGAGCACGTCCAGCAGCCGGTACAGCGGTTCAGATTGACGAGAATGGCTGGCTTCGTCATTGTCACACCTCCTCTGCTTTCCGGACTTCACACAGGGCGTCATACAGCACGTCGGTCACCGTCTCACCCGGATGGAAGAGAAGCGGATTGGGCAGCCCATAGCCTTCCATCCTCGCGCGGAACTTCGGCCCAAAGATCTTCAGGAGCGGAATCTCCGTGGTGTTCTGCGGCACATGCAGTGCCTGCGGCGCATCGCTCTCCGCATAGTGCTTGGCGGGGTAGGCATAGAAGAAGAAGGCCACCCCTGGCGCGTAGGCTTCGCTGATCTGCAGCGGGGCTCGCACGACGCCACGGTCGTTGTAGACTTCCACCATCTCGCCATCTCTCAGACCGCGCTCGACGGCGGTCTTGGGGTTCATGAAGACGCCAAACCTCTGTGATGCGACGGCAAGCATCTCTGGGTTGTTCGTGAACTGGCCTTGCATGAAGAAGCGGTTGTGTCCGTCGATGAATACCAGCGGATACTTCTCCTTCTCCGGCCCATGAATCAATGAAGGCTCGAACCTGGGCAGAGCGTCGCCAACGGGAACAAGCTCCTCTTGGTAGAACTCGATCCGCCCGGAATCTGTGGCGTAGAAGGGATCCATGTGCGGGTCAAACGGCTCATGTGAGGGGTATACGTCGATCGCCTGCTCAACCAGCAGCCGCTCGAACGTGATGGGCGGATCCGCCTCAGTGAACTCTGGGGCTACGCTGAGCTTCAGCCTCATGTAGTCCTCGGTGGAGTAGTCGAAGTACTCTCCCAGACCAACACGTTGCGCGAGGCCGCGCCATATGTCCGCAGGCGGCAGAGACTCGCCCGCTGGTTCGACCGCCGGCATGTTCAGGACGACATAGTCGGAAGACGGACACATGAGGTCGTAGCGTTCAAGAATCGAAGCCTCCGGGAACACGTAGTCCGCGTAGTTGGTCATATCCGTCTCGCGGATTTCGAAGGCAACAATCAGTTCCATGTTGGGGAACAGCTTGTTCTTCCACATGTCGGTGTTCGGGTGGTTCAGCAGCGGGTTGCCCATGGGGTTGATTAGGGCCTTGTACTGCTGCAAGCTCGGATCGTCGAGGGCAGCGAGGTTCTCGAGAATGGTGGACTGTACGCCCTTGAACGCAGCTGGTCCCTCTGGAGCCCATACACTCATGAGGTTCATGTTGACGCGGTGGCCATCTGAGTTCCCGCTGTACACAACATGGCCGCCGGGGAGTCCCATGTTGCCGCTCAGGATGGCGAGCAGGTTGACTGCGCGAGTCCCTTGGATCCCATTGCGGTAGCGCATTCCGTAGTAGACGAAGATGCATCCCGGCTTGTTGTCCACATACTCGTGTGTCAGCTGGCGAACAACAGCCGCTGGGACACCAGTAATCGATTCCTGGCCTTCCGGCGTCAACGGAGCGACCTCTTCCTTCAACACCAGGAAGACCGTCCTGCAAGGGATTCCATTGGCTACGGTATCGGCGAGCAGATCCGGTCGCGCACCGTCCTCGAGGAACGTGTACGGCGCGACTCCCACCAAAGCGCCGGACTCATCCAAGAAGACGTGGTTGACGGGGCTACCGTCTTCGAAGACATCCGCTTCCCGCAGGAACTGCCCATTGTCCTTGCGAACCAGGAAGGGCGCAACGGTCTTCGTGATGA
>Ga0068714_10005592_pt1 | contig 13272 bp, 9 predicted proteins | sample MTBNYHSulfiMetaG_FD_62988 | JGI IMG/M metagenome (GOLD analysis project Ga0068714, IMG submission 62988) | Enrichment culture microbial communities from rom New York Harbor, USA that are MTBE-degrading - MTBE-NYH (New York Harbor Sulfidogenic)... | ecosystem: Environmental > Aquatic > Marine >... | reverse complement strand
GGCGGGGTCGGACACCGTGACCCACCAGGTGAGTGTGGGCGGCGCAACCGTCGCCGCCTTCACCTGGTCGCCGGAGATGCCCTACGTGGGGGAGACGGTGGCGTTCGTCGACCAGTCCACCGGCGATCCGACCTCGTGGTCGTGGGACTTCGGCGACGGGGCGGGGAGCAGCGCCCAGAACCCGATCCACACCTACGCCGCCGAGGGGCGGTACGTGGTGACCCTCACCGTGGAGGGCGACGGCGGCTCGGATCTTGCCGACGCCGCGCTGGTGGTGGTTGAGGGGAGCGTGCCGTCGGGAGGCAGCGAGGTTCCGGTGACCCCGCCGGACACCCCGGTGGGGGAGCAGGTGGCGACGGCTGTGGACAGCTCCGGTAACCGGGTGGTGGTCTGGCGGGAGCCGGCGAGCAGCCTGAAGAACGGTGGTGACGGCATCTTCGGCCGGGTGTTCGGGCCCGACGACGAGCCGCTGGGCGACCTCTTCGAGGTGGCGACGGGCGACGCCGGCACGCTGGGCGACCCGTCGGTGGCGGTGGACGCCGAGGGGGACTTTTTCGTCGGCTTCAGCAAGTCCGGCGGCGACGGCGGGATCTTCGGCCGCTTCTTCACCTCGGACCAGGTCCCGGTGGGGGGGAGCATCCGGCTCGACGACGGGGCCGTGCAGCCCACGAGCCCGAAGGTGGCGGCGAGCAACGCCGGCGAGCTGGCGGTGGTGTGGACCGACGTCACGTCCAAGAGCCTCTCCGGGGAGGGCATCTTCGGCCGCGCGTTCTCCTCCGACGGGCAGCCGAAGGGCCCGGCGGTGCGGGTCGATCCCGGCACCGCCGCCGAGATCTCGGACCCCGAGGTGGCCGCTGACGCCATGGGCAGCTTCGTGGTCGTGTGGTCTGAGAGCGCCGCGGACAAGGTGGACGGTGGGGACGGCGTGTTCGGCCGCACCTTCGGTCCCGACGGCCAGCCGACGGGTGACGCGGTGGTGCTCAACGACGACCCCTCGGGCGAGGTGAAGGAAGCCGGGGTGGGGCGCTCGGCGACCGGGGCCGCCGTGGTGACGTGGTCCGAGGACCGCGGCACCGCCTCCGGCTGGGACGTCTTCGCCCGCCGGCTGGACGCCTCCGGCCAGACCGTGGGCGTGCAGATCCGCGTCAACGCGGGCGCCGAGGGGACCCAGGAGCGGCCGGCGGTGGCGGTCAACCCGGCGGGCGACTTCGCCGTCGCCTGGGAGAGCCACGCCGGCAAGATCCTCGACGGCGACGACGGCATCTTCGGGCGCTTCTTCGACCCGGACGGCGAGCCCATCGGGCCTGACATCGAGGTCGTGGTGCCGGCCGGAGGGCTCGAGCCGCGGTTCCCGTCCACCGAGCTCGCCAACGACGACGCCATGACCGTGGCCTACACCAAGGTCGGGTCGTCCGGCCCGCAGGGGGTGTTCTTCCGCACCTTCTCGGTCGAGAGCGTGCCGGGAGTGTGCGACGAGGGCGCGACCGCGCTGTGCCTCAACCAGGACCGCTTTCGGGTGGAGGTTTCGTGGCGCGACTTCGAGGACGGCACCGGCGTCGGCCAGGCGGTGCCCCTCACCGACGACACCGGCTACTTCTGGTTCTTCGACGAGGCCAACGTGGAGGTGGTGCTCAAGGTGCTCGACGGGACCTGGCTGAACGGGCACTTCTGGGTGTTCTACGGAGCCCTGTCCAACGTCGAGTTCGCTATCACGGTCACCGACACCGCCACCGGGGCCTCGGTCACCTACCACAACCCGATGGGCAACTTCGCCAGCGTCGGCGACACCGGGGCGATTCCCGGTGACGGAAAGACCGCCGTGCAGCGGACGGTGGCGGCCCCGGTCGGCGTGGTCGAACCGGAGACCGCGGCCCTCTACACCGAGCTGGTCCGAGCTGGGTCCTCCGGCAAGGTGCTCGCGCAGGGGGAGTGCACGCCGGGGCCTACCACGCTGTGCCTGAACCAGACGCGGTTCCGGGTGGAGGTGAGCTGGCGGGCGTTTGACGGGACCACTGGGGTGGGGGAGGCGGTGCCGCTGACGTCGGACACCGGCTGCTTCTGGTTCTTCGACGACGCGAACCTGGAGCTGATCCTCAAAGTCCTCGACGGGCGGTGGTTGAACGGCCACTTTTGGGTGTTCTACGGCGCGCTTTCGAACGTGGAGTACACCATCACCGTCACCGACACCGAGACCGGCGAGCGGAAGGTCTACGTCAACCCGATGCGCGAGTTCGGCAGCGTCGGCGACACGGAGGCGTTCGCGGCGCCGTAGGGGGACGCCAGGTTCAGACGGGTGGAGCCAGTGGAGGTGAATCGCGAGGGGGATGACATCGCTTCTGGTGTTCGTCGTCGTCGGTGCGGTGACCCGCGGCATGGCCTCGCTCGGAAAGCAGCTCGAGGTGCTGATGGTGGACCCCGAGTCCGGGGCCGTGTCACAGAGGCTTCTGCTTCCGCCAGTCGAGGCCGGCTGCGTGGCTGCACCCGCACTCGACCTGGAGACCGGAACGGCGTACCTCGGTCGGCACTGGGTGCTGATGTTCTGCGGGGGCAAGACGAGGTCGGTGACCGCTTACAGCCTCGAGCGACATCGGCCCCGCTGCGCACGCGGGGAGGTCGAAGTCATGAGCGTCAGCCCTTCGGCAACAACGATCATGCGGACGGAGAGGTCGTGGCGAGAGGCGGGCTGGCGGCCGGGGTTCGCCCCGACGGTGGCCAGAGCGAAAGCGCAGGGCAGCATGTCGCTGATGCAGGCCTCCCATCCTGCGCACGCTGCGGCGTCTGGCGAGGCCGTCGTGACGGCTGCCAAACGCCCCGGAAACCGTCACATCCCGACGAGCAGCGAAAGAGCGAGGAGGGATCCTCCTCAGCTGAGGCAGATACCCGGGCCCTGTGGGCCCGCGCTCTGGATGCCTGGCTCGGTGGTTGGCCTCAGGAGATCCCCGGCGGCGGGTCGCCCTGACCTGACGAAGGCCGAGCCGGGACATCCACGGTGGCGTGGGCGTCTCGTCACCCGCCCCCCGCTGCCTGCCGCCGGCCGCCCGATCCCGGATGACGGGCGGCGGGCTGCAGGCGGCAGGAGCCGGGGAACGGGGAGCAGGGCCGGGGTCGTCGCGCTCCCGGTCCCGCCGCCGGCCGTCCGCACCCCGAACCCGAACCCCGGATCTCCATCGAACCCGGACTCGGTAGCGTCGGTAAGAGTCTGCTGATACGAGCTTTCCGCTGCAATGAACAGGTCAACCGGGGTTGGAGCGCGCTTCATGTTAGTCAGGAGCCCCGCAGGGGGCGAAGCAATCCCCCACGGTGTTCTTTCGCTCGGGGGATCGCGTCGTCGCTTGAGCTCCTCGCGATGACGTGGGAAGAGGGCGCTTCATTGGAAGGAGCCCGAAGGGCAGAGCCTGTCCCGAGCGAGTGCGAGGGAAGGAATCTGCCTCGACGAAGGTGCCCCCTTCGCTGGGGCAGATCCCTCCACGGCCCCTCGCTCACGCTCGGGGCCGCGTTCGGGATGACACAAAGGGGCGGGCGGCGCCGAGGCCCGTTGCGGGGCAGGCGGGACGCCTGCCCCACAACCCGCGACCGGGGGTGTCACAGGCCGCTGTCGCCAGGCCGCGCCAGGGTGACAGCACGTGTCGAGACGGCCTGTGCAGAGCGGTGCGTGTGGTCTGCCGGCTCGTGGAAGCTGCGAGGCCTCCGCAAGCGAAACGGCACCCCGCGGGCGGGGGCCTCGCTCACGCGGGGCCTCCCCCGGAGAATATCTTCGGTGGCCGCAACGGGGGACATCGGGTGCGGGTACGGGCTTGGGGGGAGCAGGACGCCGAGGTCAGTCGCTACGCGGTCTACCGGGGCGGTTCGTCCGGACCGCCATCTTCAGTGCGGGTGCGGATCTCGGCAATCGCCTGCTCGAGGGTGAGGTCAGCGAGGAGGGCGGCGCGTTCCTTCGTGTAGTCCCCGTGTCCCGGGTCGTACTGCATCAGGAAGCGGATGGCGCCGGACGGGCCGAGGCGTTCGGTGAGGGCCGCCCAGCCCTCCCGGCGGAGCTCGTAGTCGGACAGTGCAGAGGCAACGGGCGTCATTGGCCCTCCTCGATCAGCTGCCCCGCCACGACGCTAGCCCGGATCATCCACCAGACTCCTGCTGCGGCCGGCAATGCACCGCACTCAGCGGTGCTTCCTCACCTCGGGGTGCTCGACGTACTGTCAGTACGCCTCCGCGCCCCTCGGCTCGGAATCCCCACTGCGCACGGCGCCTCGCCGGCCTCGCGACGAAGCCCGGTGAATGATCCGGGCTTGGGTTGACCACGGCGACCCTCAGCGAGGGGGCGTGACGTCGCGCCAGGGTCAGCATGTGGTCGTCGGCGGTTGCCAGCCACGTAGCTCCTGCCTCCTCGGCGAACGCCACGTGCAGGGCGTCAAGGGGCTGGAAGCCGAGGGTCCCGAGAACACGTGCCCGCGCCGCGACCCGGTCCGTGAGCTGGACCTCGACGCTCGCTCCGTTCAGCCAGGTGGCCGCCGCCAGCCGCCCACAACCCGAATCCGAGCCCCGGATCTCCACCAGGCACGGTTCCGATAGCGCCGGTGAGGGTCGGTTGATGACGGCGCTCCGGCGCGATGGACATGTCGGCCTGAACTGGAACGCGCTTCATGTAAGTAGGGAGGAACTCCCCATCCTGTCATCCCGAGGAAGCCGAAGGCTGACGAGGGATCTGCCTCGACGAAGGCGCTCCCTCCGGTGGGGCAGATCCCTCCGCGGCCCCTCGCTCACGCTCGGGGTCGCGTTCGGGATGACACAAAGGGGCGGGCGGCGCCGAGGCCCGTTGCGGGGCAGGCGAGACTCCCCCCCCCACAACCCGCGACCGGAGGCGTCACAGGCCGCTGTCGCCAGGCCGCGGCGAGCTGCCAGCACGTTTCGAGAGAGCCTGTGAGGAGCGCCCCTCCGGAGGCATCGGCTCACCCCGAACGCACAACGGCCCACCGCGCGGGTGGGCCGTGAGGTCGCTGGTGTCGTGTGCGCTACCGGGTCAGGCCGCGGATCAGCTCCACCGCCCGCTCGCGGGTCAGGGCGTCGCCGAGCGGGAGGGTCTTGAGGTTCGACCAGCCGGCGGCGGTCAGGTTCACGTAGTCGACCCGCGTCTGCTCGTCCCAGTACAGGACCACGGAGAGGTCGAGCCCGGCCTCGACCTTGGCGGTCGCCAGCGGCAGGGTCGGGTTGGTGGCGATCATCTCGTGGTGGCCGAACACCGTGGTGTGGCGCCTACGCTTCGTCACCGGGTCCGGGTCGCCCAGCTCCGGCTTGAGCTGGACGATCTGGAACAGGCAGGTGCGCAGGTCCATGAGGAGCAGGTGGGGGTCGCCGGACTGCAGGTCGAGGAACAGCCGCGGCCGGGCCAGCTGCACCGGGTCCGGGATGTTGTAGCAGACCACGCCCCACGGGATCAGCCCGCCGGGCCACAGGGCGGCGGCCGCGGCGAGGTCAACCTCGCCGTCGTCCTCCACCGGCAGCACCGCGACCATGGCGTAGCCGTTCGAGTCCCCCTCGACGTCCTCCCACCAGGCGACGTGGGCGAGGGTGGTGGCGTAGGTGACCGGGCCGTCGTCCTCCTCGACGATGGTCGAGACGCGCTGCACGAAGAGGGCCGGGCTGGTGGCCGACGGCCCGCCGCCGGCGATCGCCGCCGGGCCCCACCAGGTGCCGTTGTTGTACGTGGCGACCGTCACCTGGGCGAGGTCGTCGGCGCCGTCCTGCCAGAGCAGGACCACGGTGGCGGTGGCGTCGTCGAAAGCCACCTCGAGGTGGCTCGCGTCGACGGCGGTGCTCTGGGGGACCGGGAGAACGGAGGTCGTGCCGTCGGTGCGGACGACGCTCAGCTTCAGCACGTCCGCGTCCGCGGCGAGCCGGTAGAGGGTGCCGTTCTTGGCCAGGGCCATGTCGCCGGCCGCCGCCGGAAGGGCAGCCGCCGCGAGCAGGCCCAGGATCACGCAGATGTCTCGTATGTTCCGCATGGTCACCCCCTCAGGTTGACCACCGAGGTCATGTCCGTGGCGAGGAGCACGTCGACCACCTCCTCGCTGATGGCGATCTCCGGGAAGTAGCCGGCGAGCTCGCGCAGCCGCCGGCGGGCGCGAAACGCGTCGCCCCGGCGCACGGCCGTCTCGCCGAGCAGGAACAGGCAGTTCTTGACCACGAGCGGGTCGTCGTTGGCCAGCGCCAGCTCGAGGGCCCGCTCGCCGGAGGACTCGGCCTTGTCGAGCTGGTCGTCGAGCAGGTAGCCGTAGCAGAGGTCCTGGAGCGTCTGGTGCAGGTAGTCGCTGACCCCTTCGGCCCCGATGGCCTCGAGCTGGGCGCGCGCCTCCTCACACAAGGTGATGCCCTCCTGCAGGCGATCGGTGCACATGAGGACATAGCCGAGGTTGTCCTTCTCCTGCGCTTCCATGATCCGCTGGACGCCGTTCTCGCCGCTGTGAAGAGACAGCGCCTGCCGGTAGCAGGACTCCGCCTCCTCGAAGCTCGAGCTGCGCATGGCGAGGGTTCCGGTGAGGTTCGCGCTGCGTGCGATGAGCTCCTGGTCCTCGAGCTTGGCGGCGATCTCCCGGGCGCGCTCCGCGTAGGAGTGGGCGCGCTCGGTCTCACCGGCAATGTCTTGAGCCACCGCCGTGTGGTGGGCGGCGAGCCAGCGATTTCGGAGGCTCTTGCTCGACAGCAGGATCCTCTTCAGCCGGGGGAGCAGCGGCTCCGCCGTCTCCTGCTCGATGTGGAGCCAGCACCGGGAGCAGAACGCCTGGTCGGCGAGGTCCGCTTCACCGTGGGCGGTGGCGAGCTCCTCCGCTTCCTGGAGCAGGGCCTCCGACTCGGAGAACCGTCCGTCGACGAACGCCGCCCTAGCTCCCGCCAGCAGCTCCTCGAAACGTTCCCTCACGAGCCGAACCTCGCGCGCTCTCTCGCCTCGCGGGAGCGGCGTTCGACGATTTCCTTGCGGACCTTGAACTCGAGGAACTCCTGGACCTCGCGCCGCGCCTCGGGGCCGAGCTGTCGCAGCATCTGCAGCGTCTGCATGTCCTGCTGGCTGAGCGGCTGCATGGCAGGGGCCGGGCGGGCGGTGTCGCGCTGGCCCTGGAAGAACTCGGTGACGTCGAGCTCGAGGACGCCGAGGATCTTGAAGAGATTCTCGAGGGAGACCCGGTACTCCCCCTTTTCCATCCGGGAGAGGTCCGACTGCTGGATGCCAATCTGGCGTGCCAGCTCGGTCTGGCTCAGGTGCCGCTCCTTGCGCAGACGCCGAAGGCGGCTGCCGATCGCAGCGACCTCGGGCGAGTGACGTGTGGTTGCGGCCACGGCTTGTCGATCCTCCAACTCCCGTGTAGCATGCCCCGCGCTGGAGAGGGCAGACCCCTCCCACGCTAGAGTTGATGATAGTGCCCTCGAACCCCGCCGTCAACCGCCTCCAACGGCCCGAGCCGCCGGCCGCGCGGAGCGTCGACCGGGAGGCGCGATGACCCGCCTGATGCGCGCCCCGCTCGCCCTGCCCGTGGTCCTCGCCCGGCACCGATTTCTGGTCGGCCAGCTGGTCTGGCGCTCGTTCTCCGCCCGCCACGCCGGCAGCTACCTCGGTTGGATGTGGGCCCCGGTGAGCACGGTGGTCCAGTTCACTCTCTACCTGGTGGTGTTCGCGGTCATCCTCGAGATCAAGGTCGAAGGTCTTGGCATCGATCTTGCTAGGCGGCCCGACGTGGGCTTCGGGGTGTTTCTCATCACCGGCATGCTGCCGTTTCTGGTGCTCAACGACGCGGTGTTGCGGTCGACCCGGGTGTTCCGCGCCAACGTCAGCCTGGTCCAGCGGGTGCGCTTCCCGGCCGAGGTGCTGGTGCTGTCCGACACCTTTGGCGGGCTGCTCCACCACGCGGCGGCGCTGGTGGTCGTGACGGGCATCTGCCTGGCGCGCGGTCACCTCGGGTGGGACGGCCTGCCCTGGCTCGGGCTGGGGCTCGCCCTGCTGCTGCTGCTGGTGGTCGGCCTCGGGCTCCTCATGAGCGTGGTCGGCGCCTACCTGCCGGACCTGTCCGAGGTGCTGGGGCTGCTCCTGCAGGTGGCGTTCTTCTCCGCCCCGATCGTGTACCCTCTGGCGGCGGTGCCGGCCGGGCACCTGCGGACCGTGGTCGAGTGGAACCCGCTCACCGCGCTGGTGGGGGTCTTCCGGGCCGGCCTGCTCGGGGCGAGCGCCCCCTCGGCGGCGGCGGTCGCGACGCTTGCCGGGCTCGGGCTGGCTGCGGTCGCGCTCGGGGCCGCGGCCCTCGACCGGTGGCGTGACACCATTCCCGACGCCCTCTAGGGGCGGGGATTTCAGAAGTGACTGAGCTGGAGAGGCTCGTGGAGGTCAAGACGATGAGTTCGAGACGAGTGCTGACGCTCCTGGTGATGGTGGGATGCTGCGCCGCGGTGGCCTGGTCCCAGCAGCCGCCGCCACCCACCACCCCGCCCCCCGCCGGCGCCGACGGCCGGCCGTCGCTGCCGGTGACCCCCCTCGACCGCTCGAAGCTGTCGGAGGAGGAGCGGGAGCAGCTGGACGAGTTCATGGAGGGGCAGATCCCCAGCGGCTGGTCCTACGGCGAGCTGATCGCCCGCCTCATGGAGCCGATCGCGGTCCCCAAGGCGGACATCATCCCCCTGGGGGACGGGCTGGTCGCCCCCCACAAGGCGATTCCCTGGAAGATGGTCGTGGTGAAGGAGGAGGGGGACACCGTCTGGGTGCGGCAGCTGCCGCCGGAGGACCCCAGGTCCTCGGTGCACAAGCTGTGGATCATGCAGCAGCAGCGGGAGCTCGCCGAGCTGGAGTTCGACCGCCGCGCCGAGACGGAGAAGGCATTCTTCGTGGACTTCTCCACCGACCCGGTGCCGCCCCCCTCGGTGGAGTCGCTGCGCTTCGAGAAGGTGGCGAGCGAGCTGCCCAACAAGGGGCGCTGGCAGATGAACTTTGACCTGGCCGACATGAACGGCGACGGGGTCGTCGACATCGTCCTGCCGCCGGAGCGGCTCGGCGCGGGGCTGCCCGCCATCTTCCTCGGCCAGGGCGGGGGGAAGTTCACCTACTGGAGGGACGCCTACTACACCACCACCGTGCCCTACGACTACGGCGGCATCGCCGCCGCAGACCTCGACGGCGACGGCGACCAGGACCTGGTCCTGGCGATCCACTTCAAGGAGCAGTACGTCCTCTACAACCAGGGCCAGGGGAAGTTCTCCAAGGCGACCAAGCTGCCGAGTCCCGAGACCCGGGTCTCCTCCCGTGCCGTGACCGTCGGCGACTTCGACGGCGACGGCCGCCCGGACCTCGCCTTCCTGGCCGAGCTCACCTACGACTACCGCCAGAGCCAGCTGCTGCCGGAGGCCCCTTCCGCCTGGGTGGTGCTCAACCGCGGGGACGACCGCTGGGAGGCGTTGGCGGAAGGGATGCCGCGCCAGCTGCTCGGCGACCGCATCGGCGCCGCGGACCTCGACGGCGACGGCCGACTCGACCTGGTGCTCTCCTCCGGCAAGACCGGGTGGCGTTCACTGGCCTGGCTCAACACCGCCGAGGGCTGGAAGGAGTCGTACGGCACCGGGGTGCTGAGCAGCGCCTGGCACGGCGAGGTCGTGCTCGACCCCATGCCGCCCGAGGGCGAGGTCCAGCTGTTCGCAACGTTCGAGCAGTTCAAGATGGTGGGGGGGAAGAACACCGTGCGCACAGGGATCATCGCTTACCGCTGGGGCGACGGTGGCCTGTCCGAGCCCGGCGAGGTGGTCGTCGTCAGCGGCGACATGACCAGCCAGTACAGCCGGGTGGCCACCGGCGACCTCAACGGGGACGGTCTTACCGACCTCGTCGCGGGGCGCCGGGGCGGCGGCCTCGAGGTGTTCGTCCAGGGCCCCGCTGGGGTGTTCTCCCTCGAGCGGGGGAGCGAGCTTGACGGCGTCGGCCGATCCTACGGCATCCGGCTCGCCGACCTCGACGGGGACGGGAGGGACGACATCGTCGCCTCGTACAGTCCGCGCGGGGACGCGCTCCCCGGCGGGGTTCACGTCTGGCTGACCCGGACCGCGGTGCCCGCCCCTTGACGGCGGGGCACGAAGGGGCCATAATCCGGGACGGGTTTGTGGAGATTGCCGGCGAAGAGGGGTTGACAGGGGAGTGGCCGGCGCGCTACATTCTATGCTGCGATGACATGGATCTTACCCAAGTTTGGTTACGACATAACTTACGGGAGGTGATGTGCAACGTGGTGAGTGGCGACTGACAACCCGAGGTGGTTGGACTCAGTTCTCGTCCGAAGAACCTGAAGGAAGGAGTCTTGGAGTATGAAGCGGTTTCTCACTCTGGCGCTCGTCGGCGGGCTGGCGCTGGGGCTGACCAGCGTCGCGCACGCGAATTTCTGCGCGTTCGACGCCGCGCCGGCCTCGACGATCCTGTACCCGTTCGTCGCCTTCGACTACAACAACCCGATCGACGGCACGACCACGCTGTACTCGGTGACCAACGTGTCCTGGGAAGCGCAGATCGTCCACTTCGTGCTGTGGACCGACTACTCGCTGCCGATCTTCGACTGGAACGTGGTGCTCTCGGGTTATGACGTGCAGACCCAGAACATCCGCGACTTCCTCTACTTCGGCGACCTGCCGAACACCGGTACCTCCGGCACCCTCGTGGTGAACGGCGGTCTGCCTCTGGCGGACGGCCCGGTCACCACCCCGTACCTGCCGGACGCGCAGGGGACCAACGCCATCGCGTCCCGGTGCCCCTCGACCAGCGTTGCGTACCCGGACTACCCGATCATCGGCCAGGGCCTGCTCGACGCCATCAAGCTGTTCCTCCAGGCGTCCCAGGAAGTCGACAAGATGCACGGCGAGTGCGCCGGCAGCGCGTCGACCTACATGCAGGGTGACTGGTTCGAGAGTCGGAACCTCAGCGAAGTGACCTGGATGTACATCACTGCCGACGTGGTCTGGACCTGCAACCTGGCCCTCGTCGACGCCCCGGCCGACGACTACTTCGTCGTGCCGCCGACCCCGGCGCCGAACCCGCGTTCCGAGCCCACCAGCTCCCTCGGCCAGAAGGTCGTCGCCAACGTACTGATGGGTGACGTGTTCTGGGTGAACAACGCGGCCCGCTTCTCCGAGGCGGACAACGCCGTCCACATCGAGGCCGACTGGTACAACGACAACGTCGTCACCATCACCCCGGCCCTCGAGCCGTCGTCCTTCTACTACCAGTACTCCGTCCGGTTCGCTCAGCAGAGCGACCGGCGCGAGCCGCTGCCGACCGCGTGGGCCTTCCGCTACATCGGCTGGCAGGATAGTGCCGTCGACACCTGGATCCGGGCCTTCAAGAAGGCGACCAACTCGCCGCCGCCGGTGACCAGCCTCGGTCAGCGCACCGACCCGCACGTGTGGGACCTCGACCTGACCTACGCCGACCCCACCATCCCGTACCCCTCGAGCATGATCGCCTGCGATCGGCTGGCCTACACCTACTTCGCGTGGGACGAGGACGAGGATGTCCGCGAGACCGGCGCTGGCAACCCGTGGTCCTGCCCGCCCTGGTTCCCGACCTGCGGCGCCGGGTTCTCCCCGAACCTGCTGCCCCTCGAGACCCAGGAAGTCAGCGTCGACCAGTTCAACATGGTTGACACCGACGGCTGGGTGCTCTTCCTGTGGCCCGCTTCGAACTGGGCCGACGGCGACGACGCCTGGGCGCAGTCCGACTGGTACCAGACCTGGATGGGCGCCAAGTACGGTGCGTACGGCACCTACACCGCCGCCATGTCCGGCACCGTGATGGGTAACTTCAACTGCTTCAGCGACCAGATCGACTTCGGCAACGCGCTGGGCATCAACTACAACTACGTTGACCAGTTCGTCGGCGGCGGCTACCGCACGTCCCCGAACGTCTACTAGTCGCAGCTTCGACTGCAACATCGGGAGCGGCCCTCGGGCCGCTCCCTTTTTTTGCCCCGAAGAGACCGTCATTCCGAGCCCCGCCCCCTGCGGCCCGCCGCCCGTCATCCGGGATCGGGCGGCAGGCGGCAGGCAGCGGGGGGCGGGACCGGGGGTGCCGTCCTGGGATAGGTTGACACCGAAGGGAGGACTTTGGGTGTCAAAGGAAGTGTTCCGATACAGCGAGGCGTTCAAGGGACAGGTGGTGTCGGAGCTTGAGCGAGGGCGGTTCAGGAGCGCATTTGAGGCTGCGCAGGCCTACGGGATCAGGGGTCATGAGACGGTGAGCAGGTGGGTCAAGCAGTACGGGAAGAGTGATTTGCTGAGGAAGGTGGTACGAGTGGAGAGTCCAGACGAGCCGGGCGAGTTGAGGCGACTAAGGGAACGGGTACGGGACCTGGAGTCGGCTTTGGCGGACGCGCACATCGATGGGTTGTTGACGAAGTCGTACTTCGAGATTCTGTGTGAGCGCACGGGAACGGATCCTGTGGAGTTTAAAAAAAAGCACGGTGGGAAGCGGTTCACCGGTCGCGGGAAGAGGAAATAGGCGGAGGAGGGACCCAGGTAGGGATCGAGGCTCTGTGTGAGAGAGTGGGGATGAGTCGGCAGAACTACTACAAGCAGAGAAAGGTCCGGCAGAGAAGGAGAGTGGACGAGGATCTGGTAGCCGAGCTCGTGAAACGGGAGCGGCGGTTGCAGCCTCGCCTTGGGGTGCGCAAGCTGCACAACATTCTGAGCGAGGAGCTTCTCGAGGTTGGGTGTGCAGTGGGTCGGGACAGGTTTTTCGAGATCCTTCGAGAGCGCCACTTGCTTCTGGAGCCGTTGCCAAGGGGTCCGCAGACCACGAACTCACGTCACTCACTGCCCGTGTACAGGAACCTGATAAAGGACATTGAGCCCAGCGGTCCGAACCAGATTTGGGTAAGTGATATCACATATATTCGGACAGACGTTGGATTCGAGTACCTCGCTCTGATTATGGACCTCTACTCTCGCAAGATCGTGGGCCTCAGCTGTGGCGATGACCTGTCAGCGAATGGACCGTTGAAGGCGCTCAATCAAGCGCTAGCGGACCTGCCAGAAGGCTGCACGCCGATCCACCACTCCGACCGAGGCTCTCAGTATTGCTCTCATGCGTACGCGGAATGGGCCGAGGCGCACGGCCTCTCCATGAGCATGACCGAGGAGAATCACTGCGCTGAAAACTCCCACGCGGAGCGGCTGAACGGCATACTCAAGCAGGAGCATGGCCTTGGCATGACCTTCCGGACCAGGGCACAGGCGCGCGCCGCAGCACGCCAGGCGGCGACCCTC
>Ga0068714_10005591_pt1 | contig 13276 bp, 13 predicted proteins | sample MTBNYHSulfiMetaG_FD_62988 | JGI IMG/M metagenome (GOLD analysis project Ga0068714, IMG submission 62988) | Enrichment culture microbial communities from rom New York Harbor, USA that are MTBE-degrading - MTBE-NYH (New York Harbor Sulfidogenic)... | ecosystem: Environmental > Aquatic > Marine >... | reverse complement strand
GTCCAACCCGCTCAATGCAGTGCCGATGAGCGCCTGGTCTATTTTTCCATCCGCCCCCTTGGGTGCAACCAACTTCCCACCCCAGACACTCCATGCGTACAATATACCCAAGCATAAATTGATTGCCGTACCCGCAAACGTAACTACCCAAGCTTTTCCTGGGACTTGATCCACCGGTTGTGCCATTTTACTCTCCTCATTTTTATGACTTGACGGAAAGATTTCCAAAGAATATCGCCACCAGAGCTGAAGAAGGGCACAAATGCAAAAATCCGCCGACCTGCGGTCTAGTTTGGATGTCGAAAATATATTCTGAATAGGCTCATTACAGTGGCGATCCACTGATGATTGGTCCGGGGAAGCTCAACGCCGCTCCCGGATTGTTCAGCTCACGCACTCGCAAGCTATGATTGCTAAAGCCCTAAAATAACAGTGCCTTACAAGAATGGTAGAGGAGATTGAGGAGTCTCAGCCGCGCACAGCGTGATTAAATGCAGTCTATGAACTGCGACATGAAATTCAACTGGAGAACAGCAAAAGTATGAAGCTAATCAGATAGGATAAGATCAAACTCTAAAGGTTCTAAATTTAAACTACTTACATTTGTTTCTGGGAGTAAAGAATTGAAAAACTAAAACTTGTACCGAATTTTCACACTCCAAACTTTCTATCTAGCTTTCTTCCTCACCTCCTTTCTGTTTACAGGTTTTAGCTGTCTGCTCCACCTCCACTATGACCGTTCCTAGCTTTATAAAGCAGCGATTTGGGGCTGTCAAGAAAATTATCATATATTTTAAATTGTTACGAAATGCACAAAGATGAGTATCCCTGGTTTGAAGGCATTCACCAAAAATCGAGATCGCCATGCCTGGCATGCAAGGAGCTGAGCTTCGACTGCCCCTGCACGCAACCGGTACCGCGGAAGATATCGGCAGCAACGTGGATTTGCCACGCCACGTCAGACAAATGGCTTAAGATGCAGATGCTGAATCTCAGGTTTTAGAAAAAAGCGGCTTTCTTGGACCTTTTTTTCCAATAAACCGGTTGTAAATATAATCTTGTGTTCAGCCTCAAAGCTCGATAGGCTTTTTACTGCTGCAAGCGTCACCACACTATCGATGCAGACCGCAAAAGTAACGGATTTGGAGTCTGCGAGAGCGATGAGATCGATCGGCCGATCATGGATTCTTGGTGGAAGGTAGTCAGCCACTACCCGATGACCGGCCTTAACCAAATACCCGTATAAGTGGCATTGAAGTGTTCTCCGAACTGTATGGTCATTGCGGAAGGCAGCGGGGATTTCTCTCCAGCCGGCCTCAAGCTCACTCTTCCATACCGATGGGTCTTGCAGATTGAGAGCCTCCATCTCGTAACTCCTTGACTGAAAAAAGCCGTTCCAATTGACATGCGTTTCAGACGCGATTATTCTTGACCTGTGCAAATACTTCGCATCGTTGCCGTTCAAACTGAGAGAGGGATGAGCAGAGATGGATCGCGCCATTTTCGATATGAACTTAGGGTTAGAAGCTACTTCTCTTTACATTTTAATCTGTGCACTCTGCGACCAAGGTGAAACCCCGACCATGGATCGCATACGCGTGCAGTGGAACGGCAGCATCGAGAAATTGCTCGAAGCCGCTGAAGAACTGGTCCACCACGGTATCGCAGACGGATCATTGCCCATTCGGGAAAATGAGCCCTTGCACATTAACCCCAGAGAAAAGTGGCACAAGTCATAGCCAACCTTCGTCGTAATCAAAATCCGCTCCAGTTCTCGGCTCGAAACAATCAACCGTCTCCCGCCATAGGGGTTTGACCGAAGCCCGCGCACAAAGCTAAGACGACCTGGCGACTAGTCTAACACTGCGAGAATGCGACTTCCTCCCTACCCCAAAAATCCTCTCACTTTTGTTTTCTCATTCAGTAATAAAGGATTCAAATAATCTGCCGATAATTGCAGGTAGTGGTCCCTGCTGTTTCTGATCAGATCGCGCTCGGCCTCGCCAACCGTTTTTTTCACTGTGGCTGGAACGCCCATAACCAGTGAATCGGGAGGAATGTATACACCGGGGGCAACCACCGATCCTGCAGCAATCAGAGAGCCGCTGCCAATCCTTGCCCCGTCCAAGATTATTGCGCCCATTCCGATTAGACAATCATCTTCGACCACACACCCGTGCACAATGGCTCGATGTCCGATGGTTACCCTGTTGCCGATCTCCAAAGGGAACTCTCCTTCAGTCACATGAAGAGTGCTGTTGTCCTGTATGTTGGTATCAGATCCAATTCGAATATAATGAACATCACCGCGCACTACGGTATTAAACCAAATGCTGGATCGATCGCCAATAACAACATCGCCGATCACCCAGGCACCAGGAGCGATGAACACTTCTTCTCCCAATCTTGGGCATATATCTTTATAGGGCAGCACACCCATCATATTAAACTCCCGTTCAATAAATCATCCGATGCTAATCCCAATAATCGAAATGAGAATATCGGACGCCGTTATCTGTTCACCTCATCATGATTTGCCCAGTTTCAGCAAATCAGCAATAGCCCGACCGGTGTGTTCCACAAACAGCTCAAATTCGGCGGCATCCAGAGGTCCTGTTGTTGGAGCGGGAATTTTGTCCCCCGGAGTCACCAAAATCGGCTTATTCTGGAGCTCTTTCTTGGGAGTAATGCCATACTCCTGCTCGAATTCATCGGCAAAATACTTTTCTTGAAACATTGCGAACTTCAGCGGGTGAGCGGTAGCATCCAGAATTGCCGTTTTATGGCTATGAAGAGAATTGCCTTGGACAATTTTGCGAATACCGGCAAGGCACTCTCCTCCCTGAGTGCAGGCTATGTGTCCGTTCCGATTGGCGATCAACATGGCATCCATTATTTCCTGCTCACTCACTTCCACCACCTGAACACTCTTCTCCCCCGCCAGCTGACGGTATTGAGCCACCAACTGAACAACCCTCGGCATGGATACCGGATTTCCGATCATTGCAGCCTGCGCAACGCTCGCACGAACGGCAACAGGACGGAATTTCCGTTTGCTCGGATCCGATTCAAGATAATAGAGATAAACCGGATTTGCGTGCTCCGATTGAACCCCTACTACGAAAGGCAAATGTGCTATAATTTTAAGGTCGTATAATTTCAGGAAACCCTGCAGGACCGCTGTAATATTGCCCGCATTCCCTATCGGCACGACAATCACGAGTTCTTCAACATCATAATCGAATGCTTGCGCAATCTCGTAACTATAGGATTCCTGACCAAGAATTCGCCAGGGGTTTTTTGAATTCATGAGTGCGACTGAATAATTGTCTGACAAGTATTCGACAACCTTCATACAATCGTCAAAAACTCCGGGAATCTCAATCACCCTCGCACCACTTCCGAGCGGCTGCCCCAGCTGCTGTGGAGTCACTTTTCCCTGGGGCAGCAATACCGCCGATTTTACGTTTTCCGTCATATAGGAGGCATACAAAGCTGCAGCCGCCGATGTATCGCCCGTAGAAGCACAAATTGCGAGAGTCTCGCCCAATCCATGACTCTTCACCGAATAGTTCAGGTATGTAAAAGCGCTAGCCATGCCACGGTCTTTGAAGGACGCACTGGGGTTTTGACCGTCATTCTTGAATGCCACTCGCATTCCCACCCACTCACGCAGTCTTCCATTGGCTTCAACGACTGGAGTATGCCCCTCGCCAAGATAAATGACGGCATCCAACGGGATGATCGAGCCAAGCAGTTCCTGATATCGATAAATGCCTCTCAAGGCCGGGGTAGTAAGCATGCTCCGATAATCGAAAATTTTTCGCCATAGGGAACCCGGCACAGATTTTAGACGATCCCACTGGCAGTCCTTGAGCATGAGAACGTTCTTGCACTTGGGGCAGGTGTAGAGAAGACTTTCAATGCCATAATCCGCTCCACAGCCAAGACAGTTGTAGAAATAGTCCCCGGTGGGTTTAGGAATCAGAACGGATTGAATCTCTTGAGGAAACTGATCTACTTTCATGAAACGAAGCTCCTCGTACTACAACAACATAAAATGTCACCCTTAGCAAAGAAATTGCTACATTACTTAGTAGTCCGCAACAATTCTGTCAAGCAAGCCTTCGCAGTCCGGCCGCCCTCGAACGTAGATGAGGATAGGCTTTCAAATAAGAGCGCGGCAGGACTGTTGTGAAAAAGACACAGCTTTTTTCCCCTTGTGTTATTTTTGCAACTAGAATTTCAATTCTTCTCAAAAAAATCCATAGCTTGACCTTTTGCTCAAATACATGTAAAAGAACTCCCAGCCTAGAAACTCTCTCGAGCAACTGGGGAGAGGAAAAGATAACTAGGCCTTTGGCACGGTTAGTGCCTAAAGGTATTGCGAGGAGGAAAAGGGGCTTGAATAACGGTTTTTTGCGGCAGCACACTATCAAAAGAGAGGTGTGGTGTAGAGGGGTTGGTTTACATTCCGGAACGACAGTTTCGATGAAACTCAAACCTGCACCACCAAATCACGGTTTGCGCTTTTGCCGGGTAGATATCGCTGACCGTCCCATTATCATAGCGCGCCATCACCAGGTTATAGATACTCTGTTTGCGACCACCATCGGTTTTGACGGGGTTGCCATTTCGACTATAGAGCACGTCATGGCAGCTTTCCTGGGTTGCAGAGTGGACAATGTTCTGGTGGAATTGGACGGACCTGAGGTTCCGATCTTTGACGGCAGCGCAGCGGCCTATCTGCAACTCCTCGAAAAAGCCGGTCTACGGGAACAATCCGCACCGCGCCAGTATCTCAAGGTCGAGAGAACCCTTTTAGTTAAGGAAGGTGACGCTTTCATCAAAGCTACCCCTGCCGAATGTTTTCGCTTACACTACTCGATAGATTTTTCTCACCCGCTGGTGGGCCGACAGGAATTTACCTGGTGCTTCAACGAAGCCAGCTTTGCCAGGGAAATAGCCAAAGCCAGGACCTTTGGTTTCTTTAAGGATGTGCAGAGGCTCCAGGGAATGGGATTGGCTCGGGGCGGTTCTTTGGATAATGCAATTGTTTTCGATGACTGCGGCATCTTAAACAATGACGGCTTTCGCTACAACGATGAGTGTGTACGGCACAAGGTACTCGATTTCATCGGTGATCTCGCCTTAGCTGGAATGCCACTGCTGGGGCATTTTCAGGCTTACAAGGCGGGGCACTCCCTCCACAATCGTTTCTTGAGGCAGCTTATCACCTCTCCCGAAGCCTATGCTGTCGTGAATTCCAGTTCGCTTATACCCGCCTTCCTGCGATCTCCATCTTTTCCGATCTTTCCCGAACGATTCTCGCCCGCCACAAAAGCTCTATAAACACTCGCGCCAAAACAGCTTGAGTTTACCCAGTCCATTCGGTAGAATAATTGCCATTTTTTGAGTCTCACATGACAAAATGGGATTATGAAAACCAGATTGGCATTCATCTTCTTGTGCGGCATTTGCACGGCAATCCTTTTGCCCTTCAGCGCCTCAGTTGCGGGCAAGAATGAAGCGGATATCGTTGACATCTATCTCAATCGGGAGAAGAAGAACATCGAGGTGAGCTTCCGCATTCAGAACTGTTTCACTCCAAAGATGGAGGAGGCAATCCTGAGTGGTGTGGAAACCACTTTCCGGATCCTGCTGGTGATGGAAAAGGATGGATTTCTCTTTTTCCGCCGCAAGCTCTTGAATATAGCCTTAGAGCACACCATCAAATACGACCGCTTGAACAGCCAGTTTCATGTGGTGCTCCCCGAACATCCTGACAAGCTATTGACCACTGCAGACTTCGGCGAGGCCAAGAAGTGGATGAGCAGTATTGATGATCTTCCACTGATTCCTGCGTGGCGCCTTGAAAACGACACCGAATACAAATTGCGGCTCAAAGCAGAATTGTCAAAGGTTCACCTGCCCTTGTTTTTCCGCTATATATTCTATTTTGTATCCTTGTGGGACTTCGAAACCGGATGGCGTGCAACAACTTTCAAGTTTTAATGTGACGTCCATGAATCAAACCGATTCGTCCCGTGCAAACCGGTACCGCCGCAAAGAGCGCTTTTGGCTGATAACCGTATTGCTTCTGGTTGTCATATTCGGGTTCTTTGGTGGCTGGTTCTTTGAATTTCAATCAGACCTTTCACTACTGAACAATATCCTGTTATTCGGCCTGATCAACCTGAATGTCATACTGCTTCTACTTCTGGCCTACCTGGTTCTGCGTAACATCGTTAAGCTGATTTTTGAGAGAAAGCGCAATATTCTCGGCCATAAATTGCGAACCCGACTGGTCATCGCCTTCATGGGCTTATGCCTGATCCCTACCCTGCCACTCTTTTGGATTGCCACCCAGTTCATATCTTTCAGCCTTGAATATTGGTTCAGCCATCAAGTAGAGCAGTCTCTCGAAAAATCGGTCGAGCTCGGCAAAGACTATTTAAAAGAAGAAAAACGCGATCTGAACCTTGATTCTCAGTTCGTCAAGAACGAACTGCTCAAATACTTCGTTTTGACGGGATCGATTCCAAAGAATTCCGAGAAGTTTTATGTGGCATTACTGCAGCAGTATAACCTGGACGCTATTTTGCTGACCGATGCCGGCGGCGAGCTGGTTTGGGATGTCAATACCGGCCAGCTTTCGCCGGTTGAAATTGAAAAATTGCCCGGCTGGTCTGCCGAGGCCGCGATGGACCCTCCACAGGTGGCGAGCCTCTCGCTGGCCGATCAACGAGAAGCACTGGTTGCTATCGTTCCTCTCTCTATTTCGGACGGCTCGCTGGAAATGACATCAGCCAGGCTGATCGCGGTGAGACTGCTGCCCACTGTTATCACCGATAAATTGGCGGCTATCGCCAGCGGCTACGAAGATTATCTGCAGCTCAAGCTGCTGCAAACCCCTCTTAAGACAAGCAATTTTATTACGTTTTCCATTGTCACCTTGCTGGTTATTTTTGCGGCCGTTTGGTTCGGTTTTTTTCTCGCGAAAAACATGACCGTGCCCATTCAGTCTCTAGTTTCCGCAACGCAACAGGTTGCAGAAGGAAATCTCAACATCCACCTAAAATCCGAGCGGCAGGATGAGATCGGCATGCTGATCAATTCGTTCAACAAAATGGTGCAGGACTTAAACGAAAGCCGAGAGCAGCTGGATAGCGCTTATCTTGTTTTGCAGCAGCACCATGCCGAGCTTGAAGACCGGAAGCTCTACATGGAAATCGTCCTGAAGAATATTGCGGCCGGCGTTATCAGCCTGGACGCTTACGGGAACATCGTGACTATGAATAAATCCGCCGAGATGATCTTCGGATTAGTCGGGGAGCAGGTGAAAGGAAATCATTATGCCAGCCTTCTTCAACCTGAGCATACCGAGATTGTAAAGTCATTTATGCGTCTCTATCGTCAGAGCCGGCAAGACTATTTGGAGCAGCAGGTAAGGGTTGCCATGAACAAAGGCCCGAGGACTCTTCTGATCAAAGCCTCGGTGTTGCGGGATGAGAAAAACAGCTACATGGGAGTCGTGGTCGTACTCGATGATCTGACCGATCTCGAGAAAGCTCAACGAATGGCGGCGTGGCGAGAAGTAGCGCGACGAATTGCTCACGAAATTAAAAACCCGCTTACCCCCATTCAGTTGTCCGCCCAGCGTTTGCGCCGCAAGTACTACAACTTGATTGAAGATAAAGAATCGATCTTTGATGAATGCACACGCACCATTGTACAGCAGGTTGAGCACATGAAGCATCTGGTCAACGAGTTTTCCAAATTTGCACGCCTTCCCCGTGTACAACTGACCCCCTCCGATCTGCCGACCATTGTCGAGGAGAGCCTTGCCATATATCGCCACACGTATCCACAAGCTTCTCTCTCGATCAATATAAACGGAAATTTCCCGACGCTTCTGCTTGACCCTGTACAGTTCAAACAAGTAATGGTTAATCTTTTAGATAATGCCATCCATGCGCTCGACGGAGAGCCTGGCAAAATCGAGGTAAAGCTCCTTTATGATTCTGTGCTGAAGATTGCCAGGCTGGAGTGCTCGGATACCGGTCATGGCATATCCCCACAGGATAGACTGCGCATGTTTGAACCTTATTACTCCACTAAAGAAAAAGGCTCTGGTCTGGGATTGACCATCGTTGCCAGTATCATAGCCGATCATAGCGGCTTTATAAGGGTTCGCGACAACCTTCCAAAAGGCACCGTTATCTCCATAGAATTGCCTGGCTGATACAGACGGTGAATGGTGAAGAGTGAAATGACAAATGCTCCCTGCCCGCCTCGTTCCCATTCTCCTGCATGGGAACGCTTACCGGACGGGTTAAATGGTGAGGAAAAGCGGCGGCTCCCATTCTTTCGTTACGGCCTTGCGAGTTAAGGGCGGATGACCAGAAATATCTTTGCAGAGGAAAGCGATGGAGTCGAGAATACTTATCGTTGATGATGAGCTGAGCATTTTGAAATCTCTCAGTGGAGCCTTGCAAGACGAAGGCTATCGGGTCAATCTGGCATCCTCGGGAAAGGAAGCACTGGAAGAGGTTCAGAAAGACCCTCCCGACGTGGTCCTGCTTGACATATGGATGCCCGCTCTGGATGGCTTGACCGTGCTGAAAGAAATTAAGAGATCATTCCCCCAATTGCCGGTCATCATCATTTCCGGCCACGGATCTATCGAGACTGCAGTCAAAGCCACTAAACTGGGTGCATTTGACTTTGTTGAAAAGCCTCTGTCCCTTGAGCGTGTCCTGGTTTGCATTCAAAATGCGCTTGAATTCCATCGATTGGAAGAAGAAAACCTGCTGTGGCGTCAAAAGGCCATCCGACATTGCCAGATAACAGGGAAAAGCACTGCGATCGAATCGCTTAGAGCCCAAATTGAAAGAGCGGCTCCGACCAACGCTACCGTTCTCATCACGGGTGAGAATGGCACTGGCAAAGAGCTTGTCGCCAGGATGGTTCATCATAGAAGCAGAAGGAGCCATCGCCCGATGGTAGAGGTCAACTGCGCAGCAATACCGGAAGAGCTGATTGAGAGCGAGCTTTTTGGCCACGAGAAGGGCGCTTTTACTGGCGCGACCGAGAAGCGCAAAGGTAAATTCGATCAGGCTAACGGCGGCACGTTGTTCTTGGATGAGATCGGCGATATGAGCCTGAAGACCCAGGCAAAGATCCTGCGCATCATCCAGGAGCAAATTTTTGAGCGGGTTGGCGGAGCCACGCCCATTCAGGTTGACGTAAGAATTGTGGCTGCAACCAACAAAGACCTGCAAAAAGAGATTGATGCCGGCCGTTTTCGGCAGGATCTCTTCTATCGTCTTAATGTGATTCCTCTGCATGTAGCACCACTGCGGGAGAGACTTCAAGATGTCCCCCTGCTGGTGGAGGATTTTGTCAGAGAATACGCCAACGAGAGCACTCTGGGTCACAAGACCATCCAGCTTGAAGTGCTCTCAATTATGCAGAAGTATTCATGGCCGGGAAACGTCAGGGAGCTCAGAAATTTCGTGGAACGTTTGCTCATCATGACCCCCAAAGACCTGATCACCATTGAGGACATCCCCCATGATTTCCTCCGGCAGTTGTCTCTGCAGCAGGAAAACAACGACCCTTACAAGCTCCGAACGCTCAGAGAGGCTCGATCCCAATTCGAGCGAGAATACCTGTTGAGAAAGTTGGAGGAATACTCCTGGAATGTATCTCTGACGGCAGCAGAAGTCGCTATCGAACGCAGTCATCTACACCGTAAAATGAAGCTGCTGGGCATCCGGGAAGAAAACGGGCACACCGCCCTTGCGCAGCCCGAAGCAGGACCGTCGTCATCCTGACGGCTGCAGGTTAAATGACAGACCGAGGTTATGATTGCTGCATACCACCGTTGCCAGGAAGGTGGAGGGCCTTGCGGCGGGAGCATCGCTGAATCCCGGGAGGCCATCCACCCGGATTCGCTGATTTCACCCTCGATAAAGCGAGCAGATAGCTTATCGACACAAAAGAGAAGAAGGGAAACCCATGCCGATACCAGGCAATCCCTTGACCACCTGATTAACCATTTCCGAGTGGGTCATTGAAGCGGCCGGATGACGGCCGAATGACAAAGTCCCTTCATTTGACCATAATCATTGACCATGGTATAAATGGCAAACTCCTGCATAGAATGGTTTTGCACGATGGAAACAGTACCCATCTCAAAATTCAAAGCTACATGCCTCGCGCTTTTGGATAAGGTGAAGCGATCGGGTCAGGCTATAATCGTAACCAGAAGGGGCGAGCCTATTGCACAAGTAATTCCGCCTCCATCTCCCGAGAAACCCGAATCTTGGCTTGGGTCTTTTAGCTCTACGGGAAAAATTATTGGGGATATTGTCTCTCCAGCCGTAGACGCAGACGAATGGGAGACCTTCAAACAGTGAAGCTCCTATTGGATACTCACATATGGCTTTGGAGCTTGTTGGAGCCTGCTCAGCTGGAAAAACGAGTAACTGTCGAATTGGAGAATCCATCGAACCAACTTTGGCTCTCTCCTATCAGCACATGGGAATTGCTGATCCTTGTGAAAAGAGGACGCATCGTTCTAGATCGGCATCCCGAGCTCTGGATTCGAGATGTTTTCGGGAAAGTGCCATTCAAAGAGGCTCCACTTAATCACGAGGTTGCCATCAAGAGTCGTTCCATGGATTTTTCTCATCAGGACCCTGCTGATCGATTTCTGGCGGCGACCGCCTTTGTTTATGATTTAATATTTGTTACAGCCGATGAGCGCCTCATTCATTCAAAAGAGATTCAGACCCTTCCCAACATGTGAGACATGCCCTTTTCATATCTGATATTCATACCTCATACCGGATGACAATCACCTACCCGTTAATACGTGGAGTCAACAAAGCGAGAAAAAACTTATCGACACAAAACAAAAGAAGGGAAACCCATGCCGATACCAGGTAATCTCTTGACCACTGCAATGGCCGTTATGCCCCATAGGGATGTTGACCGGGCGATGGAAACGGCACTCTCACTGGATGTACCGTTCTGGCCGCAGCTGCCGCATGTCAGCTACCATGAAGACATGTATGTCCAGGCATCGGAGCACTTTCCCGGCATAATCGTCGATCTCGACAATCGAAAATTGCGCTTTTCCAGCGAAAAATTCGCGAATGAACTGGACGAGCTTTTCTCCCATTTTGATGAACCGGAATACTTTGACATCAGCGAGACCTATTCGGTGGTCTACCACCGCTTCCTTCAGGTCGACCTGTCGGACCGGCCGGCAATCCGCGGTCAACTCGAAGGCCCTATCAGCTTTGGCTTCAATGTCTTAGACGAGCATGATCGTCCCATTATATTCGACGACACGGTAAGGCCTCTCATGGTTGAATTTATGGCTCGGCGCGTCAATGCCCAGCTTGCGCGACTCAAGGTAGTCAATCCCAATGCCTTCATGTTTGTGGACGAACCCGGCCTGCAGTTTGTGTTCAGTGCTATGTCGGGTTATGGCGACATATCGGCAAAACACGATATGGAGACTTTTTTCTCGCTCATCGAAAGGCCTCGCGGCGTTCATCTATGCGGCAATCCGGACTGGGATTTCCTGCTGGGGCTCGATATGGACGTTTTGTCGCTGGACGTCTACTCGAACGGAGAAGTCTTTTGCTCCTATGCAGAATCTATTCGCAAGTTCCTCGACCGAGGCGGGATACTGGTTTGGGGCATTGTGCCGACCAACCTTGAACCTTTCGAAAAGGAAGGGATTCGGTCGCTTGAAACGCGATTGAAGAGCTTATGGGAGGCGTTGGACAGAAAAGGAATAGATCGAGACTTTCTCCTGTCCCGAAGTCTCCTCTCTCCAGCAACCTGTTGTTTGGTGAACCCTGACGGAGAAGTCACTGTTGAAAGGGCTTTTCGCATGGTCAAGGATCTCTCTGCGAAGCTCCGTGAAGACTACGCCCTCGATTAGAAGTCTAAAGCCTGCCGCGCCCCAAAGAAAGGATAGAATAACATGCGACTGATCGACCTGCGCTCCGATACCGTTACCCACCCCACGCCCGAGATGCGCCGGGCAATGGCTGAGGCTGAACTTGGCGACGATGTATTCGGTGAAGATCCCACCGTCAATAACCTTGAAGAGATGGCAGCCGACTTGTTGAAGAAACAAGCGGCTTTGTTCGTTTGCAGCGGCACCATGGGCAATCTGGTGAGTTTACTTACGCACTGCGGGCGCGGCGACGAGGTCATTCTCGGCGATCAGTCCCACATTTTCTTTTACGAGCAGGGAGGCATTTCAGCCCTTGGCGGGATTCACCCGCGCACAGTTCGAAACCATCCGGATGGCACAATGGACCTTGGAGAATTAGAGGCAGCGATCCGTCCCGACAATGTTCACTTTCCGCGCACCCGGCTGATTGCACTGGAGAACACACATAACCGCTGTAGTGGCAATCCGCTGAATAGGGCGTATCTTCAAGCCGTCAAAGATCTCGCTCAGCATCATCAACTAAGAGTGCACATGGACGGGGCGCGGATCTTCCATGCTGCCGCAGCCTTGGGCATTCCGGTACATGATATCGCTTCGTGGGCGGACTCCGTTACTTTCTGCCTTAGCAAAGGACTGGCGGCGCCAGTTGGCTCGCTGATCTGCGGAAGCGCCGATTTTATCGCCGAGGCAAGGAGAAATCGAAAAGTGTTGGGCGGGGGCATGCGACAGGCCGGAGTCCTTGCCGCGGCAGGAATTGTCGCACTGAAGCAGATGACCGCCCGTCTGGCGAACGACCACAACAACGCCCGCAAGTTGGCAGAAGGCCTGGCTTCTTTAGACGGTCTCACGGTCGATCTGGAATTGGTGCGCACCAATATCGTCTTCTTTAAAACTACTCGCGCAGGTTTAAGCGCCGCCGAGCTGGCAGCAAAGCTCCACTCAAAAGGGGTGCGCGTGCTGCCTGCCGGGCCGCAGCTGCTGAGAGCCGTAACGCATTATCATATTTCTGAGGACGACATTGACTACGCGCTCGGCGTGTTCACCAACTGTTTGGATGGAAAATAAGACATGAGTCTGCGTAAAAGCGCGCTGAACAAACTCGAATTCTGATCGGAGCCGCGTGCTTTTTTATTTGACTGCCGCTCTGAGTCAACGGAAAAGTAGATTATGGAGCAGGGCAATCGCATGAAATCATGCCGCCCCGAGAAGCCGCTTTATGTACTCCAGGTCCCAACCAGCCCGCTTTCGGCTGGCTTTAATACCGATTTTCCGGTTAGGATCTTGCTTAATCAG
>Ga0068714_10005590_pt1 | contig 13279 bp, 10 predicted proteins | sample MTBNYHSulfiMetaG_FD_62988 | JGI IMG/M metagenome (GOLD analysis project Ga0068714, IMG submission 62988) | Enrichment culture microbial communities from rom New York Harbor, USA that are MTBE-degrading - MTBE-NYH (New York Harbor Sulfidogenic)... | ecosystem: Environmental > Aquatic > Marine >... | reverse complement strand
CAGAGACACAAGCATCTTGATCCGTTCCCGGCGCCCTGCCCTCTGGTCGGCGGGAACCGGCGGCCCGAGCAAAGGATTGATATGGCACCGTATCGTTATATAGCCGATGAAAAGAGAGGAGAGAAGCAGCCCGGGCAGGATGCTTCCGGCGTAAAGCTTCCCGATCGAGCTGTTGTCGACCAGGCCGTAAACAATCAAAAGGACGCTTGGAGGGATCAAAATACCCAGCGTTCCACCGGCGAGAATCGAGCCGCAGGCGAGAAATTTATTGTATTTCCTGTTCAACATCTGGGGCAGCGCGATGACGCCCATGGTCACTTCGCTTGCACCGATAACCCCGCACATGGCGGCAAGAAGCGTACAGGCGACGACGGTCGCGGAGGCGACCCCGCCCTTCAACCCTCCGATCCACTGGTAGACCGTTTCGTACAATCGGTGAATGATACCCGATTGCTCCAGGATACAGGCCATGAAGATGAAAAGAGGAATGGATGCAAGCAGGTAGTTGGTCATCAAACCGAATATCCGCGTGGGCACAAGGTTGACGGCCATCGGACTCTGCAGCAAGGCGGTGAAGATGACACCGATCGAACCGCAGGCGAAAGCCACCGGAAGCCCCAGCCCCAGCAGGAAGAACAACGATCCGAACATCACGATGGTTAATAATTCGATACTCATTCCATTTCCCTCCCTGTCAGCGCCACGTGCATATCGCGGATCGTCCATACCACATGCTGAAAAAACAACAGCAAAGCTCCGAAGGGCATCATGAACTTAACCGGGTAATAAGGCGGAGCCCAGTCAGTCAGCGTACGCTCACCGGGAATCCTGTACCCGAGGAACATGCCTCCCCCCTCCATCGTCTGGGAGCTCCAGTAAAAATTCCATGATGTGTAGATAAGAACGATCAGGAAAAGAAAAAAGAAGATGCTGGTGAAAAGATCCAGGAAGGCCCTTGTGCGCCTTGTCCTGGTGGAATAGAGTACATCGACCCGAACGTGTGCCCGGTGATAGTGGCAATAGCCGGCAACAAACATGTATTGCACGGCGAATAACAACGTCATGAATTCATGGCCCCAGTTCGTCGGCATGTTGAATAGATATCGCATCACCACTTCGAACGTGATCACGACAACCGTCAGAAGAAGAACACCAACATTCAATTTGCCAATGAAGACATTGGTCTTCTCAACGAAGTCCATGAATTTTTTTAATTTCTTCATAAGAACCTCACGCAGTCACTGATCATGGCGAAAAAGGACCGACCTTCCCCAGATTTACGCCTACGGATGGTCGCAAGTTCCCCGCCCTTCCCACAATCGACGAAGGGAGCGGCTACGCCGCTCCCTTCGCTACAGCAAATCTCTTAGAATTCAAGCGGTTTACCGTCCAAGTCCACCATGTCCGCATCGGTTATATAACCGACCGCGACGGACTTCATGTACTCGACCTGGGTCTTGAAAGCCTTCATGGCAAGAGGAGACTTCTTGGCCCATTTGACCCACAGTGGCGGTGCAAATTTACGGAATTTCTCGATATCCGATTCTTTGAGCCGGATGACTTCAACCCCCTGCGCCTTGAACTTGTCCCAGGCTTCGAGATCCGCCTTCTGGATGCTCGCATAATGATCATACGAATGCCATTTGACCGAAGCTATCAGCAACTCCTGCAGGTGTTCGGGTATGCTTTCCCAGACCCTGGTGTTGATATTCAGGCTCATGACGTCGACGGGCTGGTGCAGACACGGCGTCGACGGGGGGCCCATGATGATGTATTTGGCGATTTCCCCATAACCGAGGTTGTAGTTGATCGCCGGCCCCACGAAGTCAGCCCCGTCGATAACACCCTTTTCAAGGGCCGGGTAGACCTCGCCGCCGGGAAGCAGTACCGTGGAAACACCTGCTGCGCGGTAGATGTCGGCGATGATGCCACCGGGATAACGGATTTTCTTGCCTTTAAAATCCTCGAATGAACGAATCGGTACCTTGGAATGGATTAAGTTGAGGTCGTGTTGGATCGTGCCCACAAAGTACATGTTGTGCTTCCCGTAGGCCTCGCGCGCGAATTCATTTCCGCCCAGCTCTTCGTACCAGACTTCCCACTGGTCAGGCCGGTCGAGCCCGAACGGATACGAGGAAAGAAACGTCGCGACAGGAATCTTGCCCGGCCAGTAAACGTCGAAGCAGTGCATGCCTGCAAACACGCCGGCCTTCACCGCATCGAACATTTCGAAGGTCCCGACAATGGCCCCTGCCGGAAATCCTTCAACCACCATTTTCCCGTCGCTGATTTTTCCTACATAATCACACCACTCTTTGAATTTAACATATCCGACAGTGCCCGCGTCCCACGCCGTCTGAACCTTCAATTTGATCGGCGCCGCCGATGCATGCCTTGCAAAATAAGGCATGCCGACAGCTCCAGCCGCGACTCCCGCTGCGGCTGCTGTCTTCAGAAATCCTCGACGAGTAACATCCTTGGCTTTACCTTCCTTCTTAAGATCACTCATACCTTACCTCCCTTTGGAAAGGATTTGAGAAACATAACGGTACCTCAGCCTCAACCCCTGCCAGCCGGGATCCGAGCTTTACGGTACCATTCCACAAAAATAAGCCCACTGCCTATTTTCCGTTGCCAGCAAACGCACTTGATCTTAAAAAATATTTGCGGCGCCATTGAAGAACGCCAAGTATATTACTTAGTCTGTATTCCTTCTATAAATTTTATGAATCATCATAAACGGATGGACCGAAACGTGTCAAGTCAAAATCCGCGTTTCCGTCGGTCTAAAAACACCTTTTTAAAGTGTAAGCTGGTCTTACCTTTATCCCATTAAAAGTGCCGCTTTCCTCTATTGAGAGGACCGCAGTCAACGATCTCCAGAGAATTTTCACCAATACAAAAATTTGGTCTGACCTTTATACATGCTTTCCAATTCGATCAATAGGGGCCTCCTGCTCGTTTCATGCCCCGGCTCGATGAAAGCCCATCTGGTTTCGAATACGGTCGACATCCTCGGGAGTTGGAGAAAACGGATAATTGCGCATGTCAGGACCGGGGCGGGAATTCGCAAAAGGCCTGTTGCAGGCCACCTGCCCGTCATACCCCGTGCAGCCGCTGGTCCGAAAAGGCTCTCCCGAATCGATAATCCTTTCAAGTTCTTCAGAGGACAATGCATAGTCCGCCACACGCCCCGATTCATCCCATTTCATGCGATCCGCCCGTGAGAGCCCACCATCAACCAGGTATCGTACAACCTGGACACGCCTGTACTGGTCCATGGGCGGTTGGGGATGATGTTCCATTGCGGATCCCGCCTCCGGAAAGAAGGAAAAAAGATGCGTATTTCCGCCAAGATCTCTGGTTCTCTGGATGGCATTGCACATTTCTTCCTCGGTTTCCCCCATGCCCACCATGAAATGTGCGCCGGCGTTCCCTTTTCCGAACACATCGAGTGACGCTTCAAGGCATGCCCAGTATCGCTCCCAGCGATGCGGTCCGAAAACGCCTTTTCCCCTGTATTTGTCGAAAAGCTCTTCCGTTGCAAGATCTATGGCCACCCCTATTTTATCGGCTCCCGCCTTTTTGAAAGCCACAAGGTCATCGTATTTCAGAACCGTAGGGGCGATTAACAGGGATACGGGGACATCGAAACTCCTTCTGAGCCTGGAGCAAACTTCCATCGTGTCCGCCACCGCCCGCTTCCGTGTGACCATGGATATGCAGATACGCTTCACACGATCCTGGCGAACCCTTATTCGATCGATAATGTCATCAAGAGGATACGTGGGCCAGCTCACCCGGATGAAGCTTTTCTCCCGGTATTCCCCTTCTCTTTTCCCATTCAGGCCGCAATAGGCACACTTTGCAATACAGCCGTTCTCATACGTTAAGAGCAGGTTGATGCAAAAAAGTTTCGCCCCCCTGTAAAACAACCCTTTTTTGAAATCGAGAGTCAGAGCCGCAGCCAGGCTCATCCGAAGGGAATCCGGGCTCTCGACAGGCTTCGTCTTTTCCGTTGTCATTGAACATCTCCCTAAAGATTCATGAGTTCGTAAATGAGAACCTTATGCCGTCACCTTTGCATTCCCAACCAGCCCTCCGCGGAAAAATCCCTGGAAACCGAGCAGCATGTGCGCTGGTAACGAATCTCAAGCCCGTAGAAACGAGCTCTTGCCACGGCCTCCTCCGACGGCAGCGCCATGCGGTTTACACCCGCATCCACGGCGAGTTCTTCAATCCTTGTGTTGCCCCGCTCGCGGGCGCAGCCCAGATTGATTCCGGCGTTCGGCATCGAAAGGCGGGCGGTCGCGATAACCTCGGCAACCTCTTCAGCCGAAGGAAGTCTGAAGCGATCACACTCAGTGCCGGGAATTTTCATATAGGAAACGACGACCACCTGTTCCGGCTGCAAGGTGGAAATCATACGTACGGCTTCTTCTTCCCCCCGTATGTTTCCATAATCCAGCCCACAAACGATGTGGGGCGCGAGCGCAAGTCCCGCATCCTTGAGATGCCGCATGGCGAGCATGATTCTTTCAACACCGAAAGGTACATGACAGATGCGGCGGTAGGTTCCGTCATCGCCGACAACATCAATAAGCACCTGATCCACACCCGCCTCGGCCAGGCCCCGCGCCGTCTTCCCATCCACAATCCCGCTGTGTACGGAAACATAAAGGCCCGTGGTTTTTTTGATTTTGTCAACCGCCGGAAGAAACTCCTGCCATGGCAGGCGGCCTTCGGCATCGCAGCCGCCGCTTATCAAAACTCCCAGAACACCCCGAGCCTCGAGCCTGAGACATTTTTCGATCAGGGTGGCAGGATTTTCCGCCGGGATCATCGTGGTCAAAAGACTCCGGCGGCAGTGCTTGCAGTTCAGCGCACACCGGGACCCGGTTATCGATACGGCCGGATAAGCGCCACGGACGCCGTCGCACAAAAACATCCCGGGGAGAAAGAAGGTTATTTTTTTCCCGTGAACGGCCCAGGAAGTTTCCCTGGCCTCTGCAAGTTTCTCCTCAAGTGCCTGCATGATATTCCCTGAAGGTTACCCAGCAGCTCCGGATAACGTTTCCGAGTTCTTCCCACCGGTTTTCCAGAAGCAACCGCCGGTTCCAGGCCTTTTCATGGCTTTCACCGAACATGTCATGCCATTCCTCCTGGTAGGCCTCCGCACCGGAGGCAGGGTCTCCTGTTTGCACGGCCCGGGCGGCATGCTTCCCTGCCATGCGGCCGCCAAGCACCGCCTGGGCGATCCCGGCCCCGGTTATGGGGTGGGTATGTCCGGCCGCATCCCCCACAAGATAGACATTGCCGGATGCAAACTTTCTGAGTGGCTCGGCAGGAATCCATCCCGCGGTCCGGCTTCGGAAACCCGGAGATATCAATCCTCTCTCCACAAGACGCGCTACGAAAGCCTTTAAAGCGTCAGCCAGAGACAAGCCACCCGCCAAAGGCTTCATCCCAAGCCCCACATTGGCTTGAGCGCCCCTCGGAAAAACCCACCCGTACCCTGCATGGATATCGTCTAGAAAGTGTACTTCGGTCGTCTTGAGTGGAGCGGTCAAATCCGCCCGGATCTGAATTCCCGGGATAAGCCCGGTATTTCCCAGACCAACCTGGCGCCCGATTCTGGAATGGGGCCCGTCCGCCCCTATGATGACCCGAGCTCCAACCGTTCGAGGTTCGCCTGAAGAACTCCTTATGAAAAGTTCTCCGTCGCGGAATCCTGTCACAGAAACACCTGTACGAATTTCAGCTCCGGCCTCGCATGCTTTCGAAGCAAGGGCGGCATCGAAACGACAGCGGTCTATTACAAATCCGGGGAATGAAGATTCGTCAATCAAACGCCAGGAGAAGAACGTCTTCATTCCCTCGACCGCCTGGACGACGAAATTCCGGTCGGCATCCACCAGGCCCAAAAGCTGTCCTGGTATATATTCCGCACACCTGACAGGATAGCCTATTCTCTTTTTCCGCTCCAGCACGAGCACCCGCATCCCTTCGCCTGCAGCGGCTCTTGCGGCCGAAGACCCCCCAGGTCCGGCCCCGACAACAACGATGTCCCAGGAATTCGGATCCATTTATCAACCGTTTTCAGCCGCTTTCACCACGGTTCCCACCAAATCCATATCCAGGTCGGTCTGGCTCGTAAAGGTCCCGGCATAGGCTTCCTTGGCCTGGTCCAGATCGTAGCAGGTGTTGTTGTCGATGTCCAAAAGGATCCCCGGCAGCTCCGCCCGCTCGAAATCGTCGAAATGCTTTATAAAAAATGGTTGGCAGCAGCAGCCTATATAGGCTTCGACACCCCTTTGCTTCATGCGCATCAGTTCAGCCCAGAGGTCTTCGAAACTCACGATGCATATGGTTTTCATATGGTGGCTCTTGCCGATCTCCCATGCGTCTCCTGTGGTGCATTTACCGCAGGCACTGCATCCTTTCATATAGCGCAGTCTGCAGGACGGCAACTTTGAACAATACGGCAAAAGCAGCACCGTCGGCTTTTTTTCAATAATCGACTTGAACGTCCCATTGGTCACCGAAATCCGGTTGCAATGTTCGAGAGGGATTCCGAGTTCGGAAATCGCTATTTTCTCGAAAGCCAGCTTCACGGGCTTGAGGAAATCATCCCGATCCATTCCGGGAATTGTTATGAGACCTTTCTCAAAGAAATCGGTAATCCTCTTTTCAATATGGGTTCGATCAAGACGGGCGCCCCTGAGTGCGGCTTCCATGTCGAAAAGAGCCCGCGTGGGAAAACTCAGGAAATCACCGGTTATATAAACATCCCGCAATCGTTTCGCAGCGAGGTTCACCACGAGGGTAAACCGAACCATGCCTGCTTCGGATTTGTAAGCCGCCTGGATGACATCTTTTTTCCCGACTCGGGGATTCACCTGGTTGATCCACGCCGGGGACCGGTAATACTCGAGTTTTCGGTGAAAGAGATCTTCTTCTTCAGCGGTCAGGCCACCCGGTTCAAGGCGGATCCCCAGGACCTGTTCAAAGCCCTCGGCGACAGCCTGTTTGATTTCATCGAGAGGGGGTGTGTATCCCAGCTCCCATTTCAAACAGGTCACACGTTCCTTAACCGAGTCGACCTCCTTGGCCTTGAGCTTTTCGATCGGGATCCTGAGGCTCCTGAGCATGGTGTCGACATCGAAATCGGTGAGCATGGTACCCTGGAACAGGAACGCATCCCCGGATTCGGTGCCTCCGGTGCCTGAAATCTTGCGGCCTTGAACCTCTATATCGTTTCTGGGCCTGAATTCCGCCTGCACCCCCAGGCGTGCCAGCGCGACAACCACCGGCTCGCAAAGCCTCCGAAAAAGCCCTGCATGCGGGATTTGCACACCGAAAAACGCCTTGTCGCAGATCACTTCCCACCCAAGCTGACTTTCATCGAAAAAGATCGCACCCCCGCCGGTGATTCTCCGATTCACCTCGATACCCCGGCTTTCACAAAACTCCGGCCTCACCTCCTCGGATACGGCCTGATGAAAACCCACCAGGACCGCACGAGGCTTAAACTGAAGGAAATGAATCGTATTCGGGCTTCGGCCCTCCCCCTTCAATTCAACCAGAGCATCGTCGAGCGCCATGTTCTCGGCTGCAGTCATGGGATGGGTATCCAGCAGCCGCCACATGTTCATCCCGCCCCTCCTTGCCTTTTACAGGCGACCAAAAAAGTACGGAAGGTTATGAGCTGAACCTTCCGTACGCTTGCATCCAGACCATTCTCGATAAATGGAGAAATCAAACCTTGATTGAGGACCTAATCTTCTTCCGATTCCGGGCGGTCCAAGGCACGACGCACCAGCTGGGTGATATCCAGGACTTCCAGCGGAATTTTGTTCCTGCGTACGTAGCTGTACATGGTTCGGACGCACTGCTGACATGACGTCACAACCGCGTCGGCACCGGTTGAAAGAACTTCCTCTATCTTGTTCCTGGCTATGTCCCCTGAAAGCCCGGCATCGATCATTTCAAGATTCCCGCCGCCACCGCAGCATTGACATTCTTCACGATTCCGCGGAAGCTCCACGAATTCAACCCCCGGAATCGCCCGGATGACATCTCTCGGGGCGTCGAATTCCCTTGCCCCCCTGCCGAGATCGCATGGATCATGGTAGGTGACTTTCATGTTCAGAGGTTTCAACCGAATTTTTTCTTCTTCCACAAGCCTTCTCAGAAACTGGGTGGCATGGGTGAGCTTGAACTCATGAGGATAGTGCTCCTTCCACATCTGGTAGCACGACGGACAGGCGAACACGACCTCGGTCGCACCCTTGTCACGCACCGCCTGCATATTGTGATCCACGAAAAGCTGCACAAGCTCTCCAAGTCCCGCACCCAGCAATGGGAAGCCGCAGCACCATTCATCCTCTCCCATCAGGGAAAAATCGACCCCTCCGGCATCGAATATTTCCGCAAGGGAAATAGGAATCTTCTGGACCATTGGAAAATACGACGCCACACAACCGGTGAAATAGACAACATCGGCTTTATCCTTCAAATACCCGTCATCAGGAGCCGAGGCCATGTCATCCACCCATTCGGCACGCTCTTCGTTGTCTTCGGCAAAGACATTGTGGCTCTCGAGGAGATTATCCCGGATCATATTGATCTTATCAGGATACGCATCGCTGTGGACCATATCCATCCGAAGCGCAAGCCACAAGTCCTTGAGACTTATCCCAACAGGGCATACCTCCTGGCAATTTCCGCACAAAGTACAACGAAAAACCGTATCGCTGAATTCCTTCAGACGGTCGCCGCTCACCTCACTGCCCTTGAAGAACTTCCGCAGAAACCCGACTCTTCCTTTCAGAATTTCCTTCAAGCCTTTAACGCGGTAAACGGCGGACAGGTCCCCCTTCTGAGAAGCAGTCACCGCCGGACATATATCGGCGCATATACGGCAGTTCGTGCAGGCTTCCATTTCCAGGAGCTGGCACAGCCTGTAATCTCTGTTGCTCATATCATTCCTGTGCGTATTTCTCGATCTCAGCCAAAACCCATTTTTCTATCGCTTCGGGGCCTTTGATTAATTGTTCGAGTTCGGCCTTGTCATCAGCTTTGACTTTGTACATCCACCCTTCACCATAGCAATCCTCGTTGATAAGCCCGGGATTTGTCTCCAGTTCTTCATTGACCTCAACAAGTTCGCCGTTTACGGGCGCAAAAACCTTTCCCAACCACTTGCCGGACTCCACCTTCGCGAATTTCTTGCCCATTTTAAGCTTCTTGCCTTCGTCCGGAAGCTGCACGTATACGATATCGCCGGCCATTTTCTGTCCAAAATCATCCATTCCCACCAAAAGCAGGTCGCCTTCATCCCTGACCCACAGATGATTTTCCTCGTAGTACAAATCTTCCGGCATGTTATACCCTTGAATTTCCATTTCCTTGCCTCCTCCTTACCAAGTTAAATCTTATCTTCTTCCTCTAACAATTCTTGTATAAATTGCGCAGTCGTTAATATCTTTACTTTTTGTTTCCTCAATTTTGCATTTGCAAGATTATGAACACAGGAATTGCATTCTGTCAAAAGAACTTCCGCACCAATTTCTTCTGCCTCCTGCAGACGCCTCCGGGCCATAGCGATTGAATTGGCCGCATAGGCGCCCCGGACCCCGCCACCGGCGCCGCAACACAATGCTTTTTCGCGATTGTGCCGCATCTCTACGAAATCAGGTGCGATTTTAGCAATTGTCTCGCGCGGTTCTTCATAGATTCCGCAGTGCCTTCCAAGATCGCAAGGATCGTGATAGGTCACTTTCCTGGAGGTCGTCACACCGAAATCAAAGTCCTTCAAAAATTGGGAAACGTGCAGAATTTTTACCCCGCTGTCCTTCAATTTCTGGTATTCGGGTTTTCCATGAAACGTACGGGCACAGTAAGGACAACCGGTTATCAAAGTGTGGGCGCCGGTTGCCAGAATACGTTCCACATTTTTCTCAGCCAGACGGTCATTTATGGAATAGCCCACATCTCCGAGGACACCGCTGCAGCAAACCTCGTCTATCAAGGTATAATCCACCTTCAAATAATCCAGCAGATCAAGGATGGATTCAGTTGCCTCCTCTTCCCGATAAGCACCGACACAACCGATAAAAAACACATACGGCGCCTTCCGGTTCCGTTCACGTCCAAAATCCGGCAGATCGTCCTCGGCGTAAATATCCGAGTGATTTTCCAGCACCTCATGCATCCCTTTGAACGCAGGGTGACAGGAACCAATATTGACCATGTCCTTCCTGGCCTGCTTGATGATATCCGGAACATTCACACCGGAGGGGCAGTTTTCTTCGCAGGCACCGCATGTTGTACATTGAAAAAGCGTTTCAATCAATTCGTCGTTCAGGTCGATCGTGCCGTCCATCACTTCCTTGAGCAGCAGCATCTTGCCTCGTGCATTGTATGCGGGCCTCAGTGAAAAACCGAACACAGGGCACACCGACTGGCAGAAACCACACCTGGAACATTGAAGAACCTGTCGCCTGAATTTTCGATCGAAGTCGTATTTAGCTTCCATATCACCCCTCATCGAGAGCCATCTTACCGGGATTGAGTATATTGTTGGGGTCCAGTAGACGTTTGATCCCCCGCATCACATTCATCGAAACGTCGTCGTGCTCCAACCCCATGAATGCGGCTTTCTGCAAGCCGATTCCGTGCTCTCCCGTAAGGGTGCCCCCGAGATCGATAGCCAGCTTAAACAACGCTGCACCTGCGGCCTTCTTACGTTCGGCCACATCCGGATCATAGCCGTCGTATACGAACTGAGGGTGGAGGTTCCCGTCACCTGCATGGCCATACGTGGCTATCATGATATCGTATTTTTCGGATATCTCTTTAATGCCTATCAGCGCGTCGGCGATCCGACTCATCGGGACCGTCACGTCTTCGAGGACCTGGTGCGTGTTCAACCTCGCAAGGACAGCATAGGCCGACTTCCTGGCTTTCCACAGGTCTGCAGCTTCCTTTTCTGTCTTTGCCTGCTTTATTTCCCTCGCATTATTCCGCTTGAAAACTTCAAGCACCTTTTTTACCTGGTAGTCCGTTTCCTCCTGCGTATACCCGTCTGTCTCCACAAGCAGTATGGCGTCAACTTCGGGCAGGTTCAGATCCGTGTTTCGGTTTATCGCGATGAGGGCTTCCTTCCCCAGAATCTCGAGGACCGCCGGCAATACGCCGCTGTGCATCGTTTCACTCACCGCGCGGCCGGCGTCTCCCAGGTCATCGAACGCGGCCATTGCCGTGGTGGAAGCCGTGGTTTTGGGATTGATTTTCAGCGTAATCTCCGTGATCACTCCCAGGGTTCCCTCGGAACCCACGAAAAGTTTCGTCAAGTCGTACCCTGAAACGCTTTTGATACACTGCGACCCCGTTCTCATGATTCGACCGTCAGGAAGAACCAGCTGCAGGCCGAGCACATAGTCTCTGGTTGTACCGTATTTCGCCCCTTTGACACCTCCAGCGTTGGTCGCGACATTGCCTCCCAGCGTACAGACCTGGCTGCTGGCCGGATCCGGAGGGAAAAAGAAACCGTGTGGATCAAGCGCCCTTGCAAGATCGTCATAGATGACTCCCGGCTGCAAAACAGCCAGTCGATCCTCTATACTTATTTTTACGATGGCGTTCATGTGGTTGAGATCAAGCACGATCCCGCCGTTAATCGGCACGGCCAGGCCTGTCAACCCGGTGCCGCCTCCCCGGGGAATGACCGGAATTTTCTCCTCGTTGGCCAGTTTCAGCACCTTTGAGACCTGCTCGGTGCTCTCCGCCCAAACAGCACACATCGGTCTGTGGGTGTACTCCGAGGCGTCATAGGAATACGAGACCATATCGATCAATTTGTCGTTAAAATTTTTTTCTCCGACAATGTCTACAAGCGCTTTCTTTACTCTTTCGTCCATCCGTCTGGAACTCCCTAAGCCCCGGCGCCAGAAGCACTAGATCATCCGCGGAACCGCCGCCTCTTCGTGTTCTTCCGCATCCACCGCTTTCATGGCCAGGACCACCGGCCCGATAATGATATGCGACAGCCGGCTGAAAGGAATATAGGCAATGAAGGCCCCCGCAAGCGCAGCATGCAGATACCATGCGAATGGATACGCCCCGGATGCCCAGGAAAACACCACAGAAAAAATGTAACCGATAAACGCCCAGCCCGAACCTTCCGGCCACCCGGTGACGGCCATACGAAGACCTTCAGCCAGGAATCCGGCGAGGACTATGGCGGCGATCAACACCAGTGCGATCCAATCCTGCCGGGGGAGCCCTTCCGCCTGATCTTCGGCCCTCGACACGAGGCCCCTCACCAGTGCGAGACCCACCCCTACCAGGATCAAAAGCCCGGTCATATCAAATAAAAATCCGGCCGCGGGATTGTTTTTGTTGATCATGCCCCATACAAGGTTCGAATCCGGTGCCCAAAGACTGCCCAGAAGCGCGACAAGACCCCACAAAAACCTGAACATGAACGGGAAGAAAATCAGGCCGTGCACCAACCACCTCATCGGGGAAAGACGGTAAAGCCGCCGCTGGAGAAGGACGTCGAACAACAACGCTTTCACAATGGGGACGATTCTGGAGGAAAAGATGGCTCTCAACATGGATGCAGCCATAAATCCGATCTTTTTCCAGACGGAGGACGCTGCTGTTTGGGCGATGGATCCGGATGTCCAGTAGGCGAAAAAGATCACCACACCGGTTAAAAAAATCAACAATGCGACAATGGTAATCGTATCCCCCACCGAAAAGGTACCGGCGTGGCAGGGCATGCATAGGAAACTTTTGGCAGGGAGCACCATCGAAGCCGCCCCCACCGTATTGCCGGATACGTGGCAACGTACGCATTCATCTTCATCCTCGTACATCACCATGTCATGGATGTCGAGAGGTTCACCGGGCCTGCGTTGCGTCTTCCACATGACCACATCGGAACCTTCCGGTTTCACGGGTATGACACCGCGAAGATGGCACGCTTCGCAGGAGACGTTGATATGGGCGTCATGAGCTGTTTTTTCATCATGATGGGGAGCATGGCAGTCCCGGCAATCTCCGGGGCGCTGCATTTCATGAGGCGATCTCGCAGCCTCCGGATGGCAGGTCATACAGCCTACGTCTGCATGGGGCGTGCCCTCGTACATATCCACTTTGAGTTCGTCGGCGTCAGCATGGCAGCCACCACATTCGATGTTCGTGTGAGGGCTTTTTAAATACTGCTCCTCGGAAATAAGTCCGACAGCCTCTGCCGTTTGAAGCTTCG
>Ga0068714_10005589_pt1 | contig 13280 bp, 9 predicted proteins | sample MTBNYHSulfiMetaG_FD_62988 | JGI IMG/M metagenome (GOLD analysis project Ga0068714, IMG submission 62988) | Enrichment culture microbial communities from rom New York Harbor, USA that are MTBE-degrading - MTBE-NYH (New York Harbor Sulfidogenic)... | ecosystem: Environmental > Aquatic > Marine >... | reverse complement strand
TGATCCGTCTTTCCGAGATCGGAGAGGTCATCCTTCAGGAACCCGAACTTCTGGAAGCGGTTTCTTCCCTCACGATAGGAATAGCCCCGGCCCTCTGTCAAGACACTCTGCTGAATGCGGATGTGGTCGAGAAGCGGGTGCAGGAGGTCTTCCCGAACAGGAAAGTCGAGGTCAAAGGCGCCCCGATCGTTCGGGTCAAGAGGGTCTGTAGGAGCATACCTGAAGAAGAACTTGCGCTCATCGGAGAACAGTTCGTTCGGAAACACATGGATTGGAAAGACACGGATGTTCAGATCCAGGACATTAAGACCATCAGTGTCAAACTGCCCGAAGTGGACATTTCCTATGCGGTTTCAGTATCTCCTAACGAAGACTTTTTGGGTCCTGTAAATTTGGAGATCACGTTGAAGCATCATGGAGAAGTGCTACGTCGACTTCGGTGGCGGGGTTGGGTTTCGGTTATGACGAATGTGGTCGTCGCTTCCAGGACGCTGGATCGAAACGAAGTCATCCGGGACGGAGACGTGCGTATCGATCGATTGGACCTTTCCCGGTTGCATACAAGCACGCTGGAGAGTCTGACGGCTGTTGTCGGAAAACGAGTCACACGGAAAATCCCGGAGGGCGCCGTGTTGATGCCCGACGATCTGGACCGACCGCTATGGGTGACGCGGGGAGACAGCGTTCTTATCGTAGCCCAATCTCCTTGGTTCCGCGTGACCACCAAAGGGGTGGCTCGGAATGACGGAGCCCGGGGGGAAGCGGTCCGAGTGTTGAACATCTCTTCCAAAAGGGAAGTGGTAGGCAAGGTAGTGGGCCCTCAAACCGTAAAGGTGGCGTTCTGATGAAAAAAGAAAACCGTGTCTGCATCCTGTGTCTCCTCATAGTAGTGATTGCTCAACTCGGTTGCGCGGGAAAGCCGCCCGTACGAGATCGATCCAAATTTTTCGGTCAGGTGCCCGAACCCATGCTCACATTGCCTGAAAAGCAGCATCCTGGTTCGCTTTGGCAGGAGCGCAATTCGGAGAGCATCCTGTTCATGGACCATAAAGCGAGCCAGGTGAACGACATTGTGACAGTGCAGATTGTGGAGTCTGTAACCGGAAGCGGCGTATCCAATTCAAAATATGAAAAAGAAACCGAATTGGGCTTCCAGGTGGACGCCCTACTCGGGGTTCCCCAATCGCTGGGTATGAACAACTTTCTGGGATTAGGGGAACCGTTTCAGCCGGCAGTGAAAGCGAAAACCGTCAACGATTTCGAGGGCAAGGGCCGAACCGCGAGGTCGGGCACTCTATCCGGGACCATTACCTGCAGGGTGGTGGAAGTGTTCCAAAACGGCAATATGGAGATCAGGGGAACGCGTGAAGTAACTCTGAACCGCGAACAGCAATTCATCGTTCTGAGTGGTGTCATCCGTCAGGAAGACATTAGCTCTTTCAATACCATCCGATCGGACCATATTGCCGATGCCCGGATTGAATACTACGGCGAGGGGATTCTCGCAGACAAAGAGAGTCCGGGCTGGCTGGCGCGAATACTCGACTGGGTCTGGCCGTTTTAATGCATGACCGGATGTGGAGAATGATCCCATGAAGTCACGAAAACAGAATAACATTTTTATGGCGTGCGCGCTGATACTAGCGGCGACAACCCTCGGCCTCTCCGGGTGCAGTGGAGGAGGCGTCAGCGCCCAGACTGGAAACGACGGTCAAAACACACTTCAATTGACGGTTATTCCGGATCGTCTGAATGTGACCGACAGCGGGAGTTGCACGGTCAAAGTAGTGTTGTGGGACTCCAATGGTGAGCCGTTGGAGGGGACCGTGGCCCTCAGTACGACTCTCGGAAGCCTGGGTAGCTCCTCCCTGAGCACGGTCTCCAATGCGGACGGGGCCACAGCCGGCGCCACAACCACGTTAACCCCCAACGATGGCGTTACAGTGGGAAATGCTGTGATTACGGCCACGTTCGGAACCATTCAGGTGTGGGTCACGGTCGAATTCTATAAAACCCTTGGTTCTTCTGTTTGAGGAAACATGATGAAGCTCAAGATTCAGTGGATATCGATTTCGTTTCTTTCATTGGCTTGGATGCTGGCGGCGGCATGCGGCGGTGGCGGATCGAGTGGTTCCACCTCCGTAACGGTGCGCTCGGTGACCGTCAATCCTGAGCAGGCTTCTCTTTATTTCGGCGACGAGCTTCTTTTGACGGCCACCGGAGGAACACCGCCGTATGCCTGGTCCTCGGGCAATCTAACGGTGGGTGCCATTGACTCGAACCGGACGTCCTTCGACGGCTCCACCACGTTTTTCATTGCAAACACGAAACGGCCCGAGTCGGGAACGGACAATATGTCGGCAACCGTCACGGTGATGGATTCCATCGGTCGAACGGCTCAAGCGACCATCACAATGGTTGATTTCCTGCTCCAGGTGACGCCAAATCAGGCGACGATTGCCCTGGATACATTAAATACTCCGATGATGCGCCTTTTTGCTTCCGGAGGAGATGGTCCTTATTTCTGGTCTGCGGACCAGCCGTATCTGGCCGATCTGTTCTTGAACGCTGACGGGTCCGTGGCAACGCTGTTTCCGAAGTTGGCCGGTACGCTCACGCTCAGCGTTCGGGATTCCCGCAATGTTCAGAATACGGCGGTGGTTACGATTCTCGAGCAGAATCCAAACATCACTCCCTCGGTGATAACCGTCTCCGACGAATCGACGGTGTCCTTTCGTCTTTCCGACGGCACCCCCCCTTACACCTTGTATGTCTCGGATCCCAATATCATTCAGGTCGGCGACTTCGACGGTATCTCGACCACTGTGGAAGTCACTGCTCTTAATGCGGGCTTGTCGGATCTCGTGCTCGAGGACAGCGCCGGTTTGAAGGCGGTGGCGAGTGTTACAGTGACGGACCTGCAGGACGAAATCGCCATCAGCCCGTCGGCGGCGGTGCTCGGGCGAAACGATTTTGTGATTCTGACGGTGCAGCACGGTCTGAGTTCCTATTTTTGGACCAACGCGAACCCACAATTGGGAGATCTTATCCCCATTGGCGATGGCAACCTCTCGGCCATCTTTCAGACGGGCAATGATCCGGGCGTTGCGACCGTCGTAGTGGAGGATGCAAGGCAGGTGACCGCAATGGCTAGGATTACCATTGCGGACGCTCTGAGGATTCTTCCCGGCAGTGTCACCGCCACACAGGGGAGTACGGGACTGACGTTTCTGGTCCAAGGCGGGATCCCTCCATACTCGGCGTTGTTGAAGGATTACCGGTTCGGTACGGTCACCCAGCCGACCCTCAACCAAACGAGCGGTCAATATGAATTCAGTGCGAGCGTGGACGCCGCCGCGGAGGCGACAACGTGGACGGATGTTATAGAGGTTTATGATGTCGGCGGCTTGAAGGCCGCGGTGAATGTCATAGTAGTGGCGAATTAGTGTACGTCGAATCGATAACTTTGGAGATGGGTGCTACTGGTCTCACCGAATCAAGGGAGTAGGGGAAACAATGAAAAAAGCGATGTTCTATGGGTGGGTTCTTCTCGTCGCCGTTTTGATGATGGGTTGCGGCGGAGGCGGTGACTCCGACGGATCCTCGAACCAGAACCCTTCAGGGCCCGCGGGTCCCATTCTGGCCATCCATTCCCCCGACGGAGTGTCGTTGTTTTATGGGGAAGATCTTCGTTTGAATGTGACCGGTGGTTTCCCCAAATATTTTTGGTCACTCCGGAGCAGCGGAAACCAGACGTGGTCCAATCTTGACGAGAGTCGTACCGCCCCCGACGGATCGAGCACGTACCTGATGGCTTCGGATTATCTCTGGGGTATCGGGCCCACACGTGAGGTAACCGTCTGGGTCACGGACAGCGCAGGGAACTGGGGTAGCCTCGAAATCACCATTACTGATCTGTTTCCCACCGTAAACCCGCCCAAGGCAACCGTGCCGTTGGACATCGAACCGACGCCGACCATGCGCTTTGTGGGGTCGGGCGGTACTCCACCTTACTTCTGGACTCTGGATAAACCGTATCTGGCGCAAATCGTTCCTGATGGCTCTGGGGAGAATCTTTTTCTGATGCCCCTGGCCGCAGGCAAGCTGAAGATCACGGTGTTCGATTCCAAAAACCTGGCTGCTGCGGCAACTCTGGACATCGTGGCCGGAGAACCGAAAATCGTTCCGAACAGAGTTACGTTGAGTTTGGGCGAATCAATCACATTAAGGGCCAACGGTGGAACTCCGCCCTATTTTGACTGGCATCTCTCAGACCCCTCCGTCGGGGTCCTCAGCGCTCCTCCCGGAGGTTGGGCTGATAACGACGAGGCTGTATTCACCGCTTTTCGGTTGGGGACGACCGAAGCCATCGTGGACGATGACAATGACGCGCAGGGCTATTCCACCATAACCGTCATTCAGAACCGGACCATGATTACGCCGAGCGAGGCCAATTTGCTTCCCGGAGAGGAACTCATTCTCACGGCGAACTACGGTTTGCCGCCATACTTCTTTTTCAATGGCGATCAAAGCGTGGGTTCACTTGAAGAACTGTCGTTCAACCGGGTTCGTTTTACGGCTCAGAATGAAGGAATCACCGTGATTCGAATCGAAGACAGCCGCGGTGACGAAGATACGTGCCGTATTATGGTCAGCAAGGCATTCCAGATATATCCCCTGAGTCAAAAAGGCCAGAAAGAAGATACGATCGTGTTCTTCCTTTTCGGAGGAACGCCGCCCTACGACGTATTGGTGAACAATGCTTCCGTAGGTTCGGCGGTCGTTCAGAACGGAAACGAGGTCCATTTTACGATTTCGGCCAATCCGGCAGAGGAGGACACCTCGTATCCGGATGTCATCGAGGTATACGATGCCGGCGGTCTCCGGGTATTTGCGGAAGTTGTGGTTGCCGGAACCGGCTGCGCCTTTCGTGCGGAACCCGGAACCGCGTCGGGCAGTCCGGGAGATCAACTCAGGTATCTGGTGTTCTGCGGAGTGGAACCATATCAGGTAACAGTCATGGATACGACGCTCATCGATGTCGCGAGCTTGAGCGTCAGCGGAAACGTGATCACCATGACAATTGCAAGTGACGCAGTGGAAGGGACCTATTCGGAAGTGATTCGAATCGTGGACGCCAACGATCAGACACTGACTGCGGGCGTAACGATACTGGAGGAACCGGAGCTGCTTTCGATTACTCCGAGTTCTCTGTCAGGAGCAGCGGGCGATTTGTTGACCTTCCTGGTAATGGGGGGCGTACCGCCGTACAGCGCTCAGGTGACGAACAACTCGGTGGCGGCCGCTGTGGTGAATGGAAGCCAGGTTACCGTGACCATAGATCCTACAGCCGTGGCCGGGAACTATGCCGGGCTACTGGTCGTATACGATTCGGACAGCCGGGTGGCGAGCGCTACGGTCACCGTCAACTAGGCTGTATGCCCTTGGAGTAGGCAAAACACGAGCCATGAACAGGAAAGAAGGTTGGTGACCATGTCGGCAGAAACAGGAAGGACCTTCAGCATGATTCGAGCGACAAGAGCGTTGACCGCCGCCTTCATATCCATATGGTTCGTCCTCCTGCAGACACCTTGGGCTTCGTCCAATGTCAGAATAAAGGACATCGCCAATTTTGAAGGGTTTCGTGCGAATCAGCTCATCGGATACGGCATCGTGGTCGGGTTGAACGGTACCGGGGACGGAACCCGCGCCGAATTCACGAAGCAGATCCTGTCGAACATGTTGTTCAAATTGGGGGTGACCATTTCCCCGAGTGCGATTCAAGTGAAAAACACCGCAACGGTTATGGCCACTGCGGAACTTCCTCCCTTCGCCAAAGCGGGGACGCGCCTGGATGTTCTGGTCTCCTCTTTGGGAGATGCGAAGAGTCTCCAAGGTGGGACTCTGTTGCTGACCCCCCTTCGCGCTCCAAACCGAGAGATCTATGCAGTGGGCCAGGGGGCCGTCTCCGTGGGTGGATTCGGGGCAGCGGGCGCGGGCGCCTCAGTGCAGCAAAATCATCTGACCGTTGGGTCAGTGATCAATGGCGGGCTGGTCGAAAAGGATCTTCCGCTGTCGATCGCACGTGCTCGAAAGGTCAGGCTTGACCTGTACAAAGCCGATTTCACCACAGCCTATCGAATGGCGGAAAGAATAAACGACCACTTCGGATCCATACTGGCAAAGCCAATAGATGCGAGCGCAGTGTCTGTGGAAGTTCCGGAAAAGGACCAGGCCGACGTGGTAGAATTTCTCTATCGGGTCGAGAACGTTACCGTAAAGCCGGACGCAAAGGCCGTAGTGGTTTTGAACGAGCGTACCGGCACTGTAGTGATCGGGGAAAACGTCCGTGTATCCACTGTGGCCGTTGCCCACGGAAATCTGAACATCGTGATCCGGGAATCTCCGGAAGTGTCCCAACCGGCGCCTTTTTCCGAGAGGGGTCGAACCGTGGTGGTTCCAAGGACGGATATTTATGTATCCGAGGAGGAGAACAAATTGATGCTTCTCCCGGAAGGGATAACTATCGGAGAAGTGGTCCGGGCGCTGAATGCCATAGGCGTGTCACCCAGAGACCTCATTTCGGTGATCATGGCGCTTAAGGAAGCCGGAGCGTTACAGGCGGATTTGAGACTGTTATAGGATACAGAGGGAAGATAAAGGAATGGGGCATTTTGACTTTTTGCTGCATCTGAACCCTCAGATGGTTCAGGGCATGAAATCCGATAAAAAGGTGCTCAAACAAGCGTGCGAAGAGTTCGAAGCCCTGTTTTGGGAACAATTGTTGAAAGGCATGAGGAAAACCATCCCCAAGAGTGAATTTTGGGGAAATCGGAGGGAAGAGGAACTGTACACTTCGCTGTGCGATCAGGGCTTATCGGTCGTTTTGAGTCAACGCGGAGGATTGGGGCTGGCAGAAATGTTAATGAAGCAAATGGAGCCGGCTGCCGAGCATTCATCGATGGAAGAGGAGGGGACGGAAGCAGCGGACGAAAAAGCGCGGATCGAAAAGGAACCGGAATGAGTCCCAAGAATACTATGATTTTATTGATATCGCGTATAAAACAGGCTAAAGTTCTGACGTCTGCTGCCGATAAAATCGATGAATACTGCAAAGGAGGCGATCAATCTTATGCGGATTGATAAAACGACCAATCAACAGGCGGAATTGCTCAAGCAGATGAAAACCGCGGACACGGAGCGGGCTCAGGAACAACAAGGTCATGAGCGTGCTGCGAAATCTTCGGGCGTGAAGGAGAGTGTAGAGATCTCCAGCCGAGCCCAGGAAATGAAAAGTGCCCGCGACGCTCTTGAGGCGCAGCCCGACGTACGAGCCGAGAAGGTGGAGCAAGTCAAGTCACGGATTGAGCAGGGAACCTACGAGGTAAACGGCAAGCAAATCGCCGAAAAAATCATCCGTGATTCCCTCTTCAACTTTACGGCTTAGTTGATTTGTCCATCGACCATCTTCTTCCTCTCCGTATCATGAGGAGGGGTTTGGTGTGGAAGGTCTGATTAACGATCTTTTCGGGATCTTAAACCGACAGGCGGACTGTTACGAGGAACTCGTCGAAACCATTCGGGCGGAACGGACGTTCTTAACCCGTTTGGCTTCGGATGAACTCGAAAAAAACAACGACTCAAAAAATCGACTCATCGAAGACATCCGCAGGTTCGATGCGGAGCGTCAAAAGATGGCTCTCGAACTTGCGGAAGTTCTGGAACTACCTTCCGAGTCGGCCAATCTTTCCGGAATAGCGGCACTATGCCCTCCCCCCTGGAACCAACGCCTAAACCAGGTTCGCATCCGTTTGCACCACCTAACTCAAGCGGTTCTGTCCGCCAACGAGCAGAATCGCAGATTGGTCGAGCACTCTCGGCGTCACTTCAAGCGCTTTCTGCTGACGTTGATCCCCAACCATGACGAGACCGAGACCTACAGATCGTCCGGTATCATCCGGAACGTTCAACCGAATAGCGGCAGACTCGTTTCTCGGAACGCATAAGCCCCTGAGGGAGGGTGTTATGAATTTAAACGCATTGCTGGGAATGGCGGCCAACGCATTGCTGCGCAACCAGGTGGCACTGGGTGTCGCCGGCCACAACGTGGCCAACGTGAACACGGAAGGGTACTCTCGCCAAAGGGTGGTATTTACAAGTGAACGTCCATCTGAAACCGGCTACGGACAACTGGGAAATGGTGTTAACATTCAGTCCATCCGGCGCCAAGTGGACACCTTTCTTTACCACGAAGCCAATCGGGAAGGCCAGTTGTACTCTCGCTGGGAAGCCGAAAATCTGGTTCTGAGCGAGGTGGAAACGATTCTTACAGAAAACGAAGAGTACGGCATTAACAAGTCCTTGAACGATTTCTGGAACGCGTGGTCCGACCTCGCGAACGAGCCCGGTGGATATACAGAAAGAAACGCCGTGATCTCCGCTGCGAACAAACTGGCGCAGGCCTTTGAATCCAGAAGCGACGCCCTCAACCAAATGAGGCGTTCCCTGGATGTTCAGATTCAGGGCGCCGTAGGGGAAGTCAACAGCATAACGCAGCGTATACGAGAATTAAACGGACTTATCCAGTCCGCTGAAACGGGCCGGGACGTTGTGGCCAACGATTTGAGGGATAAGAGGGACCAACTCGTCAATGAATTGGCCACGTATCTGGATATCGAGTATCTAGAGGTGTCCGGCGCCAGTGGAGAGCCGATATTTCATATATTTTTATCGGACGGAAGTCCATTGGTGTCGGGGCAACATAAATGGGATCTTTCTGCAAAAGACCTGCTGTCGGAGTCGGAGTTCCATGACGTAAAATATTCGGGCGCAGGGAATCAGGAAAGCGCAATCCCGAATATTACGAAGGGGAAGCTGGCTGCGTGGCTGACTCTGCGTGACGAGACCATCCCGGGAATCCTTGAAGATCTGGACCTCTTGGCCGCGAGCGTGGTCAATGAAGTCAACAAGCTGCACTACAGCGGGTACGGACTCGACGGAACCAGTGGTAATCGGTTCTTCGAGGTTCTCCCGCCCAGTATAGAAAGTGACGACCGGAACGCGGGTAACGTAACCCTCGAGGGCTCCGTATTCGACATAACGGCCCTGACCATGGATGAGTACAAGATCGAGTTTCTTTCGGGAACGGAATTCAGGATTGTCAATGAGCGGACGGGGGACGAACTGAAGGATCCCACAGGTCCCCCCGGTGATTATGTTTGGACCTATACCAGCGGTATTCCTATCCGCTTCGACGGAATGCAGATCACCATAACGGACGGCACCACTCCTCCGTTCAATCCACCGCTGGTCCCTCAGGCCGGGGATACGTATCACATCAGTGGTTCACGGGACGCGGCTTCGAGAATGTCCGTGGCCTCGGAGGTCTTGACGAATACGAACAAGATTGCCGCCGGCGAATCTCCGGAAGCAGGTGACAACAGTCTTGCGTTGCGCATCAACGAGTTGCAGATGGCCAACGTAATGAACGGAAGAACGGCTACCTTTGAAACGTATTTCGGAAAAATCGTAGGTCGTGTGGGGGTCATCAAGCAGGAAGCCGAGATCAACCAGGCGCATTACAGCAGCATTGTAATGCAGCTGGAAGTACTCAAGACATCGGTTTCCGGAGTGTCTCTGGACGAGGAGATGACCCAACTGCTCAAGTTTCAGTATGCCTTTCAGGCGTGCAGCAAACTGATCACCGTAACGGATCAGCTCTTTCAGAATCTCCTGGATACGCTTCGAAGATAATCAGCGGGAGGATACCGGCTCATGCGAGTAACCCAAAACATGCTTTATCAGTCCATACTTGGTGGCATCCTGAACAACCAAGAACGCCTGCTGAAATATCAAACCCAGGTGACCACCGGAAAACAGGTGCTCAAACCTTCGGACGGGCCGCTCGATATGGGACGTATCCTGTCTTACAGGGAAGTGATTTCGAGGACCGAACAATATCCTCGAAATATAGTGCGTGCGGAGTCCTGGTTGTCCACCACGGAGAGCGTGCTGCAGGAAGCCTCGAACCTGCTTCAAGGGGCCAAAACCTTGGCGCTCCAACAGGCCAATGGAACCCAGAGCGCCGAAAGCCGGCAGGCCGCGGTGACGGAAATAGAGGGCGTGATCCAAAGTTTGATTCGGCTGGGCAACACGCGAGTCGGAAATTCCTATATTTTCGGCGGCACCCGGACCACATACGCGCCTTTCGGCGCCGATGGCACATACAACGGCAATGGAAAGAGCATACAAGCGGAAATAAACGACGGAGTTTACCAGGCCTACAATCTTCCGGGAAGTGATTTCCTGGTAGTGGACCTGAACCCGATCATCGCCGAACCTCACAATAACACAGGAAAACTGGCCTCTGCATACAGTGGTATGGCTACGGGGGGACAGGCGCAGCTGAGCAACTGGGTGTTGTCCGACCCGGTTGACAATACCACGTATGATATCACGATAACGCTGGATGAGGGTGTGTCACACACGGTCTCTTATACGACCAGCGCCTCGGCAACGCAAGATGAACTCGGACGCGGCTTGGTGCGCGCCGTCCGGCACGATCTTGAACTCAACAATGCCGTCGACGCCATATATGAGGACGGTGTATTCAGCCTGATGGCCAAAGCAGCGAACGAAACGGGCAATAGTTATAAGATGAGGACCGTAACCAGTCCGTTCAGCACCGGCCATAGCCGGTTCTCGGGCGCCATAGCTGAAATCAATTCCGGATTTGTGTTTGACGATACCAACGATTCGTTGGTCTTCGTGGAAACGGGTTATGCGGCGGTGAACACCGTTTCGGCTCTGCCGGTGGACACAACATATTCTCTCGGTTTCCAATTAGGGAATACGCAACAAACCGTAACGGTGAGCTATGGTGCCCCCCCCTCTCAGGACGCTCTGGGCGGCGACCTGGCGGATGCCATCAATGGAAATACGGTACTATCGGAATGGCTCACGGCGCGCTACGACGCTACGACCAAGGAACTGACCGTGGCTGCGAAAGCGGGGGTGTCCGGTTCGGATACGTTCACAGTCACGGAAACGGCCGGTACGGCATTTGATCAGACTCAGGTGGAATCAACGTTCAGCCGGAAGGATTTTACAGTCACAGCGGATCTCCTGGCGGACAGCGATGCGGTCCGGGGCGTCGTGTACGACGGAAAAGCGGTGGCGCGTTTTCTCGCACAGGCAATGGAAGCCAAGAGCGCCGCTTCCGGATTCTCTTTTGATTATAGCGTGCAGTACGACTTTATCGACGATCAGGAGACCTTGAAACGGTTCAGCATAAAGAACGGTCAGTCGAACAACGCGGACATGCAGTTGTTGTGGACGGCCAGCGAGATCAGGGAAACGCTCGCATTTGCGAATCGGGATTCGAATCCGTTGAACGCCGGGGGTGTGGTCACGAGCGAGGAAGCGGTCGCGTTTACGATACTTAGCGGCGTCAACGACCGGTTCCGGATCAATGTGGACGGCGGGGGATTGACGGACATCACTCTGGCCGCCGGAGCGTATACCGCTGAAGAGTTGGCTGATCACATGCAGGCCAGGATCAACGCGGCCACCAAGTCGGTGAGAGTCGATTATTCCGAAGCCGAAGGGGGACGCTTTGCCATAAGTTCCCAAAGCTCCGGTATGACGTCCACCATCCGACTGATGGCGGGTGAGGGATCTGATAGAGAAAGCGATTTCTTGAGAACGATCGGATTTGCCACCGAATCGGGCATTACGGCCACGGGGAGCGGACCGGGCAGTCTGGATTTAGTGACATTGCTGAATCTGGAATCCATCCTGAATCCCTCGAATCACCAAATCGATCTCACGCTTCAGGCCGGCGAAAACTGGGCCATCGATGACAACGGCGGTTTCCCGTCCTTATCCGTAACCTCTTCAAATGCTTCCAGTATCGAGTTGGATTTCGACGGCGACCTGGTAGCGGATCTACACCTGGACGTTTCGGGATGGGCGCCCGGACAGACGCTGTCGCTGGATCTCGCACGGGAATATCGGGAGAATTCTTATTATGACGATGGTACGGACTCCGTTTTTGTGAAGGACCTGAATGGGGGCGCGGGCATTCGTATGGACGACCCGCCGCAGTACCAGGTGGATGCCTTCAACAACTCGATCCGGTTCAACAGCGATCTGGGGGGAGGAGTCCTTTCCATCCCTGCCGGAACCTACACCGGCGAGGAATTGGCGGCCGCGATGGAAGAGGAATTCAATAGCGTTACGGCGTCGACGGATTTTTCGGTCGCCCACTCGGACGGCCGGTTCAGCATAGCGAAGAACGGCGGTTCCCTCGACCTCGACTGGGCGGATCCGGCCTCGACCGCTTTAGGGCTGTTGGGCTTCGGACCGGATACCAGATCCGGGGCCCTCTCGTACACGAGTGATTACGCCGTACAAACCTATCACGTGAGCGCGATGGATCGGGCCGGGAACCTGGCGCGGGTTGATATGGCGCCTTTCGAAGTGGTCGGCGGCGGCGCAAATCAGAACAACATCATTCGATTCAATGACGGAGGCGTGGCGCAGGTGGAAATACCGCCGGGCTTCTATGACGGGGCCCAGTTGGCGCAGGTGATTGAAAGTCGGATGGAAGCGGAATCTCTGGCTTCCGGTGGTGGTCACGACTACACTGTGGAGTTCCGAAACGGAACCTTCACATTAATCAATGAAGACGGAGCGCCGCCGGTAACGCTCGATTGGACCGTGGCGGGGAACGCTTCGGATCTTCTGGGATTCGTCAACGGTTCGACTCTGGTCGGCGAAGTGTCCTACACCAGTCGGTTCGTCATTCCGGACCTGACCGTCAATGATTTTATAGAACGCATGAACGCTGATTTCGCTTCGGCCGGAGTGAACATCACGGTGGTGATGAACGGGGAAGGGAACGGACTGGAGCTGATCGACACGAATGATCCTAAGGATCGGGTGACGAACATGCGGATTTTCGGCTCGGATACGGCGCAGGATCTGGGAATCTATAAAGAAGATCGGCAGATCACGATTGATGACAGTACCAAAACCATCTACTTCACTATCCCTCCGGTAGGAGTGGGAACGACCTATCGGGCGACGCTGAATCCGGGGACATATAACGGCAATCAGATGGCAAAAGCGCTGAAAAACGCCCTCGAGCAGGCCTTGGACATCACGGATCCCATGAACGAGACCACTGCCACGTTCCAGGTGGACTACTCGCCGGATAGGGGCGTGTTCGCCATAACCCCTTCCACCGAGATGGAAATCCATTGGGTTACGAGTCCGCT
>Ga0068714_10005587_pt1 | contig 13284 bp, 13 predicted proteins | sample MTBNYHSulfiMetaG_FD_62988 | JGI IMG/M metagenome (GOLD analysis project Ga0068714, IMG submission 62988) | Enrichment culture microbial communities from rom New York Harbor, USA that are MTBE-degrading - MTBE-NYH (New York Harbor Sulfidogenic)... | ecosystem: Environmental > Aquatic > Marine >... | reverse complement strand
GCGTCTCGGCTGCCAGAAACACTGGCATCAAAGCCTCCCGTGCGCCCCTCATCGCCTTCCTCGACTCAGACGACTACTGGCTCCCGGAAAAACTCGCTATTCAGGTGGATTTTTTCAATTCCCACCCTGAAGCGGTCGCCTGCCAGACGGGGGAGATATGGATAAGGAAGGGGCTCCGCGTCAACCCGAGGAAAAAGCATGCCAAGCCGTCGGGGGACATCTTCGTTCCTTCTCTAAAACTCTGCCTCGTAAGTCCTTCGGCTGTCATGGTGAGGCGCTCCCTTTTCGAGGAGGTCGGCCTTTTCGACGAGCATCTTCCGGTGTGCGAGGACTACGATCTCTGGCTAAGGGTCTCCTGCCGTTACCCCATTCACCTTCTTGAAAAGAATTTGGTGGTAAAGGAAGGGGGAGCATCGGATCAGCTTTCCGGAAGTCTCGAAGGCATGGACCGCTTCAGAATCAAATCCCTGATCAAGATCATGGAGACCGGGCGTCTCAATCCGGCACAGTGGAATGCCGCGCACCGCGAATTGAGGGCAAAATGTGAGGTCTACGGCAAGGGGTGCATCAAGAGAGGAAAGAAGGAAGAGGGGGAGCACTATCTCCGCCTCCCCCTCGATATCGCGAAGAAAGATAGATAATAAGCTATAATTTATATATAATTATATATCTTTAACAACAATAGGTGCAACTCTTCAGACTTTCTTGAGAATTCGAACCTCGACTTTTCCTTCCAATGCCTTCTTGAATCGAAAGGCGTCCTTCTCATCGCCCACGATGGCCCCGTAATGCATCGGAATGGCCAGTTGAGGTTTGATCGAAAGAGCGGCCTTGACGGCTTGTTCCGCGGTCATCACGTAAGTGCCCGACACCGGAATCAGAGCCACGTCCGCCGCGAGGTCTTTCATTTCCGGGATGAAATCCGTGTCGCCCGCGTGGTAGATCTTCACGCCCTCCACTTCAACAATGAAGCCGAGCCAGCCGTTTTTCCGTGGATGAAAATCCTTGTCCGTGTTGTAAGAAGGGACACCTGTGACCTTCACGCCCTCGACTTCCAGTGTGTCGCCCGGCCTGATGACTCTCACGTCCCCATTCAGTTTCCTGGCCGAGTTCTTCTCAGTGATTATCACTGTTCCCTCTTTTTGAATCTTGGCCACATCATCAGGGGAACAGTGGTCGAAGTGATCGTGACTGATGAGAATCAGGTCCGCCTTCGGGCCGCCCCCGATACCGTACGGATCGAAGTAGATTGTCTTGGCGGCCTCAACCCGGAAGGCGTCGTGCCCGAGCCACGCGATTTTCTCTGCCATCTCTTGCCAAGTCATGATATCCTCCTCGTGGTGTGGTGAAGTGGTGAAGAAAGATTCAGAAGCCTACGCGCCACAATCGGTTGAAAGCTATGGACATTTGCCCTTACGCAAGAGCTGCAGCGGTTCACTTACTCCGCCTCATTTCCTCGACGATCCCCACCACCCGCTCCACCAAGTGCGGCAGCGCATCAGGGAAAACACCCACGAGGGTCACCTTTTCCTGGGTGAGGGGAATCAGGACTTTTTCCGCCCCGCTGGCGCAGACCGCCTCGGCCATCTTCGGTGTCACCTCTCCCATCATTGCATGGGGCATCAGGATAGCCAGGGGGCCTATGATGACATCGGCCTTCGCGCTTGTCTGAACAATGGCGTTCTCACCCGTTGCCCCACGATTGGCACCAGCCTTCATCATGCGGGCCGTCGCCGTGGAGTTGGTTCCGAGAGCGTAGATTTCGACCGCTGCCGCCGCTCTCTCTCTGAGGGCCCTGATCACCGCCGATCCGATCCCTCCTCCCTGTCCATCCATGATCACGATCACCATCTGCACACCTTGTGAACTCTGCCGAGGCAGATTTCATGTCAGCAGGTCGAGAAGCCGGTCCAGCTCATCGTCGGAATAAAAATAGACGGCTATGCGCCCTTTCTTACCGCGCCTCATGATTTCCACCTTGGTTCCCAGCGATCTTTTGAGATTCTCCTCCAGGGACTGGGTGTAGGAATCTCTCAGGTTTCCGCTCTTCTTGGCGCTTCGGGGGTTCTCTTTCCGTTTTGCGAGCACTTCCGCCTGGCGCACGGAAAGAGCCTTCTTGAGGATTTCCTCCCTCAACGCCATTTGGTCTTCCCTGCTCTTCAGACCTGCCAGGGCCCGGGCGTGTCCCATCGTGAGCCGCTCCTCCACGACATCCTGCTGGATGCTTACGGGAAGCTTGAGCAGTCTCAGGGTGTTGGCGACGGTGCTGCGCTCTCTCCCCAGCCTCTTTGCCAGAGTTTCCTGTGTCGCTTCGGTGTCTTCGAGCAGACGCTGGTAAGCCATCGCTTCTTCAATGGGATTAAGGTCCTTTCTGTGGATGTTCTCGATCAGCGCGAGCTCGAGGGATTCCATTGGAGAACTTTCCCGGACTACCACAGGAACCCGCTCCAGCCCTGCTTTTTGCGCGGCCCTCCACCGCCGTTCACCCGCGATGAGGCGGTAGCCGGTTTCCGTCCTGCTCACCAGAAGGGGCGTGAGAATGCCCTTTTCCTTCACGGAGGCGGCGAGCTCCTCCAACTCCTGCTCTCCAAACCTCTTCCGAGGCTGATGAGGGTTCGGTTCGATACTCTCTACCGGGCACTGAAAATATGCCCCCCTATCGCCAAACTCTTCGGCCTCCGGAATTAGGACGGACAATCCTTTCCCTAACGCTTTTCGGCTAGACATGGACCTTAGCTCCTCTTTGGATCAGTTCTCTCGCAAGAACAAGGTAGCTCTGGGCGCCGGTCGATCGAACGTCGTAAAGGAGAGCCGGCTTTCCGTAGCTCGGCGCTTCGCTCAACCTGACGTTTCGGGGGATCACGGTACGAAAAACCGCCTCCTTGAAATGTTGTCTTGCTTCCTCGGCCACCTGCAGCGAGAGGTTGTTCCTTGAATCATACATGGTCAGGACGATGCCTGTCAGCTCCAGGGAAGGATTGAGGCTCCGCTTCACGGCCCTCACCGTCTTCAAGAGTTGGCTCAATCCTTCTAGGGCATAATATTCACACTGAAGAGGAACCAGTACGCCGTCGGAAGCGGTCAAGGCATTCAGTGTCAAAAATCCGAGAGAAGGCGGGCAATCGAGAAGCACATAATCGTATTTTTCTTTCAGCGGAAGCAATTTTTTGCGAAGCCGAAATTCCCTTTCTTCCTTGTCGACCATTTCAACCTCCGCCCCCACAAGGTCGGAATTGGCCGCTATAAGAAAGAACCCGGGGAGAGATGTCCCGATCACGGCATCTTCGGCATTCACGGAGCCCATCATGACTTCATATACTCCGCTTCCCAGCCGGGTTTGGTCAAATCCGAGTCCGGTGGTGGCATTGCCCTGGGGATCACAATCCACGAGGAGACATGCTTTCTCTGCAACAGCCAGCGAAGCGGCGAGATTCACGGCAGTGGTGGTTTTTCCCACCCCTCCTTTTTGATTGGCAATTGCGATGATGGAGCCCATAGCCGCCGATTCGCCTCCCTGATGTGGCCGCTGACAGGAACTTCTCGCACTCCGTCATGGCGGGCAACCTCGCAGTTGATAGCATAACCCCGGAAAATAGGAAAGACAAAAACATGTTCCACGTGGAACATTGGAATATTTATACTGTAATTTCAAAATGTTAACCCATGTTCGCGCTTTGGTGAACAACCTTTTCTGCTTGCAGAGTTCCTGATCGACCGCCATCGGTCAAGCAAGAAGGATACGGCAATCCGTTAAGTTGAAAAGATGATTATAATCAAAGTGTTAGAATTATCAGCCTGCAAGGGACAGGGCGACGAGCCGGTCGAGGAGCTGGGTGAAGGACATGCCGGCAGCCCTGGCGGCAAGAGGAACCAGGCTCGTTTCTGTCATGCCCGGGATCGTGTTCGTCTCCAGGAGAAAAACCCTCTCGTCTTGGATTATCATGTCGGTGCGGCTCCATACCCTGCAGCGCAAGGCCCTGTGCGCCTCTTTCGCCGCGTTTCGAACTTTTTCGGTCATGGCAAGGGACACCCTCGCCGGACATATCTCACGAGTGGCTCCCGGAGTGTACTTTGCCCGGTAATCGAAAAAAGCGAATTCCGGATTGGGCACAATTTCGATAAGCGGAAGAGCGTCCAGAACACGGTTGCCAAGTATGCAGCAGGTCACTTCCGTCCCTTCGAGAAAGCGCTCCACCAGGACTTCCTCATCAAGCTCGAAGGCGCGCTCTATCCCCTCTTCGAGCTCCTGCCTGCTCCGGCAGACGGTCACCCCCAGACTCGACCCCTCAGAGACCGGCTTAACCACGGTAACAGGTCCCAATCTCTTGGTGATTTCCTCCGAGGAAACGCCGCTGCTTTCCGTGAGGTAAACGTGATCAACCACCTTGAGCCCCGCCCTTTCGTACACATCTTTGGCAACCTTCTTGTTCAGGGCCATGGCACTGGAAAGGACCCCTGAGCCCACGTAGGGAATTTGCAGTAGATCCAGGAACCCCTGGATAGAGCCGTCTTCCCCGTATTTTCCGTGAAGCAGCACAAAGGCGAGATCGATCTTTTCCCGGTTTTGCAGCAGATCGGCTAGCCCATCCCTGGGATCATACCTCGTCACGGTGTACTTGGCCGGGTCGAGACCTCCCTCGACCGCATCCCCACTTTTCAGGGATACTTCCCTTTCTCCAGAAATGCCTCCGGCAATCAGCGCCAGTCTCAGTTTTCTCATCCCCAAGATCCTCCTGACCCGCAAAAAGCATATCTTGCGCAGAGAAGGAAAGACAAGGAGAAAGTCATTACCGAAATCCACCTAAGCAAATATAATGAATTTATGACGGGGAGCCTGGAAAGTCTAACCCCCCGATGATGCGGGAGAAGCTCATCCCTGTCGGAAAAATCAAGCACAAGGAAAAGAAAAAGAGCAAAAAAAGGCAAAAAGCAAAGAAATCGCGAGATCGAAAAATGTGGATACATTTATGCACCAACTCCAAGCAGGATCGAACCCTCTGAATTGAGGAATGAATTCAGGGAACCATCTATCGTGCCATTCCCGCTGGACGTTAAAGCCATCCTCAAAACTTTATTTGTTATTTCAATATGTTAATTATTGTTGAGAACTCAAGTCCCGCTAAGTAATCGCTGCGCATCATCACCGTTGACAGTGATTCGCCCCTTCGAATAAAAGGCACCCCGGAGTTTGTGGCGGCTTATTTGCAATAACTCCTTATCGAATTAGAGGCGGTCATGACGAAAATTTGGCAGGAACTGAAAGGCCATTTGAGAGAAACCCTCCCGGACAAGAGCTTCTCTCTCTGGATCGATCCTCTTCACCTTCTGGAAGCAAAAGAGGATACCCTTGTTGTCGGGTGCCCCAACAAGTTCTCCTTGAATTGGATCACCGAGAACTATATCGGATTGATTCAGGAACGCCTTAACAGCCGGGGCGCAGGAAATTATCGTCTCGCCTTCAAAGTAGAGCCTCCCAGGAAGACGGCTCCCCTCCCCGACATTCTCGCGGGATCCAGACAACTGGCCCTCCTCAACGTGCCCGGGAGCGGCAAAAATGGACTGCGAAGTCTTAACAAAGACTTCACTTTTGACCGTTTCGTGGTCGGCAAGTGCAACGAATTCGCCTATTCGGTCTCAAAGGCGGTCGCCGCTAACGGTTCCATGCCTTACTCTTCCCTCTTCATCCTCGCTAAGACGGGCCTCGGAAAGAGCCATCTTTCCCAGGCCGTGGCCCACGCCATTCTCCAAAGCGAACCGAAGCTTAGAGTATACTACATTACGGCGGAAGATTTCGTGAACGAGATGATCCTCGCGCTGAGGGCCAGCCGTATCGAAGAATTCAAGAACAAGTACCGCCGCTCGTGCGATGTCCTCCTCCTCGAAGAGGTCCATTTTCTGGGCGGCAAGGAAAAAACCCAACTCGAACTCGGCTACACCCTCGACGCCCTCGCCGATGAAAGAAAAAGAATCATATTTACCAGCTCGTTACTCCCGAGGGACATCCCCAACCTGAACGGAGAACTTTCCTCTCGCCTTACCTCCGGCATTATCACCACCCTGGAACAACCCGACTATGAAACACGAACCAAGCTCCTTCAGAGGAAATCTACCGAACAAGGCGTGACTTTGTCCGAAGAGATCATCGACCTCCTGGCGAGAGAATTGACCGGCGATATCCGCCAGATAGAGAGCGCGCTGAGATGTCTTAAGGCCAAGTCGGAGCTGCTGAAAGCCAAGATCAACAAGGATCTTGCCGAAGAGGTCCTGCGCTGCCATCTGCCCTCCGAGCGCTCCATCACCCTGGAGGATATAAAAAAGGTGGTTTGCCAGTATTTCAAGGTGGATTCCCGCATGCTGGAGTCCAAATCGAGAAAGAAGATCCATGCCTTCCCGAGAAACGTCTTCGTTTATCTGTGCCGGCAGCTCACCGCATTGACCGTCGAGGAAATAGGCCGGTTTCTCAATCGAAATCACTCAACCATTCTCTATGCATCCGAGGTGATCGAACACAAAATCAAGTTTGACAAGAAGGTTAAACACCAGGTCGATTTCCTCAGCCAGAAGCTGCGGGACGGGAAGACATGAACCTGCTTGTCAAAATCCTCATTGCGTGCGCCGGCCTGCTTTCAGCCGCAGCCCTTTTCATTGCGGCTACATCCCTTTGGGTCGGCTTCCTTCATCATGAGCGTGAAGGATTTTGGGTTCCCATCCTGGCGGGCGGCCTGCTGGCAGTCTTGGCCGTGTGGCTTTTCATTCACCTGCTCGGAGCCCTTCTTAAAGCCGCGAAACGCTCCGACATCCTCCGTTCCTAACCTTCTCCCCGGTAAAAGTGCGTGAGCTCCGTTTCTTCTTTGGGGGAGAGATTGAATCTCATGGCCGCCTCCTGGATCAGCTTCTTGATGGGCTTACTCTGGTCTTCCAATCTCTCTGCGGAAATCCATTTGACAGCCTGCCTGACATTCTCCCCTTTCGGCATAATCGTCGGCATTTCCATATCCTCCTGTCTCTACCGTCGATCATAATCCCTGAAGTCGACTCAAATTTCCACCGAAATCTCCGGCGAGGATCCGAGCCCTGAAGGGACTTCCTATGAAATCCGCCCCAGCGGATTTCATCCCCACCTGCCGTGCCTCACTATCTCTCCCTCGATGAGATAGATCACCTCCTCCGCGATGTTGGTGGAATGATCGGCGACCCGTTCCAAATGCCTGGAGATCGTGTACAGGTTGATGAGATGGCCCGAGGCATCCGGCTTCTGGGTCAGGATATCTTTGATCTTGTCGTAGATTTCCCGGTGCATGTGATCCACCTCGTCGTCCATGGTGAGCACCTTGAAGGCCGTATCGATGTCCAGATTGACAAGGGAATCCAGGCTCATCCGGAGCATAGCAGCAGCCTCTTCCGCCATGATGCTGTAATCAAAGGAAAGTTGAAGCTTCTGCCTCTTCGCTATGTTTCGGACCCTGTTTGCGATGTTCACCGCTTCGTCCCCGATTCTCTCCAGGTCGTTGTTGATCTTGATCACCGCAACGAGGAAGCGGAGGTCGACGGCCACAGGCTGGTGAAGGGCCAAAATCTTCAGGCACTCCTCTTCCACCTCGATCTCCAGTTCGTCGATCTCATAGTCCTTTCTGATGATCTCGTGAGCCAGCTCGGCATCCCAGTTCTCGATCGCCTTTATTGCCATTCTCACCCTTTCCTCCACCATCGCTCCCAGGGCCAAAATCCTTTTCTTGATTTTCTCCAGTTCCCTCTGCAGCCTCTTGGGCATAACCTTCCTCCTAATTCCTAACCGAACCGTCCTGTGATGTAGTCTTCGGTCTGTTTGAGCTTAGGTCGGGTAAAGATAGTTTCGGTGACTTCTACCTCGATGAGTTTCCCCAGGTAGAAGAAGGCTGTGACATCTGAGATTCGCGCTGCCTGCTGCATATTGTGCGTAACGATGATGATGGTGTAGGACTCCTTAAGCTGGTTTATGAGCTCTTCGATTTTTTGCGTGGCAATGGGATCAAGTGCTGAAGCCGGCTCATCCATAAGCAGCACTTCCGGCGCCACCGCAAGGGCTCTTGCAATGCAAAGCCTCTGCTGCTGTCCCCCGGAAAGCCCAAGCGCCGAATCATGCAGCCTGTCCTTCACCTCCTCCCACAGAGCGGCGTTTTTCAAGGTCTCCTCCACCTTTCGCTCTATGAATGCCCGGTCCCTGACTCCGTTCACTCTCAGGCCGTAGGCCACATTTTCGAAGATGGTCTTCGGAAAGGGGTTGGGTTTCTGAAAGACCATTCCCACGCGGCGCCGAAGGCTGACCACGTCCACCTTGGGATCATAGATGTTTTCTCCGTCCAGGAGTACCTGGCCTTCCGCACGACTATAGGGTATGAGGTCGTTCATCCTGTTGAGACAGCGAAGAAGAGTGCTCTTCCCGCACCCTGAAGGGCCGATGAGAGCCGTGACCTGGTTTGCGTAGAAGTCCAGGGATACTGAGGTAAGAGCCTTGGAGCTCCCATAGAAGAAGTCCAGGTCCTTTACGTTCATTTTATGCGATCGGTTCACTTTCGAATCCATGCGCTTACCCCAGCCTCTTTCTTCGCAGACGGGCCCGGTAAATGATGGCTACCAGGTTGAGCCCCAGCACAAGAGTTATCAGGACAAGGGCAGTACCATACTGGAGATGTCTCGTCTTTTCGATTTCCGTCCCTGCTGTGGCGAGCACATATATATGATAGGGCAAAGCCATGATCTCGTCAAAGATCGAAGAGGGCAGCGACGGGGTAAAGAATACTGCCGCCGTGAACATGATGGGCGCCGTTTCTCCGGCTGCACGACTGATACCAAGAATGGCCCCGGTCAGAACACCGGGCAAGGCTGTCGGAAGAACGACCCGGTAGATCGTCTGCCACTTGGTTGCGCCGAGACCCAAGGACGCTTCACGATAGGTGTCGGGGACCGCCCTCAGAGCCTCTTCCGCGGATCCGATGATGACCGGCAGGGTTAGGGCGCCAAGGGTCAGGCTCCCGGCGAGAATACTCACTCCCATTTGCAGATAAACCACGAAAAAGGCCAGGCCGAAAAGACCGAAGACGACCGAAGGCACGCCTGCCAGGTTGTTGATGCCCAGGCGAATGATGCGCAACACCCTGCCGGGACGGGCGTATTCGTGGAGATAAATGGCCGAAGCCACACCGATTGGCAGGGCCACGACAATTGCCCCGAGGCTGAGGCAAAGCGTTCCCACGATACAGGGCAGAATGCCCCCCCTGGTCATGGAGTCAATGGGCGGTTGAGTCAGAAAAGTCCAGTTGATGGCCCTGTAGCCTTTTGCTAAGAGGAAAGAAACGATGATCAGCAGCGCGATTCCGTTGATCACTGCCGCTACCCTGAAAAGAGCGAACACCACGCCTTGGGTGACCTTGCGACTGCCCCGCAGTCCGGCCCAGCCGCGGGGCTCCTTGCCGCCGTTGCTTCTTTCCCTGCTCAGGGAATAAGAGCTTCTCAGTGCCCGTGCGTTAATCGAACCATCCGTCATACCGCAATCCTCGCCTTTGTTTGTCTACAGGGTCGCTGCCCCCACCTGCCGGTACTTGTTTGAAACATAGTCTGCCACAAGGTTGAAGAGAAAGGTGAAGGCAAAAAGCACGACACCTGTCGCAAACAGCGCATAATAGTGATCCCCCCGAAAGGGCGCCTCCGCCATCTCAGCTGCTATGCTTGCCGGAAGGGGCCTCACGGGGTCGAATATGGAAGTGGGGATCATGGCGGCCCCTCCTGCCACCATGAGAACTACCATCGTCTCCCCTATTGCTCTGGACATGCCCAGGATCACCGCAGTTGAGATGCCCGAGATTGAGGCAGGAACTATCACGCTCAAGATCGTTTCCCAATGGGTCGCCCCCAGTGCGAGGGATGCTTCCTTGAGCTCCTTTGGCACGCTGAAGACTGCATCCTCCGAGATGCTGCAAATGGTGGGCACCGACATGAAAGCCAGCATTAATCCGGCATTGAAGAGATTGAGCCCGGTGGCCAGGTTGAATGTCTCCTGAAGAAAGGGAGCCACCACCACCATGCCGAAAAACCCGATCACCACCGATGGAAGCGCCGCCAGCAGCTCCACAATCGGTTTGACTATCTCCCTGAGCCTGGTCGAGGCTATCTCAGCCAGGTAAACGGCGGTCATTACACCTAAAGGGATGGAAATCAGACAAGCGACGGCGGTCACGGCGAGGGAAGCCACAATAAGAGGAAAAATGCCGAATTCAGGAGGCTCATATGTAGGGTACCAGTATTTCCCGAAGATAAAGTCTCTCACCGAGACCTTTTCGAAAATGGGTATGCCTTCCATAAAGAGAAAGATCACGATGAGGGACAGGGTAAGGATGGATGCCGACGCAACCACAAAGAAAAGAATCTTGATTCCCTGTTCTTTCCTTCTCCGCCTCTGACCGCTTCCTCGAGCCGCTTTCATCATACCTTTTCTCTCTCACTCTTGTATAAAGAGAGCCTCCCGGCACGGCCGGGAGGCGTCTTTCCACGAACAGTTCTAATTCCACATCAACTAGTATAGGGGCACGAACCCCGCTTCTGCAACGTACTTCTGGCCTTTCTGTGGATGGAGGACGAAGTTGATGAAATTGAGCGTCTCACCCTCGGGCCAGCCGGGGGTAAACATGTACAGAGCCCGGCTGATGGGATAGGTGCCGTTCAGCGTCGTTTCGGGCGTTCCGGTGATGTTGTCTACCTTGAGGGACTTCACCTCACTCGAAATATAGCCTATCCCGATGTAGCCGACTGCATTCTTGTTCTTGGAAACGGCCTGTACGATAGCACCGTTCGATGCCTGGAGAAGAGCGCCGGGAAAGACTTTCTCCCCTTTCAGCACTTTTTCGTGCCAGACTTCATAGGTACCCGAAGAGGTGTCTCTCGATATGACTACCACTGGAGCGTCAGGTCCGCCGATCTCTTTCCAGTTTTTGACTTCACCCATGTAGATCCTCTTGAGCTGGTCAGCGGTGATGTTGGTAAGGTTGTTGCTGGGGTGCACAACGGGCACGATGCAGTCATAGGCAACCGCAAAGGGCACGGGGTATCTTCCCTTCTCTACCGCCTGGGACACTTCCTTGTCCTTGATGAAGCGGGAGCTGCTCGCGATGTCCGTCGAACCGTCGATGATGGCCTTGATCCCGTTTCCGGACCCCCCCCCTTCGATGGAGATCTTCACCTCGGGGCTCTGCTTCATGTATGCTTCCGCTACCTTCTGCGCAATGGGAAGAACCGTGGTGGATCCTTTGATGACCAAGTTTCCTGCCCATGCCATGGGGGCTGAGAGACAAAAAACCACAGCCATCATCACAACCAGAACACTTCTTGTTTTCATTGATATCCTCCTTTTGATAAAGATGAACTTAAAAGCTTTTTGTTAGATTCCTGTTACACACCGATTAGCCTTCACCTTCCTTTCCCTAGCCGCATCTTCAACTCCCCTATTTCGGCAAAGGTAGGATTGCAGTGTTAGATAGAAGTTAGGAAAGCATTAGAGTTGGGTTAGATTATTCGGGAAAGGCCGGGCGAGTCTGAAAAACATCCGGAAGGTGGATGGAGAAGGTGCTTCCCTGGCCGGGCTGGCTCTCCACGGAAACACTTCCACCGTGCGCCTGAACGATGTGTTTCACGATGGCAAGGCCAAGACCCGTGCCCCCCAGTTTCCTGCTTCTCGCCTTGTCCACTCTGTAAAATCTTTCGAAGAGCCGGCTGAGATGCTTCTTTTCGATGCCCGAGCCCTGATCGTGCACGCGAATAGAAAACCCCGCGTTATCTTTTCGTGCCTCAATGCGCACCGGCTTTCCCGGCTCGCTGTACTTGATGGCGTTATCGATCAGGTTCACGACTGCCTGCTCCAGCAGGGGCGGGTTAATTCTCCCTTTCAGTTCATCGCTACACAACAGCTCCAGGGTGATATTCCTGGCCGAGGCTTTGGCATCGCAGACCTGAATGGCGGCTGCGAGTACTTCGCGCAACGGGCGTTCCTCGAGCACGATCTCTTCCCTTTCCCCTTCTCTCTCTATTCTCGACAGACTGAGAAGGTCTTCCACGATGGCTTCCAGCCGTTCCACGTGCCTGTGGATAATGGACATAAATCGCTCGACATCGTCAGGGTTCTTGACCGCTCCATCTCTCAGGGTCTCCACAAAGCCCTTGATGGCGGTGATGGGGGTTTTAATTTCATGGGAGACATTGGCTACGAAATCTCGCCGGATGTTTTCGAGCTTTCTGAGATGTGTAACGTCGTTGAGCACGATGAGGGCGCCGATTCTGTTCTTCTTGCCGTCCTGCAAAGGAGTGCCGACCCCCCAGAGTACACTCTCCTCCCCGGTGTAAAGGGTTATGTCCTTTTCGATAGGTTCATCACTCGACAATGCTTCCTGCACGAAACGCTGGAGATCAGAATGACGGAGGACCTCCTGAATGCTTCGCCCCTGAACCCGGGTAGGATCGCACCCCAAAATCCGAGCCGCTGAGCTGTTGGCGCCTATGATCCGTTCCTCCATATCCACGCCGAAGACACCCTCGACCATGCTCGACAAAACAGCCTCCAGCTCGTTTCTTTGCTGCGTCATTGTGTTGATCCGCTGCTGGAGATCAGCCGCCATTTTGTTCATCGCTTCCGAGAGACTGCCGATCTCTTCCAGATCGGATACGGGTAGTCGAAATTGAAAGTCTCCCTGGGCAATGGATTCGGCTCCCCTTTTGATCTCTTCGATGGGTCGCCTGATTCGGTGAGACAGAAGAAGGCTCAGCACCGCGGCAACGGCGGCGATCACGAGCCCCCCGAGGATGATCTTCAGTTGAGTCCTCCCGATAGCCTCATCCACGGAGTCCATGGGAACAGACGCCCTCACCACTGCCACAATCCGACCTTTGTCTTCGAGTGGCACCGCGATGTACAGAAGCCTGGTCCCGAGGGTGGGACTATGCCTCTCCGAAACTCCTGTGCCGCCCCTGAGAGCGGCCCCGACTTCAGAGCGGTCCAGGTGATTGTCCATTCTCGTGGGATCTTCCTCGGAGTCTCCCACTACGATGCCGGACGGCAGAATTACCGTGAATCTGGCATGTCCTGAGTAGGCCAATTCCTTACATATCCTGTCGATCTCCTGCTTCCCCAACGGATCGAGATGATCGCGCAAGCGAGTGCTGAGCATGCCGCCGCGCTCTTTCAGGTCCGCTTCGATCTCTTTGAGGAAAAACTCCCTGAGAGATGTGGACGCGTACCAGGTCACCGCAAGGAGCGATACC
>Ga0068714_10005585_pt1 | contig 13284 bp, 12 predicted proteins | sample MTBNYHSulfiMetaG_FD_62988 | JGI IMG/M metagenome (GOLD analysis project Ga0068714, IMG submission 62988) | Enrichment culture microbial communities from rom New York Harbor, USA that are MTBE-degrading - MTBE-NYH (New York Harbor Sulfidogenic)... | ecosystem: Environmental > Aquatic > Marine >... | reverse complement strand
CCCTCTAAGGTTATTGGAGACTCGGCTACCTCCAGCAGCCTCTCCGCTCCCTCACCGATGAACACCACGGGGAGGCCTTCTCTGAGGGAGGCGTTAACCTCGGCGAGGGCGTCCTCGGTGACTCTGGTGGCGTTGTAGATGAGGGCAGTGACGCGTCCGCTGCTGTCAACGAGGACGGTTCCCCCCGCCTCGGGGGCGAGGCCCCAAACATGTGGGGGAGCGGCTGCGAGTACCACAGCCATGATGAGGTACGCGGCAGCCTCCTTGAGACTCATGCAGTATTGAAGAGGCGTTTGAGGTCAAAAATTTATTTGGGCACTGGCGTGCGCCGGAGCCCCTGCCCCTTCACCTTCTCTTTTTCTGGTACTCGGCGTAGGAGTACCACACGAGGTACAGGCTGGAGAGGACCACGGGGACGACGATGAGCCAGACGCTGACATCTGGGACGAGGGCCCCGAGCAGGGTCACCGCTCCGCTTGCCTTGAAGAGCCGTCCGCCGAGGCGGTGGGTCCTGTCCCAGACCTCCTCGTCGCTAAGCGTCCAGGGGGTGCGGATCCCCACGAACCAGTTCTGCTTAGCCTTCTCCAGCACCGCGCCCAAGTAGATGAACATGGCGCCCATTGCCAGGGCCAGCGCCGTGACCATGCTGAAGGCACATCCCAGGTTCTGGGCGATGAAGACGCCGTTGAAGAAGAGCATGTAGAGCTGCATCATGCTCATGAGGCCAACGTATGCGCCCCCGAACCGGCCTATGTTGCCGCTGGGGTCTATCCGGGGGATGACCAGGAACAGGCCGAGGAACATCAGCGAGGCCGCGGGCATAAGCATCACCCCGAGCTTCCCAGAGTAGCCGTCCGGGGCCCCAGCCGCGTTCCAGTGGATGATGATGCGGTCTGGGAGCGAGCCGTAGGCCGCGCGCGCGCGGCCAAGGCGACGCCTATCGGCGGCGCCAAGTTTCTTGCTGTGAAGAAGGGTCGCTCCACCATCCCGTTTCTCAGTTGACTCGTTTCAGCCGTGGATAGTAAACCTGTATTTTTGCTTCTCCGGGGATAGACAAAAGTTTATTTGGCGTTTCCTGTCTATTGTGGTGCGCGTGCCTTGGTAGCTCAGGGGTAGAGCGGCAGCCTTGTAAGCTGTTGGCCGCGGGTTCGAATCCCGCCCGAGGCTCCAATTCTAAGCGGCTTCACGCGCCCTGACCGGGCTCACGGGTCCACATGCGGATTATGGCTGAGGCTGCGAGGCTGAACGAGGCCAAGGTGATGCCCACCATGCCCCACCCGCTTAGGCTGAGGGCGAGGCCCCCAGCGGCGGCCCCCAGGGCTCCGCCCAGCTGCCCCGCGGCCGAGGCCAACGACATTATGGTCCCCCTGTAGGTGGAGCTCTGCTCCAGGGCCAGGCTGTTTGCCGATGTGAGGACGACGCCCCCCATGACGCTCATGATGGGCACGGCCACGATCGTCAGGGCCACGCTGGGGGCGTTCATGTAGCAGGCGATGAGGAGACCCGTGGCCAGGCTGCCCAGCATCAGCGCCCTCCTCCGGCCGTACCTGGAGGCGAGGAGGCCGCCCACGTAGTTGCCCACCAGGACGCCCACGACGAGGCCGCTGAAGATGAGGGACGCGTCCTGCCTGGCCAGGGTGAACCTGTCCCTCAGGTAGGAGACGGAGTAGATGACCACGCCCAGCCATGAACCAGCCGCCAGGGTGATGCCCGCCAGGCAGGCCAGAGTCTGGCGTGAGGCGAGGACGATTCTGTAGCCGGCGAGGGCGCTCCCCTGTCTAACGCTGGACGAGCCTTTGATGTCCGGCAGGACCAGCCGCGAGGAGATGAGCCCCAGGCCGGTGAGCGGCGTGACGAGCACCAGGAAGGCGGTTCGCCAGCCCAGGCTGCCCACCACCAGCCCTATGAGTTGAACCATCACCAGGTACACGGTGGTACGGGACGAGGACAGGACGCCCACCATACGTGGGCGCCTCTCCGCGGGGTAGCACTCGCCCAGGATGGCGAATACCATGGGAGTCACCAGCCCCGTGACGAGGCCCATGGCGGCGTAGGCGGCGGCCAGGGTGGGGAAGCTGGGGGCCATGGAGCAGAGGACGGCCGAGACCACGCAGACGCCTAGGCCGGCAAGGAGCAGGGACTTGTAGCTGTACCGGACGCTGAGGGCGCCCGCCGCCAGGGCCGTGAGGAGGCCGACGGCGGATGTGATGCTCTGCATCTGGCCGGCGACGCTGATGGTGACGCCGTGTATGAGGGCTATCTCGATGAGGCTTATGTTGACGATGAGGGAGGGCTGGTCTATGGATGAGACGGCCAGTATCAGTGTTGGGAGGAGCAGCCTGTCGTTCTTCTGTCCCATGTGCGCCAGCCTTATTTGTGGTGTGAGCAGGGAAAATATATGCGTTTATGGTGTCATACGTTTGTTTATTAATTCAAACAATTTACTTGGTGTTCTTCTTCCTCGAGGAGCCCTTCTTGGAGCCGGTATTCTTTGGCTTCGGCTTCTTCTCCGGCGCCTTCCTGGCCTTCTTCTTGGGCTTCTCCTCATCGCCCTCGTGCTGCTTCCTGAGGTGCTGCCTCATGCCCGTCTCTGTGTTGAAGGTCTTGCCGCAGACGGGGCACGGCACGGCCACGGCCCCCAGCTCTATGTTCTTGCCCAGGAGCTCCTTCTGGAGCCTCTTGATGAGGCGCTCCCCCTCACTGTATGTGAGCTTCTTCTCGGTCTTGACTAGGATGCCCAGGGTGAGGTTGAAGTTGAGGAACTCAGCCTCATCTCTCTCCAGGCCCACGTGGCTGACTACGCCTTGGAACTTGTCTTCTACGGCCATTTACGCACCGTGCGGGGGTTTCACCATTAATAGGGGTATAATATTATAAAATCGTATCTCTGATACCGGATCATCCAGAACAGTGTTTCATGCAGAACACATTCAAGGATTGTCTCATTTATTGAATTTAGAGGACCACTGGCCCTGGATGTTAATCATGTGCGTCAATGAAACGAGGAAGACGTGCACAACACTGGAGGCCTCAGCCTCTTTTATATACGTCCACGCCCAAAACTTCAGCCATGGAAATCATTCTACACAAGACGACGCCCGTGGAGGCGCGGCTGCCCCTCCTGGTCATCGGGCTAATTGAGGAGGCGAAGGATAACCCTAGCAACATGAGGCTCACTGGGCCTCTCGCGGACATGGCTGAGAAGATCATCGAGCTGGGGGACTTCAAGGGAGCCGAAGGGGAGATCGCCCTCGTCTACAGCCTGGGGCGGGTGCACTCTGAGCGCGTCATGTTCGTGGGCTTCGGCAAGAAGGTGGAGGTGACGGCGGAGAGGGTCAGGAAGAGCCTTGGCGTGGCCGCCAGGAAAGCGAGGGAGATGGGGGTGGAGGCAGTGGGCATCAACCTCACCCAGCTGGCCCTCGGGGGGCTGAGCCCCAACGACGCGGCCGAGGCCGCTGTGGAGTCCTTCCTGATGGGAAGCTTCCACGACCCCTTCCACAAGACCCAGGGCCTGGACAAGTACAAGCAGGTGAAGGAGCTCCACCTGTACAGCCCCTACGCGGACGAGGAGCTGGAGAGGGGCGCCTTCCTAGGCAGAGTCCTGGGGGAGGCCGTGAACATGTGTCGTAGACTGTCGTGGGGTCCGGCCAACCACGTGACTCCGAGCAAGCTGGCGGAGGAGGCGCTGAATCTCCAGGAACTGGGCGTCAATGTGAAGGTGTTAGACAGGGAGGACGCCGAGAGGCTGGGCCTCAAGAGCTTCCTGGCCGTGGCCCAAGGCACCCTGGAGCCCCCCAAGTTCATAATAATGGAGTGGGGGGACAAGAAGAAGGACACGGTGGCGCTGGTCGGTAAGGCGATAACCTTCGACACGGGGGGCATCAGCCTCAAGGGAGGGGAAGGGATGGAGCTCATGAAGACTGACATGACCGGCGGAGCCATAGTAATCTCCGCCATGAGGGCCGTGGCCCAGCTAGGGTTGCCCCTGCACGTGGTGGGCCTGGTGCCCGCGACGGACAACATGCCCTCGGGGAGCGCCTACCACCCTGGGGACGTAGTGGACACCTACGCGGGGCTTACCGTGGAGGTGATCAGCACCGACGCGGAGGGCAGGATGATCCTCAACGACGCCCTGGCCTACGCCTCAAAGAACTATAAACCCAAGGCCATGTTCGACTTCGCGACCCTCACAGGCGCCATGAGTGTAGCCCTGGGCGAGCACACGATAGGCTACTTCGCCAACGACGACGGAGTGGCCAAGAGGGTGGAGGACGCGAGCCACACAAGCGGCGAGCTTGTGTGGAGGATGCCCCTGTGGGACGTGTACGACGAGCAGCTGAAGAGCGACGTAGCCGACTGGAAGCACACGGGTGGGCGGCCCGGAGGCGCCATTACGGCGGCCAGGTTCCTCAGTAAGTTCGTGGGGGATACCCCGTGGGCCCACTTCGACATAGCGGGCCTCATGGAGCAGAAGAACGACAAGGGCTACAACCCCAAGGGGAGCAAGGGGCCGGCCGTGCGGCTCATACTGGATGTGCTGCGCAACTGGTAGCCCGATCTTCCACTCTCTTTCCGAAGACGTTTGTTCTCAAATCTTCGCATGAAGACGAGGCTTCGTCCAACGAGACGTGTACGCTTCGTCTTCTAGGGTTGGCACTGTTGGCTGAAGTGAGAAAGGACGAGCTTTCAGGGCTAGTATAACACTTGTCAACCACCGATCTGCTTGATGATGCTCTCGTACGCTTTCAAGGCATTCACGCCCTCCTCAGTTATCCTGTAAGCGTACCTGTTGGCTGATCTCTTCTCTCTGACGAGGTACCCTTTATCCATGAGGTTGTTGATCAACTCTTTGCCGGGCTTCCACTGGATGGCGACCCGGTTCAGTATCTTGTTTGCCACCGACTCCCCCTGATGGACGGCCTTTAGCAGATCAAAGTAGCACTCGTTAACAGATCTGACTTTCTTGCCTTGTGCCATTGGCCTTCTATTGAGACTCCCATCTCCATACACCCTGTGGACCGATTCGGCTATCTCACCCGCGAAGGCCTCGGCCACACGTATGTCCTCTTCTGTGAAGCGCCCCGGGTGAAGGTGCTCGAAGTTGATGGTGCCCAGGATCTTGTTCCGGTAGATCAGTGGCACGCACAGCTCAGATGACATGTTCTCGTTGGGATCGCCCGGGTAGTAATCTGGGTCCGTGCTCGTATCGTTGACGAGCTGCGTCTGCCTCGTCCTGACGGTGCGGGCGTTTATGCTGGGCTTGTCCAGGCTCAGGTCAATGAAGACTCGTTTTCCGAGGGTGCTCATGGACTTTAGGAGGTTTCCTTCGATTACAGCTACCGCGATCTTGTGGGCGGGTATAACGGAGAAGAGTGTGGTTGTGGCGAACATAGCCACATCCTCGATTGTATGTAGGTGGGCTAACGTCTCTCGGGTGAACTTTATCTTATTCTCTATATCACCACGCACGCGTGATATGTCCAATGCCATATACTTCTGTTTATTCAAATTATGTTGTTTATAAGGTTAATGCATAATAAATTATTGTAAACTTCCAGATTATTAGGTTATACACTGTTTTGGGTCTGAGGGCGAGGTTCGAGCACGCTCACAGGGGATGACGCCAAGAATGGGGTGGTGCGGCAGACCGGAGGCACGCAAAATGGGTGACACCGGAGGCGCGCGCGCGAAAGAGAGGTCTGGCGGACATTATTTATCGTTACCTACCTGTTACAATGTCAACAATACGGCGCGCCCCCTCTACCAAAACCACCATCACCTTCAAACAAACAGAGTTTAGCTAAATACAACCCAAAAAAAATTCACATTCTTCCACGCAGCTGTCATCCACCCACAAAAAACGTGAATACCCAGCCACACGGTACAAACCCAAAAAACAAAATCACAGACTGCATGCAATATAAAAAAAAGGGAAGCTACCTCCTGTACCAACCGTACTTGGAGACGGCCCGCCCCACAGCGTTATAGTTCACCCGAGGCATGTCCTGGTACACCGTACACCCCGGCCCCAGCATAAAGCCCCCACCCTCACCGGCATCAGCGATGGCCTTCCTCGCCTCGGCCTCAACCTGCTCAGGCGTACCCGTCCGCAGAGTCGTCACCCTGTTGAGGCCCCCGCAGATGGCGAACCTCTCACCGTACACCCTCTTGGCCTCGTCCAGCCAAGTGTACTCGTGGGCGTCCCAGTTGATGCAGTCCACGGGGTACTTTCTGAACCAGCCCGAGTCCATGAGGTTCTTGTCCTGGGGGTTACCCTGGGGCGTGCTGCAGATGTGCATCAACTTAATCGGACAATCCACCGCCTCAAGCACCCTCTTATCGTAGCCGAGCGCGTACCTCTCCAGCTGCTCCTTCGAAAGCTCACGCCACACCCGGCCCCCGCCACCGATCCCGAAGAAGACGCCGGAGGCGCCAGCGTCAACGCACGCCTTAGCGAAGTCTATCGTCGTCTCCGTGATAGTCTCCAGCCCCTGCTTCAAGGCGTCAGGGTTCCTCTTCATGTCCTCCATCACCCGCTCGGGTGTCCCCACCCCGTTCATGGCCTGGATCAGGGGACTCGGGACAGTGTAGATGAAAGGCATGGTGCGCAGGTCCCGTGCCAGCACCTCGTTGCACCGCACGTACTCCCGCAGCTCCTTCCGTGGATCAAGCACCCAAAGCTTACCCCAGTCCTCCGCCTCCTCCACGACGGTGCTGACCGTGGGCGCCTCCTCCTCGTTGTCCTTGAACTCGAAACGGCTGCCCCACTTCATTGCCATGAACCTGTAGTAGGGCGTCACCTTCAGCAAGTCCATCGAGTAGTCCAGCTCACGCAGCATCGCCATGTGTGCCCTGGCTGATTCCTCGCCGCTTCGGGTCGCCAGCTCCCAGCTGTAGTAGCTCAGCCAGTCCACGGCGGGGAAGTGGCCCCACAGGCTCCAGGGCACCCTGTCGGGGACCTCGCGGCGCATGACCGCCATGACCCTCTCGAACCTATCAGACTCCATGATCATCCTAAAGAGTAATGCCCTCAGAGTAGAAAATGGTTCCCTTGGTCATAGTAACTTCTATAAACGATGCTTCCATTCCAATCACATCTATTTTAAGTGAAAAGATATGAAGTACCGCAGATTCGGAAAACTCGACTACAGGCCCTCAGCCCTGGGCTTCGGAGCCATGAGGCTGCCAACCGTCGGTGGAGACCCAGCCAAGATAGACGAGCCCCAAGCCATCAAGATGATCAGATACGCCATCGACCACGGCGTCAACTACGTGGACACCGCCTACCCCTACCACAGCGGCGAGAGCGAGAAGCTCGTGGGCAAGGCCCTCCGCGACGGCTACAGGGAGCGTGTGAAGCTAGTCACAAAGATGCCCACCTTCCTCGTGAAGGAGCGTGGCGACTTCGACAAGTACCTAGACGAGCAGCTGGGGAAGCTCCAGACAGACCACCTGGACTTCTACCTGCTCCACGGGCTCCGCAGGGAGCGGTGGCCCATCCTCAAACAGCTGGACGTGTTCTCCTGGGCCGAGGAGAAAATCAGGGAAGGCGTGATAGGGCACCTGGGCTTCAGCTTCCACGACGACCTCAGCCTCTTCAAGGAGATAGTGGACTCGTACGACGGCTGGACCCTGTGCCAGATACAGCTCAACTACATGGACACAGAGTACCAGGCTGGCCTCAAGGGCCTCAGGTACGCGGCAGCCAAGGGCCTCGCCGTAGTCATCATGGAGCCCATCAAGGGGGGCAAGCTGGCCGTGACGCCCCCCAAGGACGTCCAGGAGGTCTGGGCAAAGGCCAAGACTAAGCGGAGCCCGGCGGAGTGGGCTCTCCAGTGGGTGTGGAACCTGCCCGAGGTGAGCATCGTCCTCAGCGGCATGAGCGAGATGCGTCACGTGGAGGAGAACCTGGAGTACGCTGACAGGTCCGGGGTGGGCTCACTGACCAAACAGGAGCTGGGCCTCTACGATGAGGCAAGGGAGGCCTACAATAAGCTGGGCTTCGTCGGCTGCACAGCCTGCAGGTACTGTATGCCCTGCCCCCAGGGCGTTGACATACCGGGCATCCTCGGCCTCTACAACGAGTACTACATGAGCGGCCAGGGCGACGAGGTCAAGAGCAGGTACTGGCAGCTGATCACCCCAGAGACCCACAGCTCCAACTGCGTCTCATGCGCCAAGTGCGAGGAGCAGTGCCCCCAGCAGCTCCCCATAAGGAAGTTCATGGGCGAGACTCGCCGCATGTTCCCCCAGCCCGAGCAACCCAAACAATGAAAGAAGGGCGCACCTAGGCGCCTGAAGCCTTCCTCTGGGCCCTCAGGAGGTCCCTGATCTCCCGGAGGGTGATCAGCATCTCGTCGTCCAGGCCCGGCCCCCTGGGCACAGGCTCCTCCACGGGCGACGCCACCTCCGTCATGGTGGCGTAGGGCGCCCTGAACTTCCTCAGCTCGTTGAGGATGAAGTCCCTGACCTCCTCATAGAACACTATGCCCTCCAGCCTCTCCTCGGGCCCCGCCTGCTGGCCGCTGAACCCCGCCGTCTCGATGCTCACGTTACCCAGCCCGAACAGCCTGTCGAAAGGCCCAGCGGTGCTGGCGATGTTGGTGATTGTCCTGAAGGGCACATGCTTCCTGGTGATCGTCGCTATACCCTTCTTGACGTAAACCTCCGGCATGCTCTCACCGGACTCGGAGATGACGCTGTACTCGATCCTGTTCACATAGTAGGGAGTCACGATCAAGGAGGGCACCAGCCACAGCAGGTTACCCACTATCAGCCAGTTGCTCAGCGTCCACAGCCACGTCCCCATGGTCCGCATAGCGGATTCCATCTCCCCGGGGTCCACCGCGTTGATGAAGTAGATCGTGGCCACGATGAAGAGAATCGTGCCCAGCCACAGGAAGACCGCTATCGCGGTGTTCTTCACCCACAGCTTATACACGTAGGCCCTCGCAGGCCTGAAAATCTTGCCGCTGGTCACCTTCTGGACCGGCGGCTTAATCACCTTCGACTCAACCTCTCTACCCATTATCACTTCCTCCTGTACCTTGGAACCTCCTTGGCCGCCAGCTTATGGAAGACGGCCGTGCTCTGCCTAGTCATGGGCAGGGCCTCCTCGTCGGGCCGCAGCTCCAACCCGTACTCCCCAAGCACGGCGTCCAGAGCCTCCCTGCACTCCTCTTCCTTGGGGCACTCGGGGCAAAGCTTACCCGCGTAGCTGCTGTGCAAGTACCACACCACGACCCCCAGCGACTCCGTGTACACCATGTAGACCTGGCTGTTAGCCTGGTAGTCGAACCCCACCAGCAGCCCCTTATAGTCTAGGAGGCTCTCCACGTCCAGCCTGTGGCTGTCGGCGTGGCCCCGCAGAGCCCCCGCTATCTTCTCCCTAGCCCTGTTCAGAACCCTGCTCGTGTAGCTGGGGGTCCACCCCTCAGCCCGGTGACCGTCAGCGATCTCACTGGTGCTCTTCCCTTCCTGGAACTCGCCCCAGACAACGGCTTCGTGGTTTGACAGTAGCCCCATCTTGATTCCTCGTGACACCCGGCGCCGTATAGACGCCGGTATATCTTTACATTATTCTGGTAAAAATTTACCTTATAAAGGTTGTGATCCACGGATCAATGAAAAACCACTCCAGCCACAGGAAGATACTGTTTAATTCACCGGGCATGGCTGTATCAGCAGATAAAGGAGGCCCCACCACGGACTTTAACTTGGACACCTACCAGCCAATGCCCGTCGCCTACGAGCTCAGGTACATGATGCTCAGGAAGCTCCGAGCAGGCGAAGACCCCCTACCGGACATCGAGGGGCGCGACGAGACCAAGAAGGATGTCATAAGGGCGGTTCTCAGCGGCGGCTACCCGTACCTGGTGAGCAGGGAGGGCACCGGCAAAACCCGCCTAGCCGAGAGCCTGGCCAAGCTCCTCCCCCCGGTGCCCAAAATCAAGGGCTGCCCCTACAACTGTGACCCCAAGTGGCCAGAGGAGTGGAAGTGCCCCGCTTGCCAGGGCGAGGATGACCCGAAGATCGAGTTCATCAGAGGCAGGCAGAGGTACAGCCGCATCCAGGGCAACGAGTACACCAACGAGGCCAAGATACTGGGAGTCAAGGACCTCCAGGCCATAGTCCAGGGCGACAGCCCCACTGATCCCCGCGCCTTCATAGGCACCGGCGTCCTCCGCGGAAACAGGGGTGTCGTCTGCGTGGACGAGCTGCCTGCAATACCCACCAAGGTGCAGGTGCTCTTCCACCCAATGCTCCAGGAGCGGCGGATAGTGCTGGAGGAGTACAACTGGGTCCGACCCATAGACATCTTCTTCGTGGCCACGGGCAACCCGGCCGGGTTCAGCCACGTGAACCGGGTGCCCGAGCCCCTCCTGGACCGCCTGGAGCTGATACCCATGGGGCTGCCCGAGGAGGCCGTGGAGCGGGAGATAATGTTCAAGGAGGGGTTCAGGGTTATCGACGACTTCTTCACCAACCAGGGCAGCGACAGGCCCCAGGAGCCCATCTCCGCCAAGCCAACGGACCTGAAGAGACAGGCAACTGCACCCTGGTGGATCGTGGACGTGGTCACCAAGGCTGCCAGGTACACAAGGGACTGCCCCAACATCGACAGGGGCGCCAGCATCAGGGGCAGCATCAAGAGCCTGGACCACACCATCAGCAGCGCCGAGCTGCGGGGCGCCAGGGTAGCTAGCCTCCGGGACGCCGCGGACGGCCTCAAACTGGGCCTCAGGGGCAGGGTCAGGCTCAGAGCCGACCTTGTGGGCTTCGACGACAGCCCCAGCGCCTTCATGACCAGGAACAACGAGGTGGTGGAGGACATCCTCTGGTACGCAGCCAGGGACGTGGGGAAGCATGCGCTGGCCGTCCTCTCCGACGACATTAACATCGGAGACATGGCTGAGGAGGCGGACAGGTTCATCAAAGCAGAGCACGCACCCGTGAGCCTGGAGGAGTACCCGCTCCTCGACGCCGCCGTCAGACTCATGAGGGAGCTGAAGACCTGGGAGAGCCCAACCCTCGTGAACGGCCTTGAGCAGGTGCTCAGAGAGAACCCCGCGGCCGCCGAGCCCGAGGCCGTGGCCGAGTACCAGGCCTCAGCGGTGGAACTCCTAGCCAACGCCATGCTTGCAGAGAAGGTGACAGCCAAGCTCACAGCCCAGGACAGGCTGTACGTGCCCAGAAGGATGACGTAGCCGTGAGGAGCCCCATGAGCCACCCGTGCAGCGAGTTCCAGGACAGCCTGCTGGAGCTGCTCAGAGACGCGGCGAGGATGCAGATGGGTCAGGGCCTAGACCACGACAGCGAGTTCATGGAGAGGGCCAGGGAGAGGGCGGAGGAAAGGTTCGGGGAGGCCCAGGAGAGGCTGAGCAAACTCACCGAGGAACTGGAGCGGTTGAGGGCGCAGCAGATGCAGAGGAGCGTGGAGAGCCTCCTGGACTCCGGTGACCTGGAGAAGGCAGTGGGCGACGCTGAGCTCACAGCCGAGATGAAGGATATGGAGGACGAGATAGAGGGGCTCAGGAAGGAGCCTCAGGGAGTCTCCAAGATCGACTACGACGAGACCCTCCGGGACCTGGAGGAGAAGGGCCTCATAGAGAAAGGCCCGCACACCGTCAGACTCACATCCAGAGGAGCCAGAGTCATGGGCCAGGGCTTCCTCACAAGGATACTGCTCAACCTGGAGCGAAGAGGCCTGGGGCCCCACAAGATCGAGGACATTGGAGCAGGGGCCTGGACCGGGTCCACGGTGCGCCCCTACGAGCCCGGGGACCCCTACCACAGGATCAACATCGAGAGGACGCTCATGGCCGCCCTGGAGCGGGGCGCACCCATGAGCGGCTTCACAGCGGGAGACTTCAGGGTCTGGGAGCCCCTCCACAGCACCGAGCTCCACTTCGGGGTGCTGGTAGACCAGAGCGCCAGCATGAGGAAGAAGGGCAAGCTGGAGGCCGCCGTGGAGACGGCCCTCGCCCTCTCCGAGCTCATGAGGACCCAGTACCCGGAGGACAGGCTTAGGGTGATGGCCTTCAGCGAGGAGGTGCGGGAGGTGGAGCCCTGGATGCTGACAGCAACCACGGTCCCCATGAAGTTCACCGACATAAGGGCCGCCCTCAGGGCCTTCAGGAGCCGCGTCATCTACGAGCCCGGCAACAAGCAGTGCCACCTCATCACCGACACGGCACCCAACTTCCTAGACGGCGAGTTTGTTGGCTTCACCAGGGCCATGGCGGCCGTCGTCGACGAGGCGCGCCTCTACCGGATGCACGGCATAGTCCTCAACGTAATAATGCTGGACGACGATCCCCAGCTCAGGGAGATGGCCCAGCGGGTGGCCCGGGAGAACCTGGGCAGGGTGGCCTATGTGGACCCGATGAACCTAGGAGAGGCAGTCGTGGAGGACTACCTCTCCCTCAAGTCACCCCTCGCGGGGTGAAGGAGGTAGCCGTGGAGCGGCGTCTCCTTCCCCTTCTTATAATAAACTCCGCCGCCCCCGTGCTCAGCTAAGGCACTATGGCGCATATAAAGGGGTTTCCGGAGACAAGTTACCTAGGCCTGCAATGGAAAACGGGTAGTGTTCCTTGATAAGAAAAGATGTGAGAGAACCATGAAAAGGAACAGTGTTCGGGTCAGACCAACTCCCGGGGCCGCCGGGTGAAGACCTCGGGTACGTACTCTATGGGCTCACCCACGCTCCAAAGGAATATGTGTGCCGTGCCTGGGCCCACCCTCCGGAACCTGGCCCTAAGCCGCTTCACCACCAGATCATAGTTGTTGGCCCTGTCTACTCCGTCCAGCCACCTCTGGAAGCTCCCGGCCTCGGCCGCAACCCTTTCGAACTCTCTTGCGTTCTCTATGGTGGCCACGATCTTCGGCTTGTTCCGTATTATGCTCGCGTCCTCTCCCAGCCTCCTGATGTCATCGGCCCCGTAGCTGGCCACCTTGCTCACCTTGAACCCGTCGAAGGCTCTCTGGAAGCTGGGCCACTTGTCAGCAATGAGCCTCCAACTGAGGCCCGCTTGGAAGACGCAGCGGCTCATGTTCTCGAAGTACGCGTCGTCCGACGCCGGCCTCCTTCCCTTGTACACCCAGTCTGGGAGTCTCCGCTCTTCAGCCATGGAACAGGTTTAGGTTGTGGCAGTATTGAAGGTTTACGACTCTCCTCGTTTTCAAATAGTGGGTCAACCTCTGAGTAGCTGATGCACATGGAGCCGAGGCAGGGACCCAAGGAAGTGGTGACAGCCAAGCACGGGGTCGTGAGCAGCAGCCACC
>Ga0068714_10005580_pt1 | contig 13289 bp, 10 predicted proteins | sample MTBNYHSulfiMetaG_FD_62988 | JGI IMG/M metagenome (GOLD analysis project Ga0068714, IMG submission 62988) | Enrichment culture microbial communities from rom New York Harbor, USA that are MTBE-degrading - MTBE-NYH (New York Harbor Sulfidogenic)... | ecosystem: Environmental > Aquatic > Marine >... | reverse complement strand
AATTTTGGTGGAGCTGATCGGGATCGAACCGACGACCTCTTGAATGCCATTCAAGCGCTCTCCCAACTGAGCTACAGCCCCACATAAGGCAGTGTATTAAATCGCCTCCTAATTAACACCGACAAGGCTTTTCTGTCAAGGGGTTTATATCAGGTTTATATCAGATCGGAACATTTCCAGCCTGGCCTGACATCGGGCGTTTTTCGCTTGACAAGCTACCTTGTTGTGATAGCTTTACAACCCTATCTGATTGTTGTGCTTTTTGCGGAGGGGATACATGGACTACCGGGAGACGCTTAATCTGCCGCATACTGATTTTGCCATGAAGGCCAATCTTACCGAACGCGAGCCGGCCGTGATTGAGAAATGGGAGGCTACCAGGCTTTATGAACGCATCCGTGCGGCGTCGCAGGGGCGGCCCCGGTATATACTCCATGACGGACCGCCTTATGCCAACGGCCACATCCACATGGGTACGGCCTTTAACAAGATACTGAAGGACATAGTCTTAAAGTCCAGGCAGATGGCCGGGGCCGATTGTCCTTACGTACCGGGTTGGGACTGCCACGGGCTGCCCATCGAACACCAGGTGGACAGGGAACTGGGGGCCAGGAAGAAAGGCTTATCCAAACTTGAACTCCGGCGGCATTGCCGGAAGTATGCGGAGAAGTTCATCGACATCCAGCGGGCCGAGTTCAGACGTTTAGGCGTCCTGGGGGACTGGGATAATCCTTATCTGACCATGAATTATGAATACGAGGCAACGATTGCCCGCGAGTTTGGCCGGCTTTTTCTGAACGGCAGCATATATAAGAGCAAAAAGCCGGTTTATTGGTGCACTTCGTGCAGGACGGCGCTGGCCGAGGCCGAGGTCGAGTATTATCCGCACCGTTCGCCGTCTGTCTATGTCAAATTCCCGCTGGTTTCGGATTTGACCTCCCGCCTGCCGTCCCTGGCCGGCAGGAATGTATTCATGCTGATATGGACCACTACTCCCTGGACCCTTCCGGCCAACCTGGCCGTGGCCCTGAACCCCGGATTTGATTATGTGGCCGTCCAGGTCCAGGTAGAAGATGAGGTATGGATCGTGGCCGAAGGTCTGCTTCTTTCACTGCTGGGAGCCCTGGGCATTGAGGGATATAAGATATTGGAGCGTTTTCCGGCACAGCGTCTGGAGGGTCTGAAGTGCCGGCATCCTTTTTATGAGCGCGATTCCGCCGTCATTATGGCCTCCTATGTAACCATGGACACCGGTACCGGGTGTGTACATACCGCGCCGGGCCATGGCCGTGAGGACTATGAGAGTGGTTCGGCCTACGGGCTGGACATCTATTCGCCGGTGGACGCCGGGGGTAAGTTTACGGATGAGGTCGGCTACTTTGCCGGAGAGGATATATTCAAGGCCAATGGGGCCATTATCAATCTTCTCAAGGAGAAGGGGCGTTTGATAGGGAGTGAAGAGATCGAGCATAGCTATCCACATTGCTGGCGTTGCAAAAAACCGGTCATTTTCCGGGCCACCGAACAGTGGTTTGTCTCCATGGAGAAAAACGGCCTCCGGGAAAAGACGCTGGATTGGGTGGACAAGGTCAAGTGGGTGCCTAAGTGGGGCCGGGACCGGATCCATAACATGCTGGCCAGCCGGTCGGATTGGTGTATATCGCGGCAACGTTCCTGGGGTGTGCCCCTGACCATTTTTTATTGTCGCGGCTGTGGCGAGGCGCTCATGAATGCGGAGATCATGGAAAAAGTGGTTGATAAATTCCGCGAAGGCGGGGCGGATAGGTGGTTTGAGCTTGAATCCGGGGAATTTATCCCGGAAGGAACCACATGCCCCAAATGTAAGGGCACGGAATTTGAGAAAGAAACGGACATCCTGGATGTCTGGTTTGATTCCGGGGTCAGTTTTGCCGCTGTCCTGGAAGGCCGGAAAGAACTGGGCTTCCCGGCTGACCTGTACCTGGAGGGGAGCGATCAGCACCGCGGCTGGTTCCACAGCTCGCTGTTGGCGGCGGTGGGCACCCGGGGACAGGCCCCTTATCGCTCGGTGCTTACCCATGGCTTTGTAGTCGATGGCGAAGGAAAGAAGATGTCCAAATCCCTGGGCAATGTTATTGCCCCGGAGGAGATCATAAAAAAACATGGGGCGGAGATCCTGCGCCTTTGGGTATCAGCCGAAGATTATCGCGATGATATCAAGATTTCTCCGGAGATCCTGCAGCGGTTGACCGAGGCCTACCGGAAGATCAGAAACACGGCGCGCTACATACTGGGCAACCTGTATGACTTTTCACCGGAGAAAGATATCATTTCTTACAGTGAGATGGTGGAGATAGACCGTTTTGCGCTGCATCAACTTGTGCAAATAACAGATAAGATACGTTCGGCCTACGAGGAATTTGAACTTCATACCGTTTATCACACCCTCTACCAGTTTTGCGCCGTGGATTTGAGCGCCTTTTACCTGGATGTCCTTAAAGACAGACTTTACACCAGCGGCAAGGAATCAAAAGACCGGCGCTCGGCCCAGACCGCCATGTTTTACATCCTGGATACCCTGGTGCGTCTGATGGCTCCTATTCTTTCATTTACCGCTGATGAGATATGGCAGTATATGCCTGAGACAGCGGGCCGGGAAGAGGGCATTCACCTGGCTGGTTTCGCATCCCTCCCGCCGGAGTTTAAGGATGCGGCGCTCGCCGCGAAATGGGAAAAGCTGCTTGCCGTCCGGGCCGGGGCGACTAAGGCCCTGGAGGTGGCCCGCAGGGAGAAGGTGATCGGACATACCCTCAGCGCGGCGGTCAGGATTTATCCTGCCCCTGAAGATTATTCGTTTTTGAGCGAAAATGCAGGGCAGTTACGCACCATACTGATCGTATCGCAATGCGAGGTCGCCGAAGGGCCGGCGCCGGCCAGCGCCTACGTGGCTGAAGAGATAAGCGGGCTGCCCATTGTGGTATCTCCGGCTAACGGGACCAAATGTGAACGCTGCTGGACGGTGTCTGTGAGCGTGGGCACTTTTACCGACCATCCGGCTATCTGTGCCCGATGCCGGGAGGTGGTTACGGCAAGCGGGAGTAAAGGATAATAAAAGTAGTATGGATACTCTATCAGAGACAGAAAAAAAATCTTTAAAGCCGGCGGACGACCTCTCTCAGAAGAGACTGTGGTATTTATTCCTGGGCATGGCTTTTGGTGTTTTCGCCCTGGATCAATTGACCAAGGGACATATACAATACCATTTTGGCCTGTATGAGAGCCGGGCCGTCATTCCGGGTTTTTTTAACCTGACATATATAACGAATTCCGGCGTGGCTTTTGGGCTGATGAGCGGAGAGCCGGATACCTGGAAGCGGTTATTTTTTCTTTCGGTAACACTGTTAGCCGTAGGGTTTATTTTTTATCTCTTCGGACACTTCAGGTCAAAGGGCCGGGGAGCGATCATCGCTATGGGGATGATACTGGGCGGCGCCATCGGAAATATGGCAGACCGGGTGCGCCTGGGCAAGGTGATCGACTTTCTCGATTTTTATATCGGCGGCTGCCACTGGCCGGCTTTTAATGTGGCTGATGCCGCCATAAGCTGCGGCGTGCTGTATCTGGCCATTACGCTTTATAGACAACAGGGGTAATCGACGGCTTCGTAAAAAGTCCATTTGCTGCGTTGCGCGGCATCCTTTGTCACTGCGGTGTAGCTACAAGTACGCCTCATTCCTCAGGATTTGCGCGCCTTGCAACCGGAGCTTTTTACTGTGCCGTCCAAACTTTGACTTTTTACAAGTTCATCGGGGTAATCTATGCATCCGATACTCTTTCGCATAGGCGGGCTTACTATCCACACCTATGGTCTGTTTGTGGCCATGGGGTTTATGGCAGGCATGGCCCTTGCGGTCCGGGAGTCCAGGCGCGCGGCCCTGGATACCGAGAAGATTTCCAACCTTTTTTTCTGGATCATAATTTCGGCGATCATCGGTTCGAGGCTTCTCTATGTCATAGCAGAGGCCCCGGGCCTTATAACGTCTCCCCTCGAGATCTTTAAGATCTGGAAAGGCGGCCTGGTCTTTTACGGCGGGGTTATCCTGGCGGTGGCAGTTACGATTTTTTATATAAGGCATAACAGGCTGCCGCTCTGGACAACCATGGATATTCTGGCCCCGCCTCTGGCCCTTGGCCTGGCTTTTGGACGCCTCGGGTGTTTTTCTGCTGGTTGCTGTTACGGCCAGCCGGCCGATGTTCCCTGGGCGGTTACGTTTACCAATCCGGATTCACTGGCGCCGCTTTATATTCCCCTCCATCCTACCCAGCTTTATGAGGCCGGCGCGGCGCTTATTATTTTTGCCATCCTTATGCTTACACGCCGGGCGAAGCGGTTTGAAGGCCAGATGATGTGGACATTCTTTTTTCTATACGCTGTGGCGCGATTTATCATCGAAAATTACCGTGGCGACCCCCGTGGGGCGGTATGGGGCGATCTCCTCTCTACCAGTCAATTTATAAGCTTACTTTCGGCTGTTGCTGCGCTGGCGGGTTTCTTTTATTTTCTGAGGAAACAAGGCGCAAGGCAAGGGGGCACGTAATAAAAAATCTTGCAAAAGGGGCAAACTTCATTATTATTAGGCCCGAATTTTTAGGGTGGAGGATTTAAGACCGCCGTTATTGATCTTTATGGCTGCTTGGAGGTGCGTATGCTTATTCTGGAAGATCTCAAATATACTGAAGAACATATATGGGCCAGACACGATGGGGGTAAAAAGATTACCATAGGCATTACTGATTATGCGCAGAAGAAATTTGGTGATGTTGTTTATATTGAATTGCCGGAGGAAGGGGAGGCGGTCATTAGCGATGATCCGTTCGGCAGTATAGAATCTTCTGAATCTGTTTCCGATCTGTACGCTCCTTTGAGCGGAGAGGTAATCGAAATTAATGAAGAGCGCATCGATTCCCCGGAGATAGTCAATGATGACCCTTATGAAGAAGGCTGGCTTATACGTATAAAGGTTCCTTCCCTTAAGGAATATAATGAGCTTATGAGTGCGGACGAGTACAGGGAATACGTGCAGCAGGAGGAGATGGAGGAGGAAGAAGAAGAGGAAGAGGAGTTAGAGGAAGAGGAAGCAGAAGCAGATTAGAGAAGGAAAAATTTTATTTGCAGACCTGAATTGGAAAGGGATTTGATTTTGTGAAAAGAGCGGCTTTTTTATTTCCCGGCCAGGGGTCTCAGTACGTGGGCATGGGGAAGGATCTTTATCTGAAAAGGTCAGAGGTAAAGAAGATTTTCGACACAGCCTCTGCCATTACCGGCCTTGATCTGGCCTCTCTCTGTTTTGACGGCCCCTTAGAAAGATTGACGGAGACGGTCAACGTCCAGCCGGCCATTACCGCCGTTAATCTGTCCTGCCTGGCCGTGTTACAGGAAAATGGACTGGCCCCGGATATGGTGGCCGGACATAGCCTTGGAGAATATTCGGCGCTCTATGCCGCAGGGGTTATAGGTCTGGCGGATGCCTTTCGCCTGGTAGCGGAGAGGGGCAGACTAATGCAGCAGGAGGCGAAAAAGAATCCCGGGGGCATGATAGCGGCTATTGGCTTGGATATAGATGCCATAAAAGGATTGGTTGAAGATGTCCGGGGAACAGGCGTGGGCGTGGTTTCTATTGCCAACCACAATACACATGAGCAGATCGTGCTTACGGGACAGAAAGAGGCGTTAAATAAATTGTCGGCTAAGGTGAGCGCCGCCGGCGGGAAGGCCATCCCCTTAAAGGTCAGCGGGCCCTGGCATAGTCCCCTTTTAAAAGATGCAGTCAATGATTACAAGGAATTTATGAAAGGGATCACGTTCCATAATCCCTCTGTCCCTGTATTGTTCAATGTCACCGCCGAGTTCGCGGAAGAGCCGGGAGAGATCCGTAAGATCATGTCCCGGCAGATATGTTCACCCGTACTCTGGTATGATATAATGCAAAAGATGCTGGCCGGGGGTGTCTCTGTTTTTGTTGAGGCCGGCCCTAAAAAGGTTTTATCCGGTTTATTGAAAAAGACCTTGCCGACTGATGATCGCTTCGAAATCTATCAGGCCGACGATCTGGAAGGCCTTTTGGCTGTTGCTGAAAGGTTGGCTGGAAATTAAAAAGCTGATAGCTGAAAGCTGATCGCTTTAAAATGCCAAAACTAGTCCTGCATAAAGACCGGTGTAAAGGATGCGCCCTTTGCACCTTGGCCTGCCCCAAACACCTCCTTGAGATCAGCACGGAGATCAACAGACAGGGATATTATGTAATTTATCTGGTCTCGTCCGGGAAATGCACCGGCTGCGGCCTGTGTGCGGAGATGTGTCCGGATATGGCGATAGAGGTCTGGCGTTAAAAATGCGAAAAACAGAAGCGGTTTATAACCGGAAGCTGGTTAAGGGGAACGAGGCCATTGCCTTGGGCGCTATTGCGGCCGGATGTCGTTTTTATGCCGGCTATCCGATTACCCCGCAGAACGAAATCCCGGAATTCATGGCCGGTCGGATGCCTGCCGTGGGCGGGACATTCATTCAGGCGGAAAGTGAGATAGCGGCTATCAGTATGGTGATGGGGGCTGCCGCCACAGGGGCGAGGGCCATGACCTCTTCTTCCAGCCCGGGCATATCTCTGAAGCAGGAGGCCGTCTCCTATATGGCCGGGTCAGAGATCCCGTGTGTAGTGGTCAATGTGTGCCGTAGCGGTCCGGGGTTGGGCGGGATAAGCGCCTCCCAGGGCGACTATTTTCAGGCCACCCGGGGCGGCGGTCACGGTGACTATCGCACCTTTGTCCTGGCGCCCCATTCTGTGCAGGAGAGTTATGACCTGACTATGCTGGCCTTTGATATTGCAGACCGGTACCGGACACCGGTTCTGGTTTTGAGCGATGCAGTCCTGGGACAGATGAAAGAGCCTGTTTACCTCCGGGGTTATAAGGGGCGGGAGATAAGGAAACCCTGGGCGCTTACCGGCGCAAAGGGACGCAAGGCCCGGTATCTGAAAAGTCTTTATCTAAACGAAGGTGAACTCACGGCGCGCAACTGGAAACTTTTCAGGAAATACAGACGCATGGAGAAGGAAATTCGTTACGAAATGTACCTTACAGAGGATGCCGAGGCCATAGTCGTGGCCTTTGGGTGCGCAGCCAGAATTCTCAAGACCTCCATACAGATGGCCCGCACGAAAGGGATGCGGGTCGGGATGTTTCGTCCCATAAGCCTTTTCCCGTTTCCTTCGCAGGCACTCGCCGCTATCTCGAACCGGGTGAACCGGTTCCTGGTTTGTGAATTAAATACCGGCCAGATGGTTGAGGACGTGCGCCTGGCGGTTAAGCCGGGCGCCACTGTGGAGTCCCATCTGTGTCCGGGTTATATCCCGACCCCGAATGAGCTTTTTCGGGAGATTAAGAAGAGATACTAGTCTGGTTTCCATCCGAAACTTCCCCTCCCCTGGCGGGAGGGGACTAAGGGGAGGGGGAAGGCATATTTAAATTACATGATTTTTTCACCCCCACCCTAGCCCTCCCCCGTCAAAGGGGGAGGGAATGTAGGGTTCCCGGATGACAGCGAATCTGAATCTGATGGTGGCTAATGAAGCCGGTATTTAAGAGACCAAAAAGCCTTTATGACGTCCCTTTTCATTATTGCCCTGGGTGCCATCACGGCATAGCCCATCGTCTGATCGCCGAGGCTATAGATGCTTTGGGCATTCAGGAACGGGTTGTTGCCGTGGCTTCTATCGGCTGTTCGGTCTTTCTTTATGATTATTTTGCCGTTGATGTGCTGGAGGCTCCCCATGGCCGGGCCCCGGCGGTGGGTACCGGTATAAAGAGGGCGCGGCCCGAAAGCATAGTCTTTACCTATCAGGGCGATGGAGACCTGGCCGCCATTGGTCTGGCAGAGACTATCCATGCCGCTAACCGGGGAGAACAGTTGGCGGTATTTTTTATCAATAACACTATCTATGGGATGACCGGGGGACAGATGGCCCCTACCACCTTGCCCGGCCAGAAGACTACGACGACGCCTTCAGGCCGCCGGGTTATTGGTGAAGGGGCCCCCCTTAAGATGGCCGAGATGATTGCGGCGCTGAAGCCTCCGGCCTTTGTGGCCAGAGTGGCCGTTAACAATCCCAAAAATATTCTCCAGGCCAGGAAGGCGGTTCAAAAGGCTTTCCGCATACAGGTGGAAGGGAAGGGCTATGCCTTTGTCGAATTCTTGTCTGCCTGTCCGACCAACTGGAAGATGACCCCGTGCGAGGCCAATCGCTATGTAAGTGAGACGCTGATTCCGGAATTTCCGCTGGGGGTGTTTAAAGGCGACTTATAAGGATTAAATTAGGACGCAGATTTTCGCCGATATGCGCAGAAAAGTTTTTTTACCGCTGAGAACGCAGAGTCCGCAGAGAAAGATTGTGAGACAGACAATATGTTATCTCAGCGTTTTCCGCGATCTCTGCGGTAAATATGAAGCTGTTAATATCCTGGTAATCTGCGTTCATCTGCGTCCAACATAGAGAAGATAATGTATTTTGACGTGATCATATCCGGATTCGGCGGGCAGGGCATACTGTTTATGGGCAATCTTCTGGCCCATGCCGCTATGCTCGAAGGGAAAAATGTGACCTATATGCCTGCTTATGGGCCGGAAATGCGGGGAGGGGCGGCTAATTGCACCGTGGTTGTGGCGGATGAGGAAATCGGTTCTCCGGTCATTTATCACCCGCATACCGCTATCGTCATGAACAGACCGTCCCTATATAAATTCGGCCCGCGCCTCCTGCGCGGTGGTTTGCTGGTGGTCAACTCTTCTCTTGTTGATCCTGCGGAGGTTGTCTATAAGGGTATCAACCTGTTCTTTATCCCGGCTAATGACCTGGCCCGGGAGGCCGGGGATGATCGCCTGGGAAACATGGCGGCCTTGGGGGCATTGATAACAAAGACCGGAGTTGTGCGCTTACAGAGCCTTGTTGATGCATTGTCAGAGATTATACAGGAAAGGTATCGTGACCTGCTGCCGGTGAACGTCAGGTGTCTGGAAAAGGGCGCGGCCTACGTAAGAAATCTCAAATTTGATTAACTCGTAAAAAGTTCAAAATATCACGCAAAGCCGCCATGGACGCAAAAATAATAAAATTTGGAACTCAGGAACTCATGAAGAAAAATGCATTCCTGATTTCTTGATTTCCAGATTTTCTTTTTTCCTTTGCGGTCTTTGCGCCTTTGCGCCTTTGCGTGAGAAATTACCTTCTTAGGCATCGAGGGCTTTTCGCACCGCGGTGAGAAACTCTGCCACCTGAAACGGTTTCCTGATAAAGCCCTTAAGTTCAGGGCGCATAGCCTCTTTCCCATGGCCATTTAAGCTGTAGCCGCTGGTCAATATTACTTTGACCCCCGGGTTGATCCCCAATAACTTATCCAGGCATTCCATCCCGCCTATCTGGGGCATAATCAGGTCGAGGATGACCAGATCGATATCCTGCTGTTGGTTCTGATATATAGTCATGGCCTCCCGCGGGTCTGATACGGGTATCACCTTGTAGCCAAAGTCTTCCAGGATGTTTTGGGCCACGCTGAGCACCAGAGGTTCGTCATCAATAATAAGGACGGTTTCATCCCCTGTAGGCAGGTTTTTAATTTTTTCTTCCATTTCCTGCCTCGTCTCTCCACCGGCCGGCAGATATATCTTAAACATGGTGCCGCGGCCGATTTCACTATAGACGTTTATGAATCCCCGGTGATTTTTGACGATGGCATAAACCACCGACAGCCCCAGGCCCGTACCCTTGCCTAGTCCTTTGGTAGTAAAGAACGGCTCAAAGATACGCTCTGTGACCTCCCTGGGCATCCCGATGCCGGTGTCCGAGATCGCTATGCAGACATAGCGTCCGGGGAGAACACCGTGGTGGTTGTTGCAATAGGTCTCATCCAGCCCGGCGTTGATGGTTTCAATGATCAGCCTGCCGCCGTTGGGCATGGCATCACGGGCATTGATACAGATGTTCATGACCACCTGCTGGATCTGCACCGGGTCGGCCTCTGTGATGGAAAGGCCGGGATCAAGATAAGTCTCGATAACTATACTTTTAGGTATAGTGCGTAAAAGCAGGCTTCGGGTCTCCTCTATCAGCGAGTTTAATTGAAAAGGTTTCGGGTTGGTGGGCACCTTGCGGCCAAAGGTCAGGAGCTGCTGGATAAGTTCAGCCGCCCGCCCTCCGGCCTGATCAATGTTTGCAACGTAAGTATATTCAGGTCTGTCTTTATCCAGTTTATTCAAGAGGAGAGATGCATATCCGGTTATGCCGGTAAGCAGGTTATTAAAGTCATGGGCGACGCCGCCGGCCAGAAGCCCGATGGATTCCATCTTCTGGGCCTGGAAGAACTGGGTTTCCAGCTTCTTATACTGGGTTATGTCGTCCATAATAAGGAGGGCCATCTCTTTTTCTTCCCGCTGCAGAGATAAGACGGTAAAACGGTAAAAAGGATAGTTTTTTCTGCCTCCTCGCCATCCGCCTCTTTTTTTAGGGACATTTCCTTACGTACGGTCTCTTCTCCGCGGGTGAAAAGGGCAATTAATGCCAGCCGGAGCGGACAGTTGCGGCATGCCGGGTGTATCTGACAGCGGGAGCAGCCCGGCCTGTCGCCGCATTCCCGGCCTTTCCGGTAAACGCATCCAAAATGGCAGAGGCCCCATTTACCCAGCATTTCTTCTACCGGCCGGTTGAAGAATTGCCCGGCGTGGTCGCTGACGAAGGAGAGCCTGAAATCCGGCTCAATGACGCATATAAAAGAAGGAATGGCATGCACCATCCGCGTATTAAACTCTTCCAGCTCATAGCGCGCCTCTTCGGCCTTTTTGCGTGTGGTGATATCGCTGGTGATACATTCCGAGCCGATTACCTCTCCGTCCTCATTTTTCAGTGCGTGGGCGTTCAGGCTGACCCAGATTGTGGCGCCATCCTTTTTCTTAAAAGTGGTCTCGAAGTTTTTCACGGAACCATGTTCAATCAATAACCTTATGAAGCGATCTCTATCTGCGGCTGATACATAGACATCTTTCCGGATGTTAAGGGGTAGCAATTCCTCCGGGGAATCATAACCGAGCATAGTGATCAGGGCGGGATTAGCCATCATAAACTTAGCGTCCAAGGTGCTTCTCGAGATGCCTTCGGCCGCATTTTCAAAGATGCCGCGGTATTTTTCCTCTGATGCACAGAGGGCCTCCCCGGAGAGGGAGACCCGCTTTATCTCCTGATGCAGTTTGCCATAGAGATTTTTCAGAGTTGCGGCCATGGAGTTAAATGCCTCACCCAAGGCCTGGATCTCATCCCCGGTCTTAAAATCAAAAAATATCTCCCAGTTGCCGTTGGCGAATTCCTGTGTGCCCTCCTTGAGCGTAAGGATAGGGCTGGTTATGCGCCGGGAGAGATAAAGGGTGAGGGCTATCAGCACGCCGATAGCCGCCAGCAGCCATAATATGGTCTTGATGACTGTTCTCTTTATGGGGGCATAGATGCTGGCCAGAGGCTGTTCGACTATTACTCCCCAGCCCATAGGTTGGATTCGGGCATGTACACCTATTACCTTCCTGCCATCCCAGGCCAGGTATCGGTCTGATTTGAAGTTGTAAGCATGGTCTATACCGGACATTATATGTTTCACGGAAGCGACTTCAGACCATTTCTCACTTTTTAAGACATGCCTGAAGTCTGAGTGGGCTATAACATAGCCCTTTTTATCCACCAGATAGGCATAGCCTTCTCCGCCGCCTATCTTTACTGTGGACAGAAGGGTTGAATATTTGGTTATGTCCAGGGTGGTATAAATCATCCCTACCAGCCCCTTATCATTATGGATGGTGGCTACTATATTAGTCATGGGCCGGTCTTGTTTAACAAAGACCGGCCCGATATAGGATTCGGCGTCCCCGTTTTGCAGGGCAGTAATGACCTGTTTCTTAAACGGGCCTTCTCCCAACGGGTAGGAATGAGGACAGGACCCGGCGCGAAGGATTTCGTGGCCGTTTTTATCCAGGAGACAGAAGCAGACAAAGTCCGGGAAGCGTTGCCTGGCACGGGTAAAATAGTTTTTTATGCGCGGTATATTCATTTCCTGGAAGCAGTCATCCTGAACTGCCATGTAGAGAAGGGACTGACTGTCTCTGACCACTTCCTGGACTACTTCGGCTATGCGCTGGTTAATGGCAGCCATAGACTGACATTGATTATCATAAAGGGTTTGCGTCTGGAGGTAAATGAGTGAGGAGCCGACGACGAGGGCGATAAATACGGCAGAACCCACGATGTAAAGCGTAAGACGGCGGGCCAGGCTGGACTTGAAATGGGGTTGTTTGACGTCGGACAAGAACTCTCCTTCAAGCTCTCACCGCAGAGGGCACGGAACACGCAGGATTAAGAACTTATATAATAACGAAGAATGAAAAGCAAATCCAAATATTTTACTGTCCTCTTTTATCTTCATATCGGCTACTGACAAAATTCCTTAACTAAAAACAAACGGATCCGGTTCAGACCGTTCAAGGTAAAACCGTACATTTCCGAAGAGTAGATGAGGAGAGGTAAAATGGTTGCGAATCCTGAGGCGGGTAGCGCGGTTATAACCAGCAATAAGGTTGTGGTTCGATTTTTAGACGGCCGCATGATCAAAGGCCGGTGCCTGTCCTTTAATCAACAGAATCCGGTTATAAAGGTCGAGTCCATAGACCGGTCGAGCTCCTGTGACATCAAATGGGATGACATTAAGGCCGTATTTTTCGTGAGGGAATTTGAGGGCCTGGCCCGGCCCGCAGATGACTCAGTTCAGCTTCAGGCCTCGCCTGTTTCGTCGGTGGGGCGCCATGTGCAGGTAGAATTTGTGGATGGTGAGGTCATTCAGGGATATGCGGAGGCGCTAAAAACCGGCCTGAGGGGATTTTTTATTTCGCCACTCAATCGGCGGGACAACAACCTGCGGATCTTCGTCCCTAAAACCGCGGTAAAGAGTGTGCGTGTAGCCCCTAAGCTGGGCGAGATCATGGTGAAGGAAGGGATGCTGCGCCATGAGGAACTGGCAAAAGCGCTGGAAAAACAACAAGAAGATCGGGAGATAAAGCTTGGCGGGGTTCTTGTCCAGGAGGGTGTGACCTCTACAGAGGAGGTGGAACGGGCTCTTAAGGTACAAAAGACGGTAGTCGGACAAAAGATCGGCGAGATACTCGTCCAGGCCGGAATCCTGACCCGGGAAGACCTGGAGAGGGCCTTGTCGGCTCAAAAGGAAAACCG
>Ga0068714_10005579_pt1 | contig 13290 bp, 9 predicted proteins | sample MTBNYHSulfiMetaG_FD_62988 | JGI IMG/M metagenome (GOLD analysis project Ga0068714, IMG submission 62988) | Enrichment culture microbial communities from rom New York Harbor, USA that are MTBE-degrading - MTBE-NYH (New York Harbor Sulfidogenic)... | ecosystem: Environmental > Aquatic > Marine >... | reverse complement strand
GCCGTCACAAAAAATTTTTGCCCGCTGATTTGACGGTTAACATTTCTTGCTCGCGTTTACGAAAGGTTGCAGCCCGGAGCCTTCAGATGAGCCAGCTTGAAGAGGCTCCGGGAATTGCTGCAGAGTAATATACCTATCATAAGTCCGAGAGGGTATAAATAGAAAAGAAGGGCGCTCTAATTAATGCAGAACTGACCCTCTTCGATAAAAAAGATTCGGATACCCGACCCAATTTCATGCTATAGTTAAAAGCTGATAACCAGCCTGATTGTTAACATCACTTGTTGAGGAAGTAACCCATATCAATGGACTTTCTGTCACCGTCAGTAAGAAAAGCCACTCCGTTTTTTGCCTTGCTGTTTTTCGTCGCTATTGCACTCTTTTTGTGGCGGGAGCAGGTGGACCATCAGCGAGACCTCTTGTTGCGCAACACCGAGACGGCTGCGGAACAGGCAAAGATTCGAATTGAAGGTTTAATGAAAGCGCGCATTGCTTCCCTTGACATCCTCAAGGCGAGATGGATTGAAAGGGAGCCACCCGACTTCAGTCAAAAGCGATTTCTCTCTTTCGCCGCGGCTCTTTTCAAGCATTATCCTGGTTTCAAGGCGATCAGCTGGGTCAGTCCTGACGGTACAATTCGCTGGGTTTTCCCCGAAGACGGCGGGAACAACGTTGCCGGCCGAAGTATGTATCAGCATCCCGACCCCACCTATCGGACAGCTTTTGAGCAAGCGCATGCAAGCCGCAATCTTACCATTACGCCATGCACCGAGCTGTTTCACGGGGGCGTCGGTTTTGAGGTGATAATCCCTTTAATTTACGAAGAGAGCACGCAAGGATATCTGGACGGTGTGTTTGAACTTGAGGAGATCATCAGGATTTCCTTATCAACCGGAATTCTAAAAGATTTTCTGGTGACCATTTACAACCAAGATGGGAGAGAGGTCTACTTTTCCGGAAATCCGGACAGCAGAAGCGCGGCGGAAGATGAATTTCGCGCCCGTCAGCCGATCAGCTTCGGACCCAAAACGCTGCAGCTGGTTCTACAGCCGGCGCCGGGTCTCTATTCTGAGACTTCCATGTATGCTTCGCCCTTGCTTCTTTTCGGCCTCGCCCTATCCCTTGCTCTGGCGACCCTGCTTCACCTTCTGCTCCGCCGCATGGAGCTGTATAGAGAATCGCGGGATCTGGCTCTGCATGAGGTCAATGAAAAGAAAAAAGTAGAAGCGAGCCTGCGCGAAAAGGAACAGAAGCTCGAACGTCTGCTCGCCGAGATATCCGAGAAAAATAGGGAGCTGGAATCGTTTGTATACACCGTTTCCCACGACCTGAAGACTCCTATCGTCACAATCGAGGGCTTTATTGGAGCGTTTCGCGAAGACTATGGCAGCACATTGACAGCGGACGGCGAAAGATATCTCAAGTACATGAGCGACGCCGCGCGAAAGATGGAAGTGCTGATTGACGATCTTTTGGATCTCTCTCGCGTCGGCCGGATAGCAGAAAAAGTGGTCGAGCTTCCATTCGAGGATCTAGTCAGGAGCTCTTTGAAAGATCTTCGGCCCATCATCGACGCGCGGGGGATTAAGGTTGAGATCCCGCCAGGTCTGCCTCGAGTTAGAGGAGAGAAGCAAAGACTCGGGCAGGTTATTGACAATCTTCTGACAAATGCGGTGAAATACATCGGCAAGGATAATCCTCTTCCAGTCATTGAAGTTGGGGCTGCAGAACAAGACGGTCGACAGGTGTTCTTTGTGCGTGATAATGGTATCGGCATTGAAGAGAGATACTTCGATAAAATTTTCCAGATATTTGAGCGCCTGCCGGCAGCCAAGCATGCTGGTGAAGGGACCGGGATCGGATTGGCCATCGTCAAACGGATTGTTGAACATCACCGTGGTCGAATATGGCTGAAATCGGAGGTCGGAAAGGGAACCACTTTTTATTTCACCCTCGAGGGCAATTGATCATGAATTCTGAAAACACCAGTATTTTAATTGTAGAAGACGAAGAAGCTCATGCGGAACTGACCCGTCGCGCTATCCGCAAAGCAGGCCACATCAGCCGGATCGAGATCGTTAACGACGGTGAGCAAGCCCTTGATTATGTGTTAAATCAAGGAAGATTCACCAATCGCGACGAATATCCGCCCCCCGGTTTGATCCTGCTCGATATCAAACTGCCCGGCATCGACGGGATAGAAGTGCTCAAACGCATCAAAGAGCATCCAGTCTTGAAAATGATCCCGGTGATCATGCTCACTACCTCCAAGCGGGAGGAGGACATTGTGGCATCGTACAGCCATTATGCCAACAGCTACCTGACAAAGCCGGTGGGCTTTAAAGAGTTTGAGGAAAAAGTAAAGCAGCTTGATTTCTACTGGGTGAAAATTAATGAGCCTCCCGCCAGTGTGGATTGAGTACTGCAAATGTTCTTGCGCAATGCCTTTGGCTCTGGGGATACAGGTAGTTTTGTTTTGGAGCACAGATGGTCGCCGACGCACTGAAATCGCTAAAAGTTGTCATTATCGAGGATGAAGAGCCGCATTTCGAGCTCATGAGGCGAGCGCTTCACAAGGAAATGCCTCATATTTCAATTCACCACTTCGATGAAGCAAGAACCTGCTTAGAAAACCTGGAAACTGTCCGACCCGATATCATTATAGTCGATTACCTCATGCCGGGGATGAATGGTATTGAATTCATCGCGGCTTTGCACAGCGCTTCAGCGGACGTTCCGGTCATCATGATCACCGGCCAGGGGGATGAAAACATAGCGGTATGCGCCATGAAAATGGGGGCATCCGACTATCTGGTCAAATCCACTGATTTCTTCACTCTGCTGCCGAGCATTGTCGAAAGAGTGGTGCGCGAACGGCGTCTGAAAGAATCTTTAAACGAAACGGAAAGACGCTTCAAGGACCTGGCCGAATGCATTTCCGACTGGATTTGGGAATTGGATGCGGAGGGAAAATATACCTATTCCAATCCGATTGTGGAGAAGATATTGGGCTATCGGCCGGACGAAGTCCGCGGGATGCATTTTTACGATTTCTTCGCCAAAAAGGAGAAAGAGGCACAAAGAGGCGCACTGTTTAAGCTCATGATGGCAGGCCAGCCAATTAACAATTTTACCAACTATTGCAATCACAAAGACGGTCAAGAGATTATTCTGGAAACGAGTGGAGTCCCCATTCTGGATAATGCCGGCAACCTGGTCGGATACCGCGGTATCGACCGCGATATCACCCGGCGCAAAAGGGCTCAGGAAGCCCTCCGTGAAAGTGAGGAGCGGTTTAGAAATATCTACGAGGAGTCCCCCATCGGGATAGAGATTTTTGACCGGGAGGGCTTCCTGATCGACGCCAATAAGGCCTGCCTCGATATTTTCGGGGTTCCGGATTTGTCCGTGCCTAAAGTCAATCTGTTCGAGGATGCGAATATACCGGAAGATGTTATTAAGAAGTTGCTGGACGGTGAATCAGTCAGGATAGAGACTCGCTTCGACTTTAATTCAGTCCGCAATCGGAAGCTGTATGAGACGACCCGGTCGGGCACAATTCAGACTGACATCGTAATCACGCCGATGGGTGACAATGGCACCACTACCGGCTATCTCGTGCAGGTTCAGGACATAACCGACCGCAAGCGTGCAGAACAGGCATTGCGCCTGTCTCACCGGTTTCTGGAGATAGGCAACAAGAATATTGAAATGGCGGTTCTCTTGCGTGAATTTGTCGCCGAAATCAAACATTTTACAGGATGCTCGGCGGCAGGCATTCGCATTTTGGACGATGACCGGGCAGTTCCTTACCTGGCTTACGACGGCTTCAGTCGGCTCTTTTATGAGACCGATAATCCAGCCGCCATGAGCAACGAGCAATGCATGTGGATCAGTGTCATCACTGAAAAACTGAACGGAAACCTTCCCTTCTATACTCCCGGCGGCTCTTTCTACATGAATGCAGCAACGCAATGTCTGGCTTCCGTTCCGGAACAGCAGCACAGTAAAATGCACAGCATGTGCAAGCAATTCGGTTACGAATCAGCGGCCCTGCTGCCGATTCGAATCGGCGATCACATCATTGGCCTGATTCACATTGCCGATTTCCAAACAGATATGGTGCCGCTGGAAACTCTGGAAGTATTGGAGGCCGCAGCTATGGAGCTCGGTACCGCGATAAATCGAGTGCGTACACGGGAGGCATTGCGGCAGGCCCGTGACGAGCTGGAAATCCGAGTCCGGGAGCGCACCATGGAACTGGCTCGGGCGAACGAAAAACTACAGGACGAGATCGACGAGCGCAAGAAAATAGAGGATGCCCTGCGCAAGAGCTCCGAAGATCTTAAGCTCTTTGCCTATTCCATCATGCACGACCTCAAGAGCCCTGCAGTCGGGATCTATGGATTGTCCAGACTTCTGCAGAAGCAGTACGGAGAACTGGTGGACGATAGAGGTAAGAGCTACTGCAACCAGATCGCCAAAGCTTCCGAGCATGTGGCAGCATTAGTGGAAAAGATCAATGTCTTTATATCGAGCAAGGAGTCACCGCTCGAAATAGAAAAGATCAATGTCAATAAACTTCTCCAGATGATTAAGGATGAATTTTCAGCCCGCTGCAGGGTGCGCGGCATTAACTGGATCGAACCGGAGCCGTCGGTAGAGATTTACGCCGATCAACTGGCGCTGCTCAGAGTCATTAGAAACTTTGTCGATAACGCTCTCAAGTATGGCGGGGAAAATTTGAGCGAAATCAAGATCGGCTATGAGGAGTCGGAGCAGTTCCATATCTTGTCGGTAAGCGATGATGGCGTGGGAATAAAGTCTGAAGATCGAGAAAGAATCTTTGGACTGTTTCAACGCAATGTAAGCTCCAGAGAGGTGGAGGGGACTGGGTTGGGACTGAATATAGTTCGCGAAATAGCCGAACGCCACGGAGGCCGGATTTGGGTGGAGCCCGGCCCCAGGCGCGGAACGACTTTTTTTGTTTCCATATCCAAGGAGCTGGCAGCGCTCGGTACTGCGGGTGGCTAGGGCTGCCCCTTACCCACGATTCGTGCCGGGAAGTACTCCCCTCGTTCCCAAACTCTGTTTGGGAACGCATTTGGGCGCAAGCTCAGTTTGCTGTTCGGCCGCAAAGAAACGGCGTTTCCCGGTCATTTACGTGCCCAACAGAAGAGTTTGGGAACGAGCAGTAGAGTGGAACTTGGGCACGATGGAGGGACAGAGTTTGGGGCAAGCGGGGTAATTGCCTCTTGCACCGGCCACTCCAAAGAGACGTGGGTAAAAGCCAGGGCTAGGGCCGGTCTGAGCAGGGCTAAGGCCCTGCGCTACGTATTGTTGGACGGTCTTCCAAGCGAGCCCGAATGCCATGCAAGTTCAAGTTGGAGTGTTGACCTAACGAACTGAGTGAGATTCGCGTCGTTTTGTGCCGATGTTTTTATTTATCCGAGCCCTGTTGGTATCTGTGTTATGCGGTATGATCCTCCGGCTATACTTTCCAATCTCTTCAAGCTGTCTTGCTGCCCGGACTTGCTTTATGATCATCTTGGCGGGAAGATTCGTTTTCGAGCGGCTTCCGAGAGGCATCGGAAATGAGCACGGGCAAGTTGACTTTCTGGCTTGCCGCAGGCTGTATGATCGCATTGATTCATGCCTTTTCGCCGACCTGCTCAGCTGACAGCTTGCAAGGAGTCAGCATTTCTCGCCCGACCTTCCAGGCTCGATCTGAATGGCCGCTACCGGTTTCTTCCACGATCGTCTTTCCCGGCGCCTTGCCCCTGGTCAATGAAAATGCCACAAAAGTAAAGATCCCGATTCTTGGAGAAATTGACGCAAGGGACTATTCCCTTCTCTCCCTGGCTGTCCTGTTGGGCTTGATCGACGGCTTCAATCCCTGTGCAATGTGGGCGCTGGTCTATCTTATCTCTATTGTCGTCAGCCTTAGCGACAAGCGGAAGATATGGATCATCGTCGGTACTTTTGTCCTAAGCTCGGGTGTCCTGTATTTCCTGTTTATGTCGGCATGGCTCAACGCTTTTCTATTCTTGGGATACATGAGGCCGATTACGCTGATCATCGGCCTCATCGCCATTTACGTCGGCATGGGCAGCTTCATTGAGCTAATCAGGACAAGAGGGGCGGTGGCCTGCAACGTCGTAGATGAGCGGTCCAAAGAAAAGACCCTGAGCAAAATGAAAAAAATCGTACTGGCTCCGGTCACTTTTACATCAGTCATTTCAATCATAGTGCTGGCGTTCGTCATCAATTCGATGGAATTTGTATGCTCATGCGCCATCCCCGCTGTCTTCACTCATGTACTTGCACTGAGCAAGCTCTCCACTCTGGAACATTACTCCTACATTCTGCTCTACGTCTTTTTCTTCATGCTGGATGACTTAATCATTTTCGGCTCGGCGGCGTTCGCCTTCAACACCATTATTGGTAACAAGTATGTAGCGTACTGCAAATTAATAGGCGGGATAATCTTGACTGTTCTCGGCTTCATGCTGGTGTTCATGCCGCATATTTTACTGATGGGATAGCTTTTTGACTGCCCTATTTGAGAAAGTAATAGCAAATCAAAAAGAGGCTGAGCAGAGCAATGGCGCAGTAAAGAAGAACCTTTCTCCTTGAATTTCTTCTCTTGACATTGAGATACCTGTATCTTTCTGCAGAAAAACCGGCGGGAGCGATTTTATACTCTTCAACGAATTGCACTGTACCGGCGGCTTTCTCTTGCAGATTTTTTTTAGATTGTTTTGACCTTGGAGGCGGTATGCCGTCTCCCGAAGCTGGTTGAGAGACGGCAGTTTCCTCTTCGATGAGCATCTGTTCGGTGAGCTCAACAATTTGCTCATCCTTTTCATGCTGCAAAACGGGTTGATCGGTATAGCAGTTTAAGGATGGAGTGAGAGCCTCTTCTTTTCTATCCAACTCCTCCTGAACGGGATCAGGGAACAGGTAGTCCTCAAGGGCTGAGCTTTCGCCGTCCAGTGCAAAAAAGAAGTACGTTCCACACAACTTGCACTGCAATACTTCCAGATCGAGAGGAATTTGGCTTTCGTCAAAGCTGTAAACCTTGTTGCATTTCGGGCAGCTGACAGTGATCACGAGACTTCCCCTCTGCTGATTAGAAAGACCTCCCCCCCCCACTTGCTCTAGTAATTGAAAAAGGGCATTTTCTGCAAGTTTAAATCAGCAATTCTCATTTCGGATGGTGCGAGCTCCCGCGCTCCAAAATGAGAACTGCTAGGAGCTTGTCTGAGAATGCCTCTTTTGTCATTTCGAACGGAGCGTACCGTAGTGAAAAATATGTAAAATCAGTTACTTGCAAGCACAAGATTTCTCGCCTTCGGCTCGAAATGACAGTTCTCGGACAAGCTCCTAGACTAAAATCGATGTCAGCTGTTACCTCCGATTGTTGTCAGTTTTTTTAACAACTGTCAGCATGAAATCTGCTTGAAGAAGTCATTTCCCTTGTCATCGACCAGGATGAAAGCGGGAAAGTCAACCACTTCAATCCGCCAGATTGCTTCCATGCCCAGTTCAGGATATTCGAGTACTTCGACCTTCTTGATGTTCTCCTGCGCCAAGAGAGCTGCCGGGCCTCCTATGGAGCCCAGATAAAAGCCGCCGTGCTTCTTGCAGGCATCGGTTACCTGCTGGCTGCGGTTGCCTTTGGCGATCATGATCATGGAGCCGCCATGTGACTGGAAAAGATCGACATAGGAATCCATTCTGCCGGCTGTGGTAGGGCCGAAGGACCCCGAGGGCATGCCTTGCGGTGTCTTGGCCGGCCCGGCATAATAAATCGGGTGATCCTTCATGTACTGAGGGAGTCCTTCGCCCCGGTCAATCCGCTCTTTGAGCTTGGCGTGAGCGATATCGCGCCCGACGATGAGTGTGCCGGTTAGGGAAAGCTGAGTGGTTACGGGGTACTTGCTCAATTCAGCAAGAATCTCCTTCATGGGACGATTCAAATCGACCTTTACGACCCCATGCTCGTGCTTTCCCCGATACTGCTCCGGGATCAAGCGTCCGGGATTCCGCTCCAGCTCTTCCACCCAGATCCCATCCTGGTTTATTTTGGCCTTTACGTTTCTGTCCGCTGCACAGGAGACTCCCATTCCTACCGGGCAGGAAGCTCCGTGCCGAGGAAGGCGAATAATCCGCACATCGAGGGCGAAATATTTGCCGCCGAACTGAGCGCCGTAGCCGCACTGGTAAGCTGCCTGCATGATCTTTTCTTCCATTTCGGTATCGCGGAAGGCCTGCCCCCCATTGTTCCCCCGGGTCGGCAGAGAATCAAGGTAGCCCGCAGACGCGAGTTTGACCGTTTTGAGACAGGCTTCCGCCGAGGTGCCGCCAATGGTGAAAGCCAGATGATAGGGGGGACAAGCGGCTGTCCCAAGGGTCTTCATTTTTTCCACCAGGAATCTTTCCAGGCTGGCAGGGTTAAGCAGTGCCTTGGTTTCCTGAAAAAGATAGGTCTTGTTGGCGGAGCCTCCACCCTTGGCAACAAAAAGGAATTTGTATTCCATTCCTTCCGTCGCATAAATATCGATTTGAGCCGGCAGATTGGTGCCGGAGTTTTCTTCGTCGTACATGGTTAGGGGTATCGTTTGGGAGTATCTGAGGTTTTCCTCGGTATAAGTCTTGAAGATCCCTTTGCTGAGATACTCTTCGTCCTTCGCGCCGGTCCACACCTGTTGGCCTTTTTTGCCGACAACAGTTGCGGTGCCGGTGTCCTGGCAGAGAGGCAGGACGCCGTTTGCGGAGACTTCAGCATTTCGCAGCATGGCGACGGCTACCCCGCGATCGTTGGCGGAAGCTTCAGGGTCCTTCAGAATGGCGGCAAGCTTCTCCAGATGAGCCAGTCGAAGCAAAAATGAAACATCCCGCATGGCGTTGTTGGCCAGCAAAGTCAATCCTTCGGGATCTATTTTGAGGATTTCTTTCCCATCAAAATTGGCAACCGAAACATAATCTTTGGTCAGCAGGCGGTACTTGGTTTGGTCTTTTACAAGGGGGAACGGGTCTTGATAAACGAACTCGGGCATTTTCAACTCCTATCAAGAAATACTGTTTAGGATCTTGAGGAATAGCTACAAGCAAGTGATATTAGTAGAAAAAGAAAAATTTGTCGAGTATTGGTGTCCTCCCTTAAGTAGACATTTTGAGTGGAAGCCGTTATGGATTACCATCAATTTGGTATAAGAAATATGAGCGGAAATCAAGAGAAGGATCAGCGATAATTTTGAAACGAACCATGAGAAGGTAATATGCCTGAAGACAACCTGCATCAAGACATCATGAGAGAACAGGTCCGCCTCGCCATGCGGCAGGTTCCGACAATGCAGGTCACTTCTTTTGTTGTTGCTCTGATTCTAAGCATTGTGGTGCACGATCTTGTTTCCGGTGTGAGGATAATTGCATGGATTCTTACGGTCTTATCCGTTGTTTTTGCCAGGACTTTTTTTTATTACAGATTCGCCAGAGTAAGGGACGGGCAATTCGACGGGACGTTTTGGAAGAACAGCTATCTAGTCCAGGCTGCTTACTCAGGAGTGATCTGGGGAGCTTCTGCTTTCTTGATTTTCCCGACCGGTAATGAAGGGCTCATATCTCTTTTTGTTCTGGTGATGGCCAGCCTTTGCGCAGCGACCACGGTATCCCATTCTTCCATCAAATTGGCACCGACCTTGTGGGCTGGACCGGTCATGCTGCTCTATGGCCTCCGCTGCGTATTCGAGGGCGGACGATTCGCATACACCCTGAGCTCCTTAATCGTCCTGTATCTTTTCACCATCCTGCGCTATTCATTCACTCACCACTACACCATAACATCCGCTATCTCCTTGCGGTTCGAAAACCTCAAGCTGCTGGAACGGGTCCGCAAGGTAAACGACGTACTGCGCCGGGAAATCGCCGATCGCAAGGAAGTTGAGCGAGCCCTGCAGCGATCCAAAAGCGATCTGGAAGATACCAACCAGCAACTGACGAAAGCCATTGAAAGCGCGAATCGGATGGCCGCTCAAGCAGAACTGGCGAATAAATCCAAGAGCGAGTTTCTGGCTAACATGAGCCATGAGATCCGTACCCCGATGAACGGCATTATTGGCATGACCGAGCTGCTGCTGGAAACGGAATTGTCGCCCGAGCAGCGACGGTATGCGAAGCTGGTGCGATCCAGCGGCAAGACTCTGTTGGATATCATAAATGATATCTTGGACTTGTCAAAGATTGAAGCGCGCAAAATTGATCTTGAGCACTTGGACTTCGATCTTCGCACTATTTTGGAGGATGCCGCTGAAATGCTGGGCGTTCGTGCTGCAGAGAAAGGCCTGGAGCTGATCTGCATGCTGGAGCCCGAGGTGCCGTTGTTATTGCGCGGCGATCCCGGCCGGTTGAGGCAAATTGTCGTCAACCTGGTGGGCAATGCCATCAAATTCACCGAGGAAGGTGAAGTACTGGTTCGAGTCACACCCATTGGCGAGGATGCGACCACGGTCAAGATCCTTTTTACGATCATAGATACCGGTATCGGCATTCCGCAGGATCGCATGGGTATTCTCTTTGATCCTTTCACTCAAGTGGACGGCTCCACTACCCGCAAGTACGGCGGCACTGGCTTAGGCCTTGCCATTTCAAAGCAGCTCGCCGAACTGATGGGGGGCGGCATAGGGGTTGAAAGCACTGAAGGCAAAGGTTCAAAATTCTGGTTTAGCGCGACATTCCTGAAACAGGATAAAGAGCGCGTGGACACGTCGGTTCCGCTTCTTGATTGCCGCAACATGAATGTGCTCATAGCCGTTAATAACGACTCCAACCGGATGCTGCTGGCAATGCTTCTGCGATCGTTTGGCTGTCGATTCGGACAGGCTGCCACTGCGGATGCCGCATTCGACATGCTTGTTCAAGCTGCACGAAGAGAGGATCCTTACCGGGTGGCGTTGTTGGACACCATGCTGTCCGGAACGGATGTCATCGAGCTTGGAAGCAAGATCAAAAACTGCCCGGAGCTTAAAGAGACCAAGTTGATTTTGCTTGCGAATAGCGTCTGGAGAGGGGACGTGACGCGTCTGAGGCAGGCGGGCTTTTCCGGGTTTGTAGCCAAGCCGGTCCGTCTGACCCCGCTTTTGCAATGTTTGGACCTGGCGGCGAGAGAAGAGACGCCTGCAAAGGCTGAGGAGAACGTTGTTGCGGCCTCTCCGCATTCCGGCTGGGAAACTGCCGGGAAACGCAGGAAAATTCTCGTGGCTGAAGATAATGTCACCAATCAGATTGTCGTACAGACTGCGCTGGAAAAACTCGGCTATCATGTGGAGGTTGTGGGAAGCGGAAGAGACGCGATTCTCGCACTTGAGCATAATTCTTACGATCTCGTGTTGATGGATTGCCAGATGCCGGAGATGGACGGTTTTCAGGCAACCGCTCGCATTCGCGACCCGAGCTCGCGTGTGCTGAGCCACAGAATTCCAATCATTGCCCTTACGGCCCGCGCCGGGCAAAGCGATCGCAATGAATGTCTTGCGGCGGGCATGAATGACTACGTCGCAAAACCGGTCCGGTTGCAGAATCTCGCCGAGATTCTCGATCGCTGGCTTGGTGAGTTGGGATAAGTTTAGGATGGACAAGATCTCTATTGAGTTTTTTTTATGACGCTGATGTCCCCACTCCGCTCAAGAAAGGCGGATCTGACTTTTTCCAGTTCAGCTACATTCCCATTTGACCGCAACGCTTCCAACAGATCATTGTGGGTTATACTGCTCTTAGCCATACGATCCCAAAGAATGTCTCCATCTTCCATCAACTGCCTTTCTTTCCCTTTGATCAGATAGCCGATGTTTCTGCTGTAGAACGATAGCTTTGACAGCAACATGTGCAATAACACGAGCGCGGTAGCTGCTGCTGTGGTTGGGAGGAGGGGGGCATTGCCAGTGAGAGCGCGGCCAAGAATAGAGCCGAGAATGACCCCCAGTACAATGTCGAAACTGGTGTTTTTGCCAAAAATGCGCGTGCCCCCGATTCTAACGAGAAACAAGGCATAGAAGAAAATCAGAATCCCGCGGACAACCATTTGCCACCAGAGAATAGTGTCGGCATCGGATCCGACCAGGAAATAAAGAAAATCCACAGGCAGCCTCCTTTCTCATGCTCCAGGCCGAAGACGCATCGGTAAACAAATAGGCTCTTCGCCGATTAGCAGGATTTAGGTTGGTTCAAGTCTGCGACTTGGACCAACCAAGTGGCTGAGTCCGGACCATATCCCACTAATCCGCGATGAGCCAACAAAATGAAGCTCTAGTACCCATTTCACACAGTCGCAAACGTCGTGGAGAGAGCCGCCGGCGGCTGCTCTCTTACCCTGTTTCGTAACGGCGCTCTGTTTGGATTATGTATCGTGAACCCTTAATGTCGGGCATGAGCTGAATCTATTCTATTTCATCACTGCATCCAGTATCTTTGATGCCTTAGACCCATCGTTGCGTTGGGGAAGATCGTTGAAATCGCCGCGCAAAGCCTTGAGTGCGTACCTTTCGTAATCTATTTCAGCACTGGTGCGAATGCCTTTGCGGCGGAAAAACGGGACGGGTGGGCACCAGCCCTGCAAAGCGTGCTGGAGCAAAAAGCTCGCCACAGCTGTGGGCAATAAAAGCCACTTGCGATTGAGCGCGACGCCAAGTGCAAGTCCCAAAAGTGAAAACGATGCGGCATTGGCTTCCAGAATGCGCTCAATATCCCACTCCCGGTCCAATTCGGCCAGACGACTATCGATAGCCTTGCGACCGGCTCCTGCAAAATATGCAACGTTCATCTCGATCTCATGCAGGATTCTCTCATTGATATACTCAGCGGTGTTTTCGGGTACTCTAGAAGTGGTAGATGGAAGCATGGCTTACTCCTTCATTGTTGGTCGTTTAAATCGCCTGTTCGATTCATCAGAGCTTCTATGGAATCGATTCGATTTGCAGGACTTTACGGCTTCCGTGATCTGTATTTCGACGGATGCGCCGTTTCTTCCATAACCATTAATCTCTTCATTCAAGCAGCTAAATGGAATAAGGAAAATCTTGTATTTTGTGCCAGGTAGTGAGGTATTTCGAATGGGAGCGGTCGATACGCATGTGCTCCAATTTAATCTTCTGATTCACTCCCACCGGTTGTGACCGACTATTCCTCTCAATCAGGTTTCGAACGGCATCGACCTCTGTGGCTGTTTGAGGGTATTTAAGACCGGTATGGAATCGTGACCAATAATCTGCTATTTACAAAATGTTACAAAAT
>Ga0068714_10005578_pt1 | contig 13291 bp, 11 predicted proteins | sample MTBNYHSulfiMetaG_FD_62988 | JGI IMG/M metagenome (GOLD analysis project Ga0068714, IMG submission 62988) | Enrichment culture microbial communities from rom New York Harbor, USA that are MTBE-degrading - MTBE-NYH (New York Harbor Sulfidogenic)... | ecosystem: Environmental > Aquatic > Marine >... | reverse complement strand
TCCTCGAGCATCTGCGGGTGCGGCTTGGAGAAGGTCTCGTCGGCGCAGCGGGTGGCATGGAAATAGCGCCCCAGGCCGGTCTCCTCCAGCACCCGATCGAGCCCCCTGCGCCCCTTGCCCGTGGCCACCGCAAGCAGATAGCCGGCCTCGCTCAGGGCGCGCACGGTCTCCTCCGCGCCGGCAAACAGCTCGGATGCGGTGGGGTTGGCGGTGAGAAAGTGGTAGCGGTAGCGCTCGGTCATCGCCCGGTGCAGCGCCGTGTCGCTGCCCGGATAGAGGGTGCTGATCGCCTCGGTCAGGCCAAGGCCGATGATGTTGCGAATGCTGGCGACCTCTCGCGGCTCCAGTCCCAGGTCGTCGATCGCCGCCTCGATACAGGCGACGATGCGGGCCTCGGAATCCATCAGAGTACCGTCCCAGTCGAACACCAGCAGGGTAAATCTCTGTGTCATGCCTCTCTTTCCAATCCGGTTAACAACGCCTGCAGGCCCTCTTCCAGCGGGGCCTCGACATGGATGGTGGCGCTCTCCGGCAAGGTGAAGCGCAGCTCCGCCGCATGCAAAAAGAGTCGTTTCAGGCCCCGCGCGGCCATTTCGCGGTTGAATGCCGCGTCGCCGTACTTGTCATCACCGGCGATGGGGTGGCCGCAGAACTGGGCGTGCACCCTCACCTGGTGAGTACGCCCGGTCACCAGTTTGACCCGCACCAGGCTGCAATCCTTATAGATGGCGACAGGGGTGAAGATACTCAAGGAGGGTTTGCCATCCTCGCTGACCCGCACCACCCGTTCGCCGGAGCTGAGCACGTTCTTTCGCAGCGGGGCTTCGACCCGTCGCTTGCCGCCCTGCCAGCGCCCCTTGACCAGGGCCAGATAGTGCTTGTCCATGCCACCCTCGCGCAGCAGTTCGTGAAAGCCCCGCAGGGCGCTGCGTTTCTTGGCGATGACGAGGCAGCCGCTGGTATCCCGGTCGAGCCGGTGGGCCAGTTCGAGAAAACGGGCTTCCGGGCGCAGGGCGCGCAACCCCTCGATGACACCGAAACTCAAGCCGCTGCCCCCATGGACCGCCAGGCCGGAGGGTTTGTTCAGGATCAATATGCTCTTGTCTTCATAAAGGATACATTGGTCCAGCAGGCGCAGGATGCGGTCGCCCGGAACAGCCGGGGCCTTCTCCTCACTGACCCGAATCGGCGGGATCCGTACCAGATCGCCGATTTTTAACCGGTATTCAGGCTTTATCCGCCCACGATTGACCCTTACCTCCCCTTTTCGCAGGATGCGGTAGATACGGCTCTTTGGTACACCTTTAAGGGTTTTGAGCAGGAAGTTGTCGATACGCTGACCGACCCCATCCTCCCCGACCACTATCTCACGGACCGAACTTTGCGGATTCTCACTCATCCGCGCATCATACCAAGCCGGAAGATTGATGCGCCATCCCAATACTGATATAGTTCAGTGACCTCAAGAAGGTCCGGTGCCTCCAGAGCAAAAGAAAAACTGCTCACCGGCCATGCACTGAGCGATATGAATTATGGCGCCTGCCGATGTTCGACAGGCGTTTATATGGAATAACGTGTAGCGGGAATTGTCCCACTGCACCCAAACAACAGCGCTCCCGCTTCCGCAACCGGAAACGCAGGGACCAGCTACGCAGAGTGTGACGTCTGCTGCCCTTTAGACTCGTTGGCAGCGAATGATTATGCAATCCGCCCCTGGCGGTTTGCCGCTCTGGCGATCCCGTGTCCAGTCATGGACAGTGGTTGAGCGCCTGTGAGAGACAACATGAAGAGAATGCTATTCAACGCAACTCAGCCGGAAGAGTTGCGTGTCGCGATGGTCGATGGCCAGCGTCTGTACGATCTGGATATCGAGAGTTCCACCCGGGAACAGAAAAAATCCAACATCTACAAGGGCCGTATCACCCGTATCGAGCCGAGTCTCGAGGCGGCATTCGTCGACTACGGCGCCGAACGTCACGGCTTCCTCCCGCTCAAGGAGATCTCCCGCAGCTACTTCAGAACCGACGTCGAGATTTCCGGTCGCGTCAGCATCCAGCAGGTGATGAAGGAAGGCCAGGAGGTCGTGGTCCAGATCGACAAGGAGGAGCGCGGCAACAAGGGTGCTGCCCTCACCACCTTCATCAGCCTGGCCGGTCGTTACCTGGTCCTGATGCCCAACAACCCCCGTGCCGGTGGCGTATCCCGCCGCATCGAGGGTGAAGACCGCAGTGAAATCCGCGATGCCATGAGTCAGCTGGAGATCCCCACCGACATGGGGGTCATCGTGCGCACGGCCGGCGTCGGCAAGAGCGCCGAGGAGCTGCAGTGGGACCTGGACTACCTGGTACAGGTATGGAGCGCCATCGAAGAGGCGGCCACGCAGCGCAAGGCACCCTTCCTGGTCTACCAGGAGAGCAATGTGGTCATCCGCGCCATCCGCGACTACCTGCGCAACGACATCAATGAAATCCTGATCGACGATGCGGATGTCTACAGCCATGCGCGCGAGTTCATGGAAAAGGTGATGCCGCAGAACCTGAACAAGCTCAAGCTGTATCAGGACCGTGTGCCGCTGTTCACCCGCTACCAGATCGAATCGCAGATCGAGTCCGCCTTCCAGCGCGAGGTCTCCCTCCCCTCCGGCGGTTCCATCGTCATCGACCATACCGAGGCAATGATCGCCATCGATATCAACTCCGCGCGCGCCACCAAGGGCAGCGATATCGAGGAGACCGCTCTCAACACCAACCTCGAGGCGGCCGACGAGATCGCCCGCCAGTTGCGTCTGCGCGACCTCGGCGGCCTGGTGGTCATCGACTTCATCGACATGGGTCCTGCGCGCAACCAGCGTGAAGTGGAAAACCGCCTGCGCGAAGCGCTGAAGATGGACCGCGCCCGCGTCCAGGTCGGCCGCATCTCACGTTTCGGCCTGCTGGAGATGTCGCGCCAGCGACTGCGCCCTTCCTTGGGCGAGTCCAGCCAGATCGTCTGCCCGCGCTGTAACGGCCAGGGCACCATTCGCGGTATCGAGTCCCTCTCCCTCTCCATCCTCCGCATCCTCGAAGAGGAAGCGATGAAGGAGAAGACGGGCCAGATTAAGGCACAACTGCCGGTCGAAGTGGCAACCTTCCTGCTGAATGAAAAGCGCGCGGTGATCACCGATATCGAGGCGCGCCAGAAACTCAGCATCATCCTCGTCCCCAACATCCACCTGCAGACGCCGCACTACGACGTACAGCGCATTCGCAGTGATGAGGTACCGGCGCAGGAAAAACCCAGTTATGAGCAGGCAACGCAGGCCGAGGAGATTGCCGAAGCGATCGCCCAGAAGCCCGCGGCGGCAAAGCGTGAAGAGCCTGCGGTCAAGATGGTCAGCCAGACCGCAGCGCCGCAACAGGCCGTCGTCGCTGAGGTCCAGCCGCAGCCGGCAGTGCAGCCTGCTGCCGCACAGCCCGGATTCCTGCGCCGCCTCTTCGGTGCCCTCTTCGCCTCGGAAAGCGTCGAGCAGGAGGAGAAAAAAGAGGCGCCCAAGGCGCGCACGCAACGCGCATCCACCCCGGAGCGCCGCTCGCGCAGCAGCCAGGGACAGGACCGCGGCAGCTCCCGTCGCCGCGGTCGCCGTGATGAGCAGCCGGCCAAACCACGCCAGCAGGAACCGGCCGCCAAGACGGCGCCAGCCAGGGAGAGTGCAGCAAAACCGGCTGCGGAACAGGAGAATCGTCCGGCGGCAAGCGATAGCGGCGCAGAGCGCGGCACCCGTCGCGGCAAGCGCGGTGGACGTCGCCGCGGTGGGCGCCGTAGCGGTAGCCAGGCTGAAGCGCCAGCCGCTACCGAGTCGGCAGCTACCGAGGCAGTAGTCGCTAGCGCAAAGCCGGCGCAGGTCGAAAAAGAGAGTCCCAGGGATGACTCACAGAATCGCCGCCGACAGCGTTCACGCGATGTAGTGGAAAGCCCTGCACGTCTCGCCGCCAGGGAAGCTGAATCAGGCCGCCCCGGATACAAGGCAGAGAGCCGGCCCCAGCCAGCCACCGAGCAACTGCCCGAACCGACCGAGCGCAAGCCCGAGCCGGTGCAGCCCGAAACGCAGCAGGAAGAGACCCTGGCCCAGCCTGCCGCCGTGCAACAGGCCGAGCCGGCAGAGCGCAAGCCTGAACCGGTGCAGCCCGAAGCGCAGCAGGAAGAGGCCCTGGCCCAGCCTGCCGCCGTGCAACAGGAAGAGCCGGCAGAGCGCAAGCCCGAGCCGGTGCAGCCCGAAGCGCAGCAGGAAGAGAGTGTGGCCCAGCCTGCCGCCGTACAACAGGCAGAGCCGGCAGAGCGCAAGCCCGAGCCGGTGCAGCCCGAAGTGAAGCAGGAAGAGAGCTTGGCCCAGCCTGCCGCCGTGCAACAGGCCGAGCCGGCAGAGAGCAAGCCCGAGCCGGTGCAGCCCGAAGCACAGCAGGAAGAGAGGATTCCCCGAGCTGCAGCACCGCAAGAGGGCGAGCCTGCAGCGAGCAAGCCCGCACTCAAGCAGGTGGAGACCCGGCCACGCCCTGCTGCGCAGGAGGTAAAACCTGCAGAGAGCAAGCCCGAACCGGTACAGAGCGAGCTGAAGCAGGTGGAGACCGTCTCTACGGCAGCACCGCAGGCGCACGAGCCGGTCGAGAGCAAGCCGCAAGCTGCGCAGCCCGAACTCAGGCCGGTGGAGACTACCTCCCAACCTGCGCCGCAAGCAGCCGAAGAGGAATCACCAGCGGCTTCCCGCAGCGAAGACGCCCAGGAAGAGCGCAAGCCTCAGCCGGCAGCAGCCCCCAGGCTGCAGCAGGTGGAGACCCGGGTAAGGAGCGCCGAAATACAGAAGGCCGACGCCACCGCGGGTGAAGAGGAGAATAGCAGCGAAGAGGAGAAGACAGCCGCGCCGGTCAAACCCGAAGCGGAGTGATCCTCACCAGCGGTACAGAGACCATAAAAAAGGAAGCAATGCTTCCTTTTTTATTGGGCTCACACTATTCAGCCTGCCTCTTCCTGAGCTCCTCCAGCAGCCCACGGGACGCCGCTTCGACCATGGCGTAGACCCGCTCGAAGCCTGAGGCGCCGCCGTAGTAGGGATCGGGCACTTCCCGCTCAGGCAGTTCCGGGGCAAACTCCAGGAACAGGCTCAGTTTATGCCGGTGTTGGTCCGGGCAGCTCTCGGCAAGGATGCTGAAATTATCGCTGTCCATCGCCAGGATATAGTCGAAACGCTCGAAATCCTCTTGCGCCACGCGCCTGGCCCGCTGCCGGCTGAGATCGATACCGTGACGTAGCGCGGTTTGCTGCGAGCGCGGGTCCGGCGGCTCGCCCACATGGTAGGCGTGAGTGCCGGCCGAATCGACAACGATCAGATCAGCCAAGCCCTCCCTCGCCACCAGATCCTCGAACAGACCATGGGCCAGGGGAGAGCGGCAAATGTTGCCCATGCACACCATCAAAACTCTGATTTTTACCATAAATTACAACGACTTATATAGGTTTATACTGTGAAAAACAGGTCTTATATAGTACCTGTCTCATCCTAACAAATACAAACAGTTACGCGGTAGTTTCGGAAAATGTTTCCCGAGAAGAAGCGCCTTATTCATAAGGCCGTGACGAGGCGCGGCCACCTGTCGTGGACGGCCATATCCAAGGGTTCGGCTGGCGGAATCGTGACAACGTAGACGCGGCGCTCTTCCCCTTCCCTGGCTAGTAGCCCTTGGATGTACTGGCCTTTCGTAACCATGTACCAATGCGACTTCCCATTGATGTCCTTCTCCATAAACCCGTCGACCACTATCAGCACAGGCCTTGGCTGGTACTGATTCCACTTCCCTGACTTGATGCTGTCCAGGCGGGCCCAGCCTGTCTTCGGTAGGTGCCCCTCCTCCTCCTTCCTGCGACCCCAGATGACAAGCGCTGCGCTGCCGTCATGATTACGCACCGGCAGGACTGCGCCTGGTTGAGGGAAGTAGACGGAAATCTCCTTTCCGTCGACCTGGTATCTGACTCCGCCACACATGTGTCTAAGTATAAACGCTTGGGGGTGGCAGGCGACTGCGACAGTCAATACAATGGGGGAATGAATAGGGATACCGCAAAGCTCCATGCCGTCTGTATCGCTGGCACGTTTGCCTATATGGCGACCGGGCTTTGTCTTGACGAAACCCCGAGCTATCCAGTCGATTCCCCATTGAGAGGCGAGATGGTCACACACCGTCTACCTGAACTCGAAGTAGACTCATCAACCAGCAGCACCGCCCTGTATATCCCGAGAGTGCTCACTATCGGCAGCTCCTGGTTATAGTTTCATCCGTCAGCGGGTAGTTTGAGTGTTCCGGTTATTGTTCTCATATCAACCCCGCATTTTGGTTAGATCTGCCAGTTGATATGCGCTTGACCGACGCCGTCGAACTGCCCACCCGGTGCCGAAAATCGTATTTGCGTTACTGGTTCAGCTTGATTAGACAATCTAGTGTGTACGAGCCACCTCTTTTCTCTTGCCTCATCTCTTAATATCCCAGTGATATCCCACCTATTTTGTCCGGCGTGGGTCATGGTTATGGTTCCGCTAACCGCCATGGTCGCGAGACCGTCGGCTTGTGTGACGCATTTTATGTAGGAGGTGATGCCTTCCGTCGAACCGTCAATTATTTCGCGAACACTGGAGAGATATCCGGTTGAAAAGAATCCTGAGGCTCCTCCAAGCGTTAGAGCTATCGGAATACTGTTACCATTAACCGACACTGCGGCGAGTGTTACCACTATGCTTTTTGCTGTTGCGGGAATGCTTGTAAAGTCGACAGACGCCCCGGAACTTAATGAGATAACCCCTGATTGTTGGATTTTTATAGCATTTGCGTCGGCCAACGACGGAACCTCTAACACCGCTTGAGCGGCTGCAGGTGTTGCAGCCGCAAGCAGAGAGCGCGCTAAGGCGACAAAGTCGGTAGTGGCAAACGTGTCGGAGCCGGTTGCGTAGATGAGTTTATTTGCGGCGGTCACCACTCCCGCAAGGGCTGTCAGGGTAGCGTCGAGCGACTGCTTGCTGGCCAGCGCATTGGTCACCGTCGTGGCAAAGTTCGGATCGTCGCCCAGCGCGGCAGCCAGTTCGTTCAGGGTGTCGAGTGCACCTGGCGCGCTGTTGATTAGTGCAGCGATGGCAGCCTCAAGTTTTTTCGGCGTGACGATAGTTGTATCATCCAGTCCCGCATCGACCAGCGCCTGAGTGGCGATCTTCGCAACACCGATGTTTGATTCGGTTGCCGCCCTCAACCCCAGCATCTGCAGCGCGGTCAGTACCTGGTTGGTGGTCGCCTTATCTGGCGTGATCCCTGGCTCCTCGATGACGGCCATTAGCTCTTCTTGCACGGCGTTAAACCAGTCCTGCCCCGGCACGGTTGCTGGGACGCTTTGCGCCGGGTCGCCTTTGGTGAAGTAGCCTGGCGTCCCGGCAGGTTCTTGAGCTGGCAGTGATGAAATTGCCGAGGGAGTATCTACACGCTGCATGACTAGACTCCGTATGCGATGGTTTGATTAAGGTGCGCCGGGTTGATGTTTTTCATGGCGCATTCAAGCTGCTCATTGCCCCACACACGGAGCGGATTAGTACATGGGTCGATGCAGGTCGACTCAACGACTGTTGTGCTGCCCGCGTTGATGCGGTAGGCGTAGGCGGTGAGCTGGTCGATGGTTATGGTGTAACCGAGCGAGGCGGCTACATCGATGAAGTAGTCCAGCCGGTTATCGCCAATCAGATTGAGTTTTGCGTGGATGGCACTGCGGCGCTGCGTGTCGGTCTGCTCCGCAATGCTGCACTCTGGGAGGCCGGTGAACGTCTCCCACTCCGGCAGCATCTCCGAGGCGGTGAGCGGGTTGATCTCATCTAGCAGGGTCTGTGCCCTGCCATCGGCCACCGCCAGCTCATCCGCCAGGGCGAGTAGCAGCTGGTTAAACAGCGTTCCCGGCTGGCAGAGCGAATCCCACAATCTCCCTGGCGGGAGAAGCTGGCGCAGAAGCGTCTGATAGTCATCAACCGGGCGCGTCATAGTGTCTGCCAGGTGATGGTGCCGAGAGTGGCGATCTGGTCATAGGTGTGCGTCACATCATCGGTCGGCGAGAGGATGCTGTGGTCGATCTCGCCCTGCGCAATGGAGACCGCCTCGTTGAGACGTGAGTACAGCACCGTGCCACCCGGTGAGGTGGTGCGGAGGAAGAGATCCGCGAGTTCTTCTTGCACCGCTTGCTGCACGGTGGTGTTGTTCGGATTGATGGCGATGGTCATGTCCAACGGCACGGGGGTCGGTGCGGCGACGGTAACGGCGGCCAACGCCGGCGCCTGCGCATCCAGGTACGCCTGCACCGTGGCTACATCGCCGGCCAGCGGGATGCCATCGGAATAGGCATCGTCCATCATGAAGCGGACAACGACGGTGCCGTCACCGTTTTCCAGTGGGTAGGCCCAGGCCCGCGTGACGCCTGGAACTTCCAGTGCCCAATTCACATAGTCGCCGGCTGTGCCGCCGTGCGGCGGTGTCTGAACGCGAGCCAGCAGCCGCTCCAGGAGATCGCTGTCGGTCTCTACGTCGGCACCGCCCGTGATTCCTGAGGCATCGACCGTGGCATTGCTGTTGACTCCCGTAACGGGCGATACGAGGGTCAGTGTACTGCCTGGCTGGGTGTTGCCGTCATCCCCGGCCAACACGGCCGTGACGGCCGCAGAGGCTGTGCCGCCGGCGATCACCACCTCGGCGTCGGTGGCGAACTCCACCCCGTCACTGCGCTGCACCAGTGTGCCGGCGGGGATGATAGAGGCGTCGACGCCGGTGAATTCGATCGTGCCTATGGCAACCTGTGCCGGGAGGCGCTGTATCCCCCACACCGTCGACCACGGGGCGACATCGCTCGCCGTTACCGGAATCATCTCTCGGCTGTTCCAGCTAAGGTTTCCGTAGAGGCTGTGCACTGCCCCGGCATGCATGCTGGCAATGACGTTGAGCAGCGAGAACCGCAGGCGCGGATCGCTGCCCGGCAGCCTGGACTCGATGCTGGAGAGGTTGCGCTCGATTAAGGTTGGAAGCGACGGACGATTAAAGGGCATCTGCTAAGCGCTCCCGAAGCTGTAGTTGAACGTTTCAGAGTATTGGCCATGCTCGCCATAGATGACGACAGCAATCAGGAGCACGCCATCGTGCTGCCGGCTCCACTGCGCGCTTGTTTCGATGCGCGACGCGATGCCGTCATCGATAAGCCAGCGCAGTGCCTCATCGACATATCCCCGCGCCCGCTGCAGCACCTCGTCTGTCTGCTTCTCGCGAGAGAGCAGCCACAATCGCGAACCGAGCAACGGGTTGGCCCACCAGCCGCGACGGTCGTTGCTGCCATCCGGGATGACATCATCATCGGCAGCACGACGATCGGTAAACAGGCTGATGATGACAGCCGTGCGCAGGCCGTTATCGACTGTCAGTTCCGGGCCATCAAGCGCGATGTCGAAGCCGCTTTGTGTGGTAACAATTTTGATGTCCATTACATGCTTGAACTGGGTTGCCCGGTCGTACCGCCAGAGTCACCCGGATGCGTGTGACCGTTATATATAACCCGCATGCCCTGCATGGTTCCGGTCGGGTCGGCAATGGAGGTTTGCGAGACCACGGCGCCGCTCACGGTAAGGGTGCCGTTGATGGTGGTGTTGCCGTTTACGGTCACCGTTGGCGCGGTCACCGTTGCGCTGGTGCCGGCGTTGGCCACCAGTGTGCCCATGGTATCGATGAGCAGCTCATTGCCGCGCTTGAAGTGGATGACGTCGCCCTCGTCGGTGAACAGCGCCACCTCGCCGCTCTGCAGGCCTTTGAGGCGAAAGCGCCGGTCGGCAACGTTGACCGCCACGGTGTGATCGCGATCGGCTCCCAGGGAGAGCAGCAGCGCCTCGGCGCCGGGGTGCGGGTTGCTGGTGAAGCCGTAGGGCTCCCAGTGCTCGATGTTGCCGAGCAGCTCCTCGCCCAGCGCCGCCACCTGCAGCTCCTGCAGCAGGGTGGAGGGCGACACCAGCTTGACCACGCCACGGGTGGCCATGGTGCGCAGGCGGCGCGCCAGCGGCTGCAGGCTCTTTTCGATGGCGCGCATCATCAGTTCCATGCCTGCACCGCCTGCTTTTCCGGCAGCGCGACCAGGTCGAACGCCTCGTGCGGCATCAGCTGCAGCTCGGTGCGTCGGCCCTCTTTGTCGAGGATGTATTGCACCGCCGGGATGAGCAGCTCGCGGTTGTCGAGCCGCATCCACTTGTCGGTCACCGATACGCGGGTGTTCGGCAGCCACAACCCGCTGCTGTGCCGCCAACCGCTGACGGTGTAGGTGAGCGCCTCGCCATTGCCGTAGTTGGTGTTGCGTTGCCACTCGGCGCGTTTGCGGCAGGCGGCGGCGTCGGCGGCGTTCTCTGCCACCAGTACGTGACGGCGGGCGCGGCGTACATCGGTATCGGTCGCGCTGCCGCGGATGCTGGCGGCGGCGGTGCCGTTCCAGGTGTCGGTGCCGGCGGTTTGCCCCACCACCACGATTTCGCCGAAGCGGTCGCGCACCGAGAAGCGGCCCGAGGAGCTGCGGATGTTTTTGCCCAGCTCCAGCGCATCCGGCACCACGACGGTGCCGGTGCGGGCGATCACCAGCGTGCCGTCACTGTCGCTGATGAGGCGCACGCCGCGCTGGCGGGCGAGTTTCTCGAGAAACTCGAAACGGGTTTGCCCGGCGGCGATGGCCGGGCGCTGGAACGCGGCGCCGACATCGGTATCGGCGCGCACGGTGATGCCGAAATCCCAAGCCAGCTCACGGGCCAGCTGCAGCAGCGTGCGCGGCTGCGTCCACTGCTTGCCTGCGTGGCCGCAGTCCACCAGGTCGGCCGGCTTGCTGCGCCCCTGCACGCTGATGACGTGCTGCTGCGCGTCGTAGCTGGGCAGGGTGTCGTCCACGTAGCCGGTGATGACCAACTCATCACCGCAATACACCTGACAGGGATCGCCCGCGCTGATCTGCGGCGGCGTATCACTGCCGACGGCACCGCTCCAGCGCTCGCTGAGGGTGAGGCTGAAGGTGTCGCAAATCTGCTTGATGCTGCGGGTGATGCGCACACTGGTCCAGCCGCCGAACGCGGTGCCGTTGATCAGCAGGGTAACCGCGTCACTCACTCAGGGCCTCCAGCGCTTGCCCGCCAGCCACAAAACCGGGATGGCTGATGTTGTTGAGGTTCACCAGCTCCGCCTCGCGAGTGGCGTCGCCATAGAGCCGGTGCGCGATCACCAGCGCCGGAAGCGTGGCCTCCGGCGTGTACTGGATAAGGGCGGGCAGACGGCTGCCACGGGTGGAGAGATCCACCGCCAGCGCCTTGCGCAGGTCGGCAAGGGAGGAAAAGAGGGTGTCGTCGATCGGCTGACCGCTGACCACGTATGTCACGCTTTGCCGCGCATCGAGCGCACCGAGCAGGTCGCTGCGCAGGGCGTAGACCTGGTTGCGGGTGATCGGCGTCTCGCCCTGCCTGGCCGGAGACAACTCCAACTCGGCGGCGCTGCTGCAGGCGGAGGCAACCGCCACCGTGCGCACCAGCTCGGTCAACGCCTGTGAGTTGCGTGCCGCCTGCCTGGCCCGCGGTGTGGCCGCGTTGACAATAGGGTCTGCGCCGGCATCGAACAGCGTGCTGTAGATCTGGATGGCCCGCTGCGGCTCGGTGGCGATGGCGCTTATGTCGGTCACCGCCCCGGCGATAGCGCTGCCCAGCTCCGCCGGCGCGCGGATGAGATCGGCCAGCGGGCCGCTCACCGAGCCGGTCACGTTCGCCACGGCGGCGAATACCGCGTCTACCTCCTCCAGGAAGGAATCGACCGCGCCGGCGATGTCGGTGATGGCGAACGTATTGGCGAAGACGTTGATGCTGTCGGCGATGCTCTGCTCGGCGGCCTGCTTGACCGCCCGCTGGGTGGCGGTGGTGACCGCCGGGAAGGCCTGCTCGCCAGCCTCCACGCACTGGATGGTGATCGCCGCATAGCCGCCGTTTCGCGTGCTCTCGCGCACCCGGAAGCTGGTGATGGTGACCGTGAGCGTGCCGTGGTAGGGATGGCGCAGCGAACCGCTGCCGGGCTCCTCCGCCTTGACGATGAGCGCATCGCGGGCGATGTGGTAATCCGGCCCGATGCAATAGGCCTCGAACTGCAGCTTGCGCGCCTTGCGCCCAAGGTCCTCGGCGTAGGGCGTATCGCGTTCTGGATACTCGTGCACCTGAACGCGGCGCCCTACCTCCAGCTCGCTTTCGCGCACGTAAAATTCAGCGCCCTTGAAGCTGCCCCTGGCGGTGAATCCGTCTTTCCAGCTCATCACAGGGCTCCCATGGTTGGGCCGGCGTCGACGTCGATGTCTGTGCCGCTGCCTGCGCTCATCCCCTGCACATGCACCTGTGCAGGACTGTCGATCTTCAGATGAATTTCATTTTTAATGCGCTGCTCTCGCTCGTTGATGGCAATGGCGCGCTTCGATTCTTCATTACCGAAAGCGGCGAGGATGCTGTTGAGGCCGTAACCGATGGCATCGCCTAACTCGGTTCCGCTAATCAGGTGATCATTAATCAACGTGCCGATGCCGTAGCCCGCTGCGCCGGCGGCGCCCACGGCCAGGCCGGCGGTGCCCATGGCGCCTGCGCCCATCGCGCCGAGGGTTTTCATGTTGGAGCTGCCAAGCAGGCCGGCGGTGGTTTTGAGCCTGCCGAATGTCTTTGGAACCTTTGCGCCAGGAATACCCATGCCGGGGAGTCCGCCGCCGTTTACCACGAACACAGGGATCGGCTTCATGCTGCCGAGGGCAGAGCCGAGCGCGCCGGCAGCGCCGCCCTTGGCGCCACGCCCCACCAGGCCGGAGATGCCCTGGAACAGCCCATACACCTTGCGCCCCGCGATGAGCGCGCCCATGATGCCGACGCTCCATTTGGCGGTATTGAGCGCAAGCTGCACGGTCTCCTTGTCTGCCGAGTTGAGCAGGTCCGCCAGATCCCTCACCGGCTCGGTGAGATTGTCATTGGCGAATTCGTCCGCACTGGTTTTGAGGTACGTCATCGACGCATTGAACTCACGCGCCGCCCGGGTGGCGTCGTTCATGGTGGTGGTGCCGTCGCCGTTCACCTGCATGAATTTCTGCAGCGATTCCACGGCGCCGGTGCGCTGGTATTCGGCGGCGGCGGTGTTGAAAGCGCGCAGTGCCTCGGCGTCGAAGATCGCGGCGAGGTTGGTTTGTTTCCCGCCTGCCGCCTTGACGATATCCACCA
>Ga0068714_10005576_pt1 | contig 13297 bp, 10 predicted proteins | sample MTBNYHSulfiMetaG_FD_62988 | JGI IMG/M metagenome (GOLD analysis project Ga0068714, IMG submission 62988) | Enrichment culture microbial communities from rom New York Harbor, USA that are MTBE-degrading - MTBE-NYH (New York Harbor Sulfidogenic)... | ecosystem: Environmental > Aquatic > Marine >... | reverse complement strand
CGTGGGCCGGGTCATCGGGCAGGTGACAGGCCACGTGGTAGGGACTCCCCTCCCAGAGGTGCGACTCCCAGCAGCGGTCCTCGAGCCGGTGGGGTATCGCGGTCTGGGGCCGGATGGTGATGAGTTCCCCGATCCACGGGTTTTGTTCGATCACGCCGGCCGCCCACACGGAGAAGGGGTCCAGGGGGAGTTCGGGGCACTCCACGTAGCGCTGGGTGTTGGGCGGGTCCCAGAAGACGGTGAGCCCGTGCGTCACGTCCTCGCGCATGAAGGCCACCTCGTCCGGGTCGCACACGCCCAGGCGCAGGCACCCGCCGTAGTGGACCACGTCCATGAGCGCGTAGTGGGTGCCCCAGGTGTACTGCCGGGTGCTCCACATCCAGGCGTCGTAGTACCTCTTCAGGCGCTCCCTGTCCGGCCAGAGCCGCAAGAGGGTGTTGGTGACCGGGATGTCGTTGATGAAAGCATAGTAGTCGAAGTACTTGTTGAAAAAGTGGAACATGGCGATGGGAAGAAGGTCGGCCACCCGGTCGAACTCCCGGTCCCGGGCCTCGGCCCAGAAGGGGTCGCCGGTGGTGTGGGCCGTGGCCGCCAGGATCTCCAGGCGCACGTCCGGGCCGATGGAGGCCGCCGGCCAGAGGTCGCCCCACGGGTCGATGATCGTCCATTCCTGATCGATGAGGGTGCGGGCCACGCGGTCCATGTCCGTGCGGATCGTCTGCTTGAGCCCCTCGTCGGTCACCGTGTCCCAGGCCCAGGCCATCCCCCAGAACCAGTGCATGAACTTGTCCCGGGACTGGTGTCCCAGCCAGAAGAGCCCCTCGAACTCGCCGGTCCCCGGGTGCCGGTTGTCCGCGCCCAGGCTCTCCACGTTCCACGGCGGCCGGTCAGGGGCCACGTACCGGGCCAGGTATCCCGGGTGTTGGGTCACCGCGTGCACCAGGTGCAAGTACCGGGCGATCCGTTGCACCTCCTCCAGGGCGATGGCCTCGCCCGTGATCCGGTACCGGAGGCACTGCGAAACCATGTAGAAGGTGGTCCAATCCGTGGAGTCCCCGGCCCCCCAGGTCCGCTGGATCTCGGTGCGCGTTTCGTCCGTGAAGAGAATGTCCGTGACCCCGCCCAGGCCCGTGGTGTGCCAGGTGCGGATCCAGGCGTCGTATTCCAGCGCCTTCTGGTGAAGGGTGGGATCGAACGGGTGCTCCGGCGGCGTGGGTCCGCCCGGTCCGTGCGCCGCGGAGGATCCGCACGAGGCGAACGCCAGGGCTGCGCCGAGCAGAGAGACCATCGCCAGGAGGCGGCTTACGGCAACCGGCATGTCAGAGGTCCTTTGAATGAAAGAGGCGTTTCGCGGTACCCGAAGAGCTGGGTCTCGATGCAAGCATAGCAGGGCCTTCACGAAGCTTCCACAAAGGGGTATAGTCTCTCCTGTGTCCTTCTGAAAGAGGCGGTCAAGATTCGGGTATCGGCCGGGGAAGGAAACCGAGAATGCTCACCCCTCTCTACACCCCGAAGGCCTCCGGCCCCATGCGCGTGGCGGGGTTCATGTCCGGCTCCGGGACCAACCTGTTGAAGATCCTGGAGCGGCAGGCCGCACTGGAACAGGAGCCGGGCGGCTGCCCCTACCGCGTGGCGGTGATCTTCACGGACAACCCCGCGAGCAACGCGTCCCGGATCGGGGGCGAGTACGGCGTCCCCGTGATCGTGGAGGACATCCTGGCCTTCTACCGGGCCCGGGGTCACGACTCCAAGAAGGACCTCTCCCTGCGGCCCGCGTTCGACCGGCGCGTGGTGGAGCGGCTGGCGCCGTACGAGGCGGACTGCGTGGTGCTGGCCGGGTACATGTGCGTGGTGACCGGCCCCCTGCTGGAGGCCTTTCCGGGCCGCATCGTCAACGTGCACCCCGCCGACCTGCGGGTCCGCGAGGCGGGTCGGAGAAAGTACACCGGGGACCACGCGGTCCGGGACGCCATCCTGGCCGGGGAAACGGCGCTTCATTCCAGCACCCACATCGTCCGGCAGGAGGTGGACGGCGGCGAGATCCTCCAGGTCTCGGATCCGGTGCCCGTGGATCTGCCCCCCGGGGTCGCGCTGCAGGACCTGACGGGCGCCGAAGGGATGCGAAGATTGAACGAGATCGCGGATCGCCACCAGGAGCGGCTGAAACGGGAGGGGGACTGGCGCGTGCTTCCGCAAACCCTGGAGAGGCTCTCCCGGGGCCGATACGCCACGGACCCGGCCGGACGGGTGTACCTGGACGGACGGCCCGTAGAGGAACCGGTTTGGGGCTGACACCCCTTGACGACTGCGCGGACCTTCTGTTATAAAAATACAGAATGAACGCTCATTCATTTTTGAGCCCCGGCCGCCCTACGGGGCCGGACGGGAGGCTCGAGGCGCTGTTTCCACCCTTCATCGCCCATTCCTCTCTTTTCCGTGCGGATCGGACGGACGTGCGCGTTGAGCCGTTCGCGCGGGAACCCAACGTCTGGCGCTGCCATCACACGCGGTCGGATGGTTCGAAAAGATCCGCATGTCCCGCGTGCAGGAGCCTGAGGGAGACGCACCTGCCGGGAGGGTGGGCCGACAAAGGGTGAGGGGGAGGAACCCCGCGCGGATGCCACCCCGGACCACGATCCGGGGTCGCCGGAATGGGTTCCTCCCGAGGGGATTTTCCGGGCGGCCCGTTGACGAGTCGTGTCCTGCCTCCACCGCAGCCGCTCCGGACGAGAATGAAAGGACCAGGCACAAGGGAAGAGCTATGGGAAAAAGCCCGCTGGACAAGGTCGCATTCGTTCTTCTGATCGTCAGCCTCCTCGTGGGGGTTGCGGCGCTCTATGCGCGTGAGAGCCGGGAGCCGCCCCCGGACCCGGTCCGCGTTTTCTACGACAGCAAGGGCGGGCCCGTGGTCTTCGACCACGCGGCGCACACCCGCAGGGAGCAGGGCGGCTGCACGGTCTGTCACCACTACGACGGGGACGACGAGGAGAAGCAGCGCTGCAGTTCCTGCCACGAGGACAGCGGCATCCCCATCATGCACGCGTACCACGAAAAGGGTGCGGACTACGCGGACGACGACGATTACCAGTCCTGCATGAGCTGTCACCAGGCAAAGGGCAGGGACCCCCAGAACTGCCGGGGATGCCACAAGTAGGAGCCCGCCGGAATCCCTCCAGCCCCTTGGCGGGCCGGCCCCCATGCTTGCGAGATGAACGTCAACCCCCCCACGCAGAAGGACCCGGATCCATGAAAAGGCTCGCCCACAAATCTCTCAGCGCGGAAACCAAGGACCTGGCCGGGGTCGACCGGGTCATCCTGCCGCTCCGGCAGACGGACAGGGACATCCTGGATCCGGCGGTGTCCCCGGGCCAGGCCGTGGAACGGGGACAGGTCGTCGGGGAATCCAAGCAGGCCGGGCTCTCGTTCCTTCACAGCCCCCTCTCCGGGGAAGTGCGGTCCTTGTTCAGCACCGTGGCCCCGGACGGGCAGAGCGTGCAGGCCGTGGAGATTCGGGGAGAGTCCGCGGGTCCGGCCAAGACCCTGGCTCCCATGACGGATGAGGTGGACTCCCTGTCACCGGAAGCGCTCCGGGCCCGCCTCCGGGAGGCGGGGGTGTGTCCGCTGGGCGGAAACGGGGCCAACGCGGCCTACGCCTCCCTGGTTCCCGGGGAATCGCCCCCGGGAATGTTGATCGTCCTGTGCACCGACGAGGAACCCTTGGTCCAGACCCAGGCACAGGTGCTCCAGGAGGTGCCCGAAAAGGTCATCGAGGGGGCCACACTCTACCGGAAGGCCTGCGGCGCCGGGCGCCTGGTGTTTGCGGTCACCGGTGACCGCAAGAGCCTGGTTTCCGGGGAGACGCTCTTGGTGGGCGAACGCTACCCGTCGGCCCTGCCGGAGATCCTCATGGGCCGGGCCACTGGAACCTACGCGCTGAAGCAGGGCCGGCCGCGTGCGGACGTGCAGCTCATCAACGCGGAAACCGCGGCGGCCGCGCGCCGGGCGGTCCGGGAAGGGCTTCCGGTCCTGGAAAAGCTGCTCACCGTCGGCCTGGACGGCGGACAGCCGGCCCTGGTGCGTGTCCCGCTGGGGACCCCGCTTTCCCGTGTCCTGGAGCAGTCCGGGATCACGGTGGGCCGTGGGGACCGGGTCTTCTGCGGGGGCCCGTTGAGGGGCCGGGCGCAGTTCGATCCGGAGGCGCCGGTCACCAAGGCGACGGACAGCGTCTTCGTGCAGAAGGGCGGTCACGTGTTCCGGTACGAGGACGTGGCCTGCATCGGGTGCGGGGCATGCGTGAAGGTCTGCCCCATGAAGATCCAGGTGAACATGATGACGCGCAACTGCGAGTACGGCCGGATCGGCGAGGCGGTGCGCTACGACCTGGAAAGCTGCGTGGAATGCGGGCTCTGTGCCTACGTGTGCACGGCCCGCAGGCCCCTGCTCCAGTACATCCTGTTCGCGAAGAACGAGAAACGGAAAGCAGAGAGGACCCAGGCATGAAACAGCACCTACTGACGGTTTCCGCACCCCCGTTCTGGCACGGCGGGGCCGGGATCCCCCGGAGTTCCTATCTGAGCCTGGCGGCCCTGGTGCCTGCCGCCGCGGCCGGCGTACTCCACTACGGGATCGGGGCCCTGGGGGTGATCTCCCTTTCCGTGGCCGCCTGCATGGTCTCCGAAGCCCTGATGCAGAAGGTCCTGGGCCGGCCCGTCACGATCGGGGACGGAAGCGCAGCCCTCACCGGGGTCCTGCTGGCCCTGCTCCTGCCCGCCGGGGCGCCTTGGTGGGTGGTGGTGGCGGCAGCGGTCTCCGCCATCGTGGTGGGTAAACAGATCTTTGGGGGGCTGGGGTCCCACCCGTTGAACCCCGTGCTGGTGGGCTGGGTCATGATCCGGATTTCTTGGCCCCTGCACCTGGACCCGGACGTGAGCCTGGTGAACCTTTCCGGCCTGGAGGGGCTGTCCCCCCTGGCCGCGATCCGGGGGGGCTACACGGACCTGGTGAACCTGAACGGCCTGATGCTGGGCGAGGTCGTGGGTCCCATCGGCTCGGCCGGGCTGCTGGTGCTGGCGGGCGGAGTGGCGCTGGCCCTGCTGCGGGTGATCAAGTGGGAGGTGTCCGCGGGGTTTTTGGCGGGCGCGATCCTGGGGTTTGTTCTCCTGGGCTCTCGGGCCCTTCCGGCGGGTTCGGACGCTTCCGTGAACCCCCTGGTCCTGATGTTTGCCGGACCCGTGATGCTCGGGGCATTCTTCCTGGCCACGGACTCGACCAGCTCGCCCACCCGGCCTGCCGCCATGTGGATCTACGGCGCGGGCGCCGGCTTCCTGGGGGTCCTGATCCAGCTGTTCGGAAGCTATTACGACGCAGGCGTTCCCTTCGGGATCCTTCTGGTCAGCCTGGCCGGCCCCCTGCTCGACAAGATTCGGCCCAAGGCCCTGGGAAAGGAATAGAGACATGCGCGAGATCCTGAAAATGATCGTGGTGCTGGCCGTCATTACCGGGGTCAGCGGGCTCCTGCTGGCAGGGGTCAACGAAGGGACCCGGGAGCAGCGCAAGAGGCAGATTCTCCAGTTCGTGAAGGGGCCTGCCGTGGAGGACGTGCTCCGGGGCGCCTCCAACAACCCCCTGAACGACGTGAAGGAACTGCCGGTCGCCTCGGGCGAGGCCGGCGGTGAGGCCGGTGCCGGGGTCGTGGACATCTTCCCGGGGTACAAGGACGGGAAGCTGTGGGCCGTGGCCCTGGAGGACAGCGGCAAGGGGTTCGGCGGGGACGTGGGCGTGATCGTGGGGATCGACGTGGAGAGCGACGAACTGCTAGGGATCGGGATCACCACCAGCAAGGAGACCCCCGGTCTGGGCTCGCGGGTCGCGGAACCCTCGTTTCGAGCGAACTTCAAGGGTCTGGCGCTGGACACGCCGGTGAAGGTGGTGGCGGACGGCGGTCCGGTGGACGCCATCTCCGGGGCCACCATCTCCTCCCGGGCGGTGTGCGCTGCGGTGAACGACGCCGTGGCGTTCTACCTGCGCAACAAGACGAAGATCCTGGAGGTCGCCGGCGGCGAGATGTAGAGGCGGGGGGGCTTGAGTACCCCCTGTGAACATTTTCCTCGGATGAGGACAAAGGAGCCTAGAAAGATGCAAGGCAGTCTGGTCCAGGAATTCACCAAAGGACTCTGGAAGGAGATCCCCCCGTTCCGGCTGGTGTTGGGGTTGTGCCCCACCCTGGCCGTAACCAAGGCCGCGGACACCGGCCTGGGGATGGGCGTGGCGGCCACCTTCGTGCTGGTCTTCTCCAACCTCATCGTCTCCCTGCTGAGAAACGTGATCCCCAACAAGGTGAGGATCGCCTGCTACATCGTGGTGATCGCCACCTTCGTGGTGATCACGGAACTGGTCATGCAGGCCTATACCTACCCGCTCTACCAGGCCTTGGGGATCTTCATCCCGCTCATCGTGGTCAACTGCATCATCCTGGGCCGGGCCGAGGCCTTTGCCGGGAAGAACCCGCCGCTCCTGTCCGCCGCGGACGGTCTGGGTATCGGCGTGGGGTACACCCTGGCCTTGACCCTCCTGGGAGGGATCCGGGAGCTGTTCGGCAGCGGCACCCTGTTCGGCCACGGGGTGATGGGGGCCGGGTACGAGCCGTTCCGTTTCATGGTCCAGGCACCGGGCGCCTTCGTGTGCCTGGGGCTCATGCTGGGGCTCATGAACGTGGTGGAAGCGATCCGCACGCGCTAGGAACCGCGGGGCGACCCAGGCACGGTTCCGGAAATCCGGTCCCTGCCGGGGCGTCCGGGAGCAACCGAAGAGAGAAGAGCGAGGAAGCCGTCATGGATTACTTGACCCTGGCCATCAGTGCCATCTTCATCAGCAACATCCTTTTGATCCAGTACCTGGGCAACTGTCCGTTCCTGGGCGTTTCCAAGAAGATGGACACCGCCCTGGGCATGGGAGGGGCCGTGATCTTCGTGATGACGCTGGCCGCGGTCATCACCTGGGCGGTGCAGTACAAACTGTTGGAGCCGTTCGACCTGGGGTACCTGCAGACCATCGTGTTCATCCTGGTGATCGCGGCCCTGGTGCAGTTCATCGAGATGTTCCTCAAGAAGGCGGTTCCGCCGCTGTACAAGTCTCTGGGCATCTTCCTGCCCCTGATCACCACCAACTGCGCGGTGCTGGGCGTGGCCTTGATCAACATCAAGGAGGAGTACGACTTCCTGCAGATGCTGGTGTTCTCCATCACGTCCGCCATCGGTTTCTCCCTGGCCCTGGTGCTGTTTGCCGGCATCCGGGAGAAGTTCGAGACCGCGCGGATCCCCAGGAGTTACCAGGGGACGGCCATCGGGCTCATCACCGCCGGGCTCATGGCCCTGGCGTTTCTCGGATTCTCGGGCATGGTGTAACACACGAGGGGATCCGGCTGCGGCCGGGTCCGCAGATCTTACAAGAGGTGAACCATGACGATCGCGTTTCTCTGTCTCTTTGGCCTCGGGTTCGTGGCAGCGGTGGGGCTCGGTGTGGCATCCCGCGTGTTCCACGTGGAGGAAGACCCGCGGATCGCCGCGGTGGAATCGGTGCTGCCCGGGGCCAACTGCGGCGGGTGCGGGTTCCCGGGGTGCTCGGCGGCCGCGGAGGCCGTGGTTCTTGGCAACGCCCCGGCAGACGTGTGCCTGGCCGGGGGAGCGGCCGTGGCGGCCAAGGTGGCCCGGGTGATGGGCGTGGTCGTGGGCGTGAAGGAGCCTGAGCTGGCCCGGCAGAACTGCAGCGGCGGCCAGAGGGCCGAGGACCGGTACGTGTACAACGGCATGCCCGACTGCCGGGCCGCGTACCTGTTCTACGGCGGCCAGAAGGATTGCATGGTGGGGTGCCTGGGCTTCGGCAGTTGCGTCAGGGCCTGTAAGTTCGGTGCCATCGAGATGGGGAAACACGGCCTGCCGATCTTCAAGGCCGAGAAGTGCGTGGCCTGCGGGGCCTGTGTGAAGACCTGCCCCAAGGGGATCATCTCCCTGATTTCCAACACCACGAAGCTGTTGCACCTGAACACCACGGACGAGTGCCTGGCCCCGTGCCGGCAGCGCTGCCCGGCCCAGATCAACATCCCGGCCTACATCGACGCCATCAAGCGGGGCGAGTACGAGGAGGCCGTGCGGGTGCTCAAGGAGCGCAACCCGCTCATCCTGGTGTGTGGCCGGATCTGCCCGCATCCCTGCGAGGACTGGTGCCGGCGCGGGGAGAGCGGCAAGGACGACCCGGTGGCCATCAACATGCTCAAGCGGTTCGTGGCGGACTGGGAGATGAACTCCGGCCGGCACATCCAGCTCGCCGTGGCCCCGGACACCGGAAAGCGGGTGGCCGTGATCGGCAGCGGGCCCGCGGGCCTGAGCTGCGCCAACTACCTGAGGCGCCTGGGCCACGCGGTCACGATCTTCGAGTCCATGCCCAACCTGGGGGGCATGTTGCGCTACGGGATTCCGGAGTACCGGCTCCCCAAGAAGACCCTGGACTGGGAGATCCAGGGGATCCTGGACCTGGGCGTGGAGGTCCGCAAGAACGTGCGCTTCGGCAAGGACTTCGACACCGAGTTCCTGCTGGCCTCGGGTTACCACGCGATCTTCGTGGCCGCGGGGGCCTGGATCAGCTCCAAGATGCGGTGCGAGGGGGAAGACCTGCCCGGCGTGTGGGGCGGCATCGACTTCCTCCGGCAGCGGGACCTGGGCGTTCACGTGGACGTGGGCAAGAAGGTGGTGGTGGTGGGCGGGGGCAACACGGCCATCGACGCGGCCCGCACCAGCCGGCGGCTGGGCGCGGAGGTGACGCTCCTGTACCGCCGGAGCCGCAAGGAGATGCCGGCCAACGTGATGGAGATCGTGGCTGCCGAGGAGGAGGGGGTGCAGCTCCACTTCCTGGCCGCGCCCGTCCGGGTGATCGCGGACGAGAACGGCCGGGCGGCGAAGCTCGAGTACCTGCGCATGGAGCTGGGCGAACCCGACGCCTCGGGCCGCCGCCGGCCCGTGCCGGTGAAGGGCTCGGAGACCACCCTGGAGGTGGACACGGTCATCGCGGCCATCGGCCAGCAGGCGGACACCTCCTTCCTCCGGGACCGGGAGAAGCTGGAGAAGCTCGAGTACACCCGCTGGGGGACCCTGGACGCCCACAAGGTCACCATGCAGACCGCGATTCCTTACCTGTTCACGGCCGGGGACTTCCTGACCGGCCCGGCGCTGGTGGTGGACGCCATCGGGGGCGGCCGGAAGGCGGCCCGCGCCATCCACCTCTATCTTACGGGCCAGGAGGTCACGGTACCGGAAAACCTCCAGACCAAGCGCCTGCCGGAGACCGAACTGGGCGAACTGGAGGGGATCGAACGGCTGGGGCGCCCCAAGATGCCCGAGCTGGAGGTGGACGAGCGGATCGACAACTTCCTGGAGGTGGAACTCACCCTCACCGAGGCGGAGGCCCTGGAGGAATCCCGGCGCTGCCTGCAGTGCGGACTCACCTGCTACTGGAAGGACGCGGAACAGGCCGAGAAGGACAAGGAGGCCGCCTGAAGGTCGTGGGGTGAGGTTCTTCCGCCACGGACCTCGTGCCGGGAGGAGTCTATTCTTTTTCTTCGGGCTCTTCCCCGTACCCAGGGTACAGCTTCTGCATGCAGTCCGGGCAGATGCTGTGGCTGAAATCCACGTCGGAGTGCTTCTTCAAGTAGAACTCGATCCGGTTCCAGTACCCCGTGTCGTCGCGGATCTTCTTGCAGTTTGCGCAGATCGGGATCAGGCCCTTCAGGGTCTTGACATGGGCCAGCGCTTCCTGCAGTTCCACGATGACCTTCTCCCTTCGTTCCTCGGCCCGAATTCTCCCCGCGATCTCCTCTTGCAGCTTCCGGTTCAGATCCTCGGCCCGATCCCGGGCCTCGAGGTAGCTCCGGTTGGTCCTGCTGATGCTCTTGGCGATGGAAAACATCAGGATCCCGTAGAGCAGGACCATCACGCCCATGGAGATCCTCACCTGGTCTCCCATGATGAAGAAACTCGCCACCAGGGGAATCAGGACGGGCGCGCTGTAGGCCACGAACACCCCCATGACCACGGAGAGGGTTCCCGCGGCTCCGGCCACCATGCCTCCCAGCGTAAAGGCGACGAACGCCTCGTGCACCACGGAATCCAGGGGAAAGAGGAAGATCGAGGCCGACCCCCAGACCGCGCCGGACAGGAGGGCCACGATGTACAGGTGAGCCTTCCAGGAGAGGGCTTTCAAGGGCGGCGGTGAGGAGGACGCGTATCGGCGCAGCAAAGCGTATCGGATCACCCCCATGAAGACCACCGCCAGGAGCCAGAGGATCAGGGTTGCATGGGGGATGATTCCCCGAAGGACGTAGACGAGGAGGCCCCCGACCGCCGTGGCCGACAGGACCCCGACCGGCTCGTGCCGGTTGCACTGCCGGAGGAGATCTTCGAAAAGGCGTTCCTTCGGGCCTGACCGGGACGGCGCGGCTTCCATGATGTTCATGACTCCGGGAGGACGGTTCTGCGGCCGACCCTTTGGGAGTGTGGAGGGATTTCGGCGGGGCATCCAGGGTCAGGCCAAGAATAGGTGCGTACGAGCCGTGTTGTCAAACCGGGATTCGTTCCTTCTCCCCCTCCCGGGTTTGGTCGCCGCCATGCTCCTTGGCATGGATCTTCAGCTCGGCCGGTCCGCGCACCGGCCGTACCGGCGCAGGTAGGCCATGGCCCGCACCGCCTTCTCCGGGCCGTAGAGGACCGGCACCCCGTGGTCCTGCAGAAAACGGGTGCAGTTGTCCTGGTTCCGGTCCATGAAGGACGAGCACACCACGGGCTTGCCGTAGATCCTCGGCATGTCCACCAGATCCACCAGGGACGTCTCCTCGGCCTCGGCCAGGGCCTCCAGGGGGAGGTCCAGCAGGCCCTTCAGCTGCCCGGCGAACACGTCCCGGAAGCTCGACCCCATGACCCCGTGCAGGATCACGCCGTCCACCTCGCCGCTCTCCAGGATCCTGCGTGGGATCTCCACGGCCATGGTTCCCGGATCCAGACTGAAGGTGAGGTCCACCGGGTTGGCGCCCGACGCGGTGGCCGGAAGCACGTCCTCCAGCCGTTTCTGCAGGGCCCGTGAGAAGACCGGCACCTCGAGGCCGTTGCGCTCGCAGGCGTCCGCGATGGAGGTCACCGGCCCGCCGGAGTGGCTCACGATGCCGAGCCGGTTTCCCTTCAAGGGGGGCTGGTGGGCCAGGGCGAACCCGAAGGTGTACAGGTCGCCGATGGAGTTCACCCGCAGGACGCCCGCCTGCCGGAACAGGCCGTCGTACAGGCCGTCGTCCCCGGCCAGGGAACCGGTGTGGCTCATGCCCGACCGGGCGCCTGCCGCGGTCCCGCCCACGTAGAGCGCCATCACGGGCTTGACGCGGGTGGCCCTCAGCGCTGCCTCCAGGAACCGCCGAGGCCGGCGCAACGACTCCAGGTACAGGATGATGCAGCGGGTGTCCTCCTCCCCGGCCAGGTACTCCAGGCAGTCCACCACGTCGATGTCCGCCTCGTTCCCCACGCTCACGGCCTGGCTGAAGGCGATCCCGCGGCGGCGCAGGTAGAGCTGGACCTGGGTCACGTAGGTGCCGCTCTGCGAGGCGATTCCCAGCGCGCCGGCCTTGTCCTGCGTGGGGAAGAAGGTGGTGTTCAGGCGCGCCCCGGTGTGGATCACCCCGATGCAGTTCGGACCCACGAACCGCATGCCGTACCGCCTGGCCACGGCCACCAGCGCTTCCTCCTGCCGGCGGCCCTCCTGCCCCATCTCCTTGAACCCCGCGGTCACGATCACCGCGCGCTTCACCCCTCGCCGCCCCAGGTCCTCCATGACCGGCACGGCCACCCGGGTGGGCACGATCAGCACGGCCAGGTCCGGGACCTCGGGCAGGTCCGCGGCCGAGGCGTACGCCTTCATCCCGAGAACGGTCTTCTCCTCCGGGTGTATGGGGTAGATCGGGCCCGGGAAGTTCGTGTGCTTGAGGACCAGGAGCTGGATGGTGCCCATCTTGGCGGGGTTGTTGGATGCCCCGACCCAGGCGATTGAACGGGGGTGCATGATCTGTCGCAGCGGGTTGTCGTTGTCCAAGGAGAATCCCTCCCGTTCGCTTTCGGATCCGGCGGTTTCGGTTCCACTCGGGGGCGCGATCGAAACAAGTGTAAGTATTTCATTTATATAGAGTTTTCAGGCAAACGTCAAGGGGAGCGACCCCGGCAGACCCCGATAGCTGAAGCCGAACGGTCGGCACGGAGCCTCGACGTTGTGCGGGCCGCGCCCGCGGGGAGGTTCCCTCGTCCTCCGGGGCCTTCAAGGGACCTGAACCGGCCGCCGTCGTCCTGCGGGACCTCCACCGCGGGCGCTTGCAGGCCCAACCGGAAGCGCGCCGTTGTGCGGGCCGCGCCCGCGGGGAACGGTCGCGATGTGGCTTCCCGGTGCCGGCAGACCGGTCACGCAACGTTGACGGGTTCCCCCGGCCGGGTAACATGTTTGAATTCCTTGACAGACGGCCCGAGAAGGGGCCCCCTGGCTGAAGGCTATTGCTCCCACACGGGAGTTCGTACACCATCGAGGGCGAAGAGGAAGGGGACGGCGATGGGGGGGGGGAGCCCGCTCCGGTACAACTCGTTCAGCCGGTACCTCCGGCGCCGCTACGGCGGCCGGGTGCAGAAGATCCCCCTGGACGCGGGGTTCGGGTGCCCGCACCGTGCGGGGGAGGACCGGCGGCAGGGCGGGGGCTGCATCTACTGCGAGAACGCGGCCTTCAGCCCCGTCACCGTGGCCGCTCCGCCTCCCCTGCGGGAGCAGATCGAGCGGGGCCTTCGGCGCGGGCCGGGCCGGGCCCGGCCCGTGGGGTTCATCGCGTACTTCCAGGCCTACACGAACACCCTGGGCGACCCGGCTCTTCTCCGGGAGCGCTACGACACCGTGAGGGGCTTTCCGGAGATCAAGGCCCTGGCCGTGGGAACGCGGCCGGACTGCGTGGACGACGAGGTGCTGGACCTTCTGGATTCCTACGGCAGCGACTACGAGGTGTGGCTGGAGCTGGGGCTGCAGAGCGGAAGCGACGCCACGTTGCAGAGGATCCGCCGAGGGCACGGGGTGGACGCCTTCGTCCGGGCCGTGGAGCGGTGCGCCCGGCGCCGGCTGCTCGTCTGCGCGCACGTGATCCTGGGCCTGCCCGGCGAGGGGCCCCGGGAGATGCTCGACACGGCGCGCCTTCTGGCCGGGCTGCCCGTCCACGGCGTCAAGATCCACCACTGCCACG
>Ga0068714_10005575_pt1 | contig 13297 bp, 8 predicted proteins | sample MTBNYHSulfiMetaG_FD_62988 | JGI IMG/M metagenome (GOLD analysis project Ga0068714, IMG submission 62988) | Enrichment culture microbial communities from rom New York Harbor, USA that are MTBE-degrading - MTBE-NYH (New York Harbor Sulfidogenic)... | ecosystem: Environmental > Aquatic > Marine >... | reverse complement strand
TAGAAGGTTGGCCCGCCTGGCCGGTTGACGTCTCCCTCTCCTCTAAGGTAGAGAGTAGTTGATCCCGGGCCGGCGCCCCAGACCCGGGAAGGCTGAAGGCCATGAAAACCCGGTGGCGTGGGTTGGAGAGTTGAGAAGCGAACCTGGACACTCCGGCGGGCGGACCCGGCCCGGCTGGCCGCCGTCCCTCATCCGGCTGTGGCTGGTGGGGATCGCGGCCGGGCTGGTGGTCTTCGTGGGCCTGGGCGGGCCCCTTTCGGGGCGGTTGGCGAACCTCTTCTCCGGCCTCCCCCCCCGCCTCCAGGCCCTGACCCTGGATCTCAACGGGGACCGGATCACCCTCTCGGCCGGCCAGTCCCTGGTGGTCAGGCCCCTGGATCAGATCAGGCTGACCGGCTTTCAGACCAACCTCCTCGGCGGCCGGGGTCTGACCGTGGAGGGCAAGGGTTTCGACGCCCTCCCCCTCCTGACCGGGGCCAGGATCTCGGACCTCCTTCCCTTGAGCTCCGAACCGCTGGCCCATGAGATGACCGTCCGCAAGGGAGCCCAGATCCTGGGCCAGGTCTTTCTCGTCCCCGTCTCCCTGCCGGTGGATCTGGTCCTCATGAGCTCCACCGCCGGACCCACCGAGCGGCTTTCGCTCCTCAAGCAGGCGGCCAAGGTCAGCCCGGGCAACCCCCTCCTCCTGGATCAGATCTACCGGACCGCCCTGGAGAACGAGGAGCAGGAGCAGGCCACCCAGGCCCTGGCCCAAAGAATGGTTCAGGTGACCTCGCCGGCCGACATGGCCGCCCTGGCCGAGCTCTACGACAAGCTCGGCCGGGCCGAGGAGAGAGCCAAGCTCCTGGCCCTTCTGGCCAGGCTGGAGCCGGAGAAGGACATCTGGGCGGCCCAGCTCCTCAGCCTGGCCGACAAGGCCCAGGATCAGGCCCTCAAGCTCTCGGCCTTGAAAAACCTGGCCGAGGGCACCTCCGGCCCCAGCTCCACCCAGGCGGCCAAGAAGCTGGGGTACGCCTACGTCCAGGCCGGCAAGTGGCCCGAGGCCGCCGCCGCCTACGAGGAGGCGGCCAAGCTCGATCCGGCCGACGTCAACATCTTCCGCAACCTGGCCACCATCTACGACCGGCTGGGAGACAAGCAGAAACGCCTGGGGGCCCTCCTTTCGGCCGTCCGGCTGGAGCCCCGGTCGGTGGAGCTGCACAAGGAGCTGGCCGAGCTCTACGGGCAGATGGCCCTTCCCGAGCAGCGGCTGAAGCAGCTGAAGATCGTGGTCCAGCTCTCCCCCCAGGAGCTGGAGGCCCTCAAGGTCCTGGCCCGGGAGTCCAAGCCCCAGGAGGCGGCCCCGGTTTGGGAGGAGGTCCTCAAGCTGGCCCCCCAGGACCAGGAGGCGGTGGTGGAGCTGATCAAGCACCACCAGGCCGCCGGACCCTCCCAGAGGCTGGTCTCCCTCTACCAGACCCTTATTCGGCTGAAGGCCGATGATCCGGTGGTCCACTACAACCTGGGGTTGACCCTGATGGCCCTCAAGCGCTACCCCGAGGCCGAGGCTGGCCTGCTCAGGGCCCGGGAGCTCTCGCCCAAGGACCCGGACATCCAGACCGCCCTCCTGGAGGCCTTCCAGGCCCAGGGCAAGACCCCCCAGGCCCTGGAGACGGCCGAGACCCTGGTTACCCTCAAGCCCGGCAGCCTGGAGCTCTACCGGCTCCTCTACCGGGAGTACACCAAGACCAAGGAGCTGGCCAAGTTGGAGTCCGTTCTGGAGAGGGGGGTGGAGGCCAACCCCAAATCGGTCGAGCTGTGGAAGCTCCTCTCCCTGACCCGGCTGGCCGGCAAGAACCTCTCCGGGGCGGCCCAGGCCCTGAGCCGGGCCGTGGAACTGGATCCCGGGGACCTGGACAACCGCCTCAGGCTCCTCAAGCTCTACGAGGCCACCGGTCAGACCCAGGCGGTGATCAGGGAGTACGGGGCCCTGATCAAGCTCCAGCCCAAGGAGCCGGAGCACCGGATGAGGCTGGCCCAGCTCCTGGAGCAGAAGGGTGATCTGGAGGGGGCCATGACCCAGTACGAGGAGGTTCTCAAGCTTCAGCCCGACCACGAGGCCGCCGGCCAGGCCAGGCTGGAGCTGAAGATGAAGCTCCTGAAGCAAGGCCGGACCAAGCAGTGACCTCCCTCCGGAGCGGAGGGGGCCGGGGCTTAGGAGAGGTCGGATCAAACTGGAGCCGGGAGCGTTGAAGCTGCGGACCTATCTGGGCTACGGGGGCGGCCTGGGGCTCCTGATCCTGGCCGGGCTGGGGGTGGCGCTCTCCGGCCTGGAGCCGGCGGCCAAGGCGGCCTGGCTGCTGGGCCTGGCCCTGGCCGCGGCCCTGGCCGTGGTCCTGGTTCTGGTCCGCCGGATCAGGCACCTCAATCTCTCCCAGGCCGCCCTCAAAAGACGGTACCGGAAGCTGACCGGCCTGGACCCGGGGATCAAGCTCCTGGCCAACATGGGCCAGGTCCACCAGGACCTGGCCGGCCGGCCTTTGAGGCGGCTGTGGGTCTTCTCCTACACCGCCCTGGACACCGAGTACCTCCTTCTCCGGTACCAGCCCGAGGACCTGGAGGGGGCCGAGGTCAGGGTCCTGGTCCGGGGCCAGACCAACGGCGACTGCCGCTGGCTGATTCCGGTCAGCCCGGAGCTCAGGGAGAGGCGGAAGAAGGAGATCGAGGTCAACGCCGCGACCCTGATGACCCACCGCCACTTCATCCGGATGGCCCACCACCAGCCCCAGCCCAAGCCGCTCTCGGCGGTGATGCGCCACTACGATTTTGAACCGCCGGTCAGGTTCATGATGGTCACCGACCGGGACGGTAAGGTTTTCGGTTACTTCGGCTTCTACGCCCTGGTGGATGAGGGACAGGGCAAGGATTACAACGGCTGGAACGGACCGGTGGTCAGGGTGGACTCCAGCACCGATTACGGCAAGGGGCTGCTCCGGGATCTGGAAGCCTGGTTCGACAACTACTGGAGCCTCCAAAGATAGCCCGGCCCGGATATCTTCTGAGCCGATCCGCCGGGGGGGCCGTCTCCCGGCAAGACCAGGTCGCCCCGGCCCGGCAGCCTGGTCTGCGGGCCCGGTCAAGCGGGCCGGGCTCGGCAGGGCTCCCAGGCCGGCGAAACCGCGCTTTTGCCGGCCGTCCGCAATCAAAGCCGCTTTTTGGCTTTGCTTGCGGAATCCCAAGATGACCCTTTAACCTCCGGGAGCGGCCATGTCCAAGCCCCACAAGATCTGTCTCATCGACGCCTCGTCTATAATCCACCGGGCCTTCCACGCCCTTCCCCCCCTGGCCACCGGGGACGGCTTCCCCACCGGGGCTGTCCTGGGTTTTGTCAAGATGCTCCAGAAGGTTCTCCGGGAGGGGGGGTGTGACCGGGTGGCGGTGGCCTACGATGCCAAGGGACCCACCTTCCGCCATGAGCTGGACCCGGTGTACAAGGCCAACCGCCCCCCCATGGACCCGGACCTGGCCAAGCAGATTCCGGTCATCAGGGAGATCGTGGAGGCCTCGGGGCTGGCGGGGCTGGAGTGTCCCGGGTATGAGGCCGACGACATCATCGCCACCTTGACCCGCGAGGCAGGGGAGGCCGGAGAGGAGGTCCTCATCGTCTCCGGGGACAAGGACCTGATGCAGCTCCTGGGCCCCCGGGTCGCCATGTGGGACACCATGAAGGACAAGACCCTGGGGCCGGCCGAGGTGGAGGAGCGGTACGGGGTGGAGCCGGAGAGGCTGCCGGACGTCTTCGGGCTGATCGGCGACACCTCCGACAACATCCCCGGGGTGCCGGGGATCGGACCCAAGACCGCCGGCCAGCTGATCCAGGAGTTCGGGGACCTGGAGACCCTCCTGGCCCGGGCCGGGGAGATCAAGCAGCCCAAGCGCCGCCAGAGCCTGCTGGACCACGCCCCGGCGGCCCGTCTCTCCAAGGAGCTCTTCATCCTCCGCTCGGACCTGGACTTGAAGGGCTTTCGGGAGAGGCTGACCCCCGGCCGGCCGGACCGGGACAGGCTGGCCGAGATCTTCGGCCGGCTGGAGATGGGCAGCCTCCTGGCCGAGCTGGGGGGGGAGGCCGAGGGCCAAACCCCGGAGATGGAGACCAGCTCCGATCTGGAGGGGCTGATCAAGGCCGCCCGGGAGCAGGGCCGGGTGGGTCTGGCCCTGGCCCTGGGCGGCCCGCGGCCGCTCACCGACCGGCTGGCCTCCCTGACCCTGGCCCTGGACCGGAAGGCGGTGGTTCTAAAACCCAAGGACGGCCGGACCGGGGAGTGGCTCAAGCCCGTGGCCCCGCTCCTGGAGGAGGAGAAGGTGGCCAAGGCCGGCTTCGACCTCAAGGCCGCCTGGCTGGCCCTCTCCCGGCAGGGGGTGAACCTCCGCGGCCGGCTCTTCGATCCCCTCCTGGCCGACTACCTCCTCAACCCCGGCCGCCGCTCCCGGACCCCGGCCCTGGTCGCGGCCGACTACCTGGGCCGGGGCCGGGACCTGAACCAGACCGCCCAGGCGGCCGGGGCGGCCCTGGAGCTCCACCGGGTTCTGGAGGAGAAGCTCAAGGAGACCGAGGTGGACCGGGTCTTCGACGAGATCGAGACCCCCCTCCTGCCGGTCCTGGCCAGGATGGAGGAGGCCGGGGTGGCCGTGGACCGGGACATCCTGGAGGAGCTCTCCACCGGTCTGGGGGAGCGGCTGGACTCCCTCCACCGGCGGATCATGGAGGCGGCCGGCCACGAGTTCAACCCCAACTCCCCCCAGCAGCTCAGCCAGGTCCTTTTTCAGGAGCTGGGCCTGCCCCAGGGCAGAAAAACGGCCAAAAAGACCGGCTACTCCACCTCGGTCTCGGTCCTGGAGGAGCTTAAAAACCTCCACCCCCTCCCGGGCCTGATCCTGGACCACCGGGCCCTGACCAAGCTCAAGACGACCTACGTGGACGCCCTGATGGGCCTGGTCAACCCCGAGACCGGCCGGATCCACACCACCTTCAACCAGGCCGTGGCCGCCACCGGCCGGCTGAGCTCATCCGACCCCAACCTCCAGAACATCCCCATCCGGACCGAGGAGGGGCATCACATCCGGCGGGCCTTCGTGGCCGGGCCGGGCCGGGTCCTGATCTCGGCCGATTACTCCCAGATCGAGCTGAGGCTCCTGGCCCACTACTCCCAGGACCCGGCCCTGACGGCGGCCTTCAGGGAGGGGCGGGACGTCCACCTGGAGACCGCGGTCCGGGTCTTCGAGGTCGGCCCGGAGGCGGTGGACGCCGAGCTCAGGCGGCGGGCCAAGATCGTCAACTTCAGCCTCATCTACGGCAAGACCGCCTTCGGCCTGAGCCAGGACCTGGGGATCAGCCAGAACGAGGCGGCCAGGTTCATCGAGGCCTACTTCGCCCGCTTCGGCAAGGTCAAGGACTTCTGGGAGGAGGCCGTGGCCGGGGCCGGGGAGAAGGGCTACGTGACCACCCTCCTCGGCCGGAGGCGGTATCTTCCGGAGATCAGGTCGTCCAACTGGGTGGCCCGCCAGGCGGCCGAGAGGATGGCCGTCAACACCATCTTCCAGGGCTCGGCGGCCGACCTGATCAAGGTGGCCATGATCCGGCTGGACCGGGCCATCTCCCAGCGGGGGCTCAAGGCCAGGATGATCCTCCAGGTCCACGACGAGCTGGTCGTGGAGGCCCCGGAAGCCGAGGCGGACCAGGTGGCCGGACTGGTCAAGGAGATCATGGAGAAGGCGGAAAGCTTAAGAGTGCCCCTGGTGGTGGAGGTGGGACGGGGGCGGAACTGGGACGAGGCCCACTAGAAACCGTCCCAGCGCCTCCCCTCGGGCCTGGGTCGTAAGGGTCAGGCTCGAAGCCCAATCCTCGAAATATCGGAAGATATCCTGAAGGTTGGGCTTCTTCGCCTTCCTTGATCCCAAACCCGATCGAAGGCTCTAATCCCGAGTCGGGTTGGATAGGCAACTTGGCCTGCGCGCCCGGATAAGCGCGCCGAGCTCGAAAGAGCTCCTAGGGCCGGCCAAGCCAAGCTTTTGCCGGCCGTCAGCGATCAAGCCAACAAATGGCTTTGGTTGCGGAAATTTTATTAGACGGTTTCACCCCCGAATAATTTATGGGAGTCGTCCGAGCGGTGGACTAACCGGCCCTCCGGGCCCTTTTTTGCAGAAATGGAATCGGAACCCCGGTAAAAAGTTGTCGGCCCGTCGAGCTTGCCCGGCCGGCGGCGGGGATGCTATCATTTCTACTCTGAAAACGGAGACATCCAAAAAGTCTCTCGAGGTAAAATGCCCCTCCGGGCCAAAATCATTTTCATCCTTTCCGGGGTCCTGGCCCTTTTCCTGGCCCTCCACCTGGTGGTCCAGCGGCTGGTCATCGCCTCCAGCTTCGCCGCCTTGGAGAGAAAGGAGACCCTGAGGGACCTGGATAGATGCCGGGAGGCGCTCAACAAGGAGCTGAGCTACCTCAGGCAGGTCTGCGCCGACTGGGCCTCCTGGGACGACACCTACGCCTTCATCGTCGAGCCCAGAGGGGAGTACGTGGCCTCGAACCTGGGCAAAAAGACCTTCACCGACAACCAGCTCAACCTGATCCACTTCTACGACAAGGAGGGCCGGCTGGTCTGGGGGGAAGGCTACCGGCTGGAGCCCTGGCAGCCGGTCAAGGTGGCCGAGCTGTCGTCTTCCCGGCTGGAGCAGGGCCACCCCCTTTTGGCCGATGACCCCAAGTTCAACCGGACCGGGGTCCTCCTCACCGAGCACGGTCCGGCCCTGGTCTCGGCCCAACCGATTTTGACCAGCAAAGCCGAGGGCCCGGTGAGGGGGACCCTGATCATGGGTCGCTTCCTGGAGCGGGCCCTGGTGACCGGGCTGGCGGAGCAGGCCAAGGTGGACTTCAAGGTCTGGCCCATCCGGGACGGGTCCGTGCCGGAGGAGGACCGCCCGGCCCTGGACGCCCTGGCCGAGGACAAGGATCCGGTCTACTTCAACCTGGCCGCGGAGAAGGTGCTTCAGGCCTACTCCTCCTTCCCGGACGTCAGGGGCCGGCCGGCCCTTCTGATCCGGGTCGACGTCCCCCGGGAGATCACCCTCCAGGGGAAAAGATCGCTGACCTTCGCCAACTACTCCATCCTGGCGGTGGGGATCTACGTTCTTTTGGTGCTGATGTTTCTGATCCAGAGGACGGTGGTGGCCCCCATCGCCAGGCTGACCGACCACGCGGTGGCCCTGGGCCGGAGCGACGACCTGGGATCCCGGCTGGAGATGGAGCGGGGGGATGAGATCGGAACCATGGCCCGGGAGTTCGACCGGATGGTGGGCCGCCTGGCCGCCACCAGGCGCAAGCTCCTAGAGCAGTCCTACCATCTGGGACGGGATGAGATGGCCGCCGGGGTGCTCCACAACGTCAGGAACGCCCTGACCCCGATCATCGTCAGGGTGGAGGACCTGGGCCAGGAGCTGGCCGCCTCGCCCCTGTCCAGGCTGGAGCAGGCCTCGGCGGAGCTCAACCGGGGTTCACCCTCCTCCGCCCGGCGCGGCGACCTGGTGGAGTACCTGAGGCTGGCCGGAGAGGACCTGGGCCGCCTCCACGACCGCCTGAAAGCCGGGTTGGCCGGAACGGCCAGGTCCCTGGCCGACCTGGAGGCGATCCTCATCGAGCAGGGGCGCACCGGCCGGGCCGGGCCGCCCCTGGAGAGCGTCCGGTTGGACCGGTTGGTAGAGGACGCCAAGGGGATGATGCCCCAGAAGCTCCAGGAGAGGGTGGAGATCCGGGTCAGCCCCAGCCTGGCCGAGCTGGGGCCCCTGACCCTCCAGCGCCTCTCCATCCTCCAGGTCCTGGGAAATCTGCTCAACAACGCCGCCGAGTCCATCTTGGGCCAGGGCTTGAAGGACCCGAAAGGGCGGGTTACCATCGACGGGTCCCTGGAGGAGGAGGAGGGGCGGAAGGTGGTCCACCTCCAGGTCCGGGACAACGGCCAGGGGTTGGACCAGGAAGGGTTGAAAAGGATCTTCAGCCAAGGCTACTCCACCAAGGGCAGGGGCTTCTCCGGACTGGGGCTCCACTGGTGCGCCAACACCGTGACCGCCCTCAAGGGCCGTCTCTGGGCGGAGAGCCCCGGCCCGGGTGAGGGCGCGGTCTTTCATCTGCTTATCCCCATCGAGGTAAGATCATGAACCGAACCACGCTGCCCCCCCTCCGGATCCTGGCCGTGGACGACGAGCAGAACATGCTCGACATCTACGCCGAGCTTCTGGGACCGGAGGGCGATCGGTCCCCCAAGCTGCGGGAGCTCCAGGAGAGGCTTTTCGGCCCCAACCCGTCCAGGATCGACCGGCCGGCCTACGACCCGGTCCTCTGCCACGGGGCCGAGGAGGCGGTGGAGGCGGTGAGAGCCTCGGTGGAGGAGGGGAACCCCTTTGCGGTGGCCTTTGTGGACATCAGGATGCCGCCCGGTCCGGACGGGGTCTGGGCCGCGGAGCGGATGAGGGGTCTGGACCGGGACCTGGAGATCGTCATGGTGACCGCCTTCACCGACGTCCACCCGGCCGAGATCGCCCTTCGGGTCCCCCCGCCGGAGAAGCTGCTCTACGTCCAGAAGCCCTTCCACGCCGAGGAGATCCGCCATTTCGCCGCCTCCCTGGGAGCCAAGTGGAGGGCCCAGAGGTTCCTCCAGGGCGCCCAGCGGGAGCTGGAGAGGATGGTCGCCGAGAGGACCGCCGAGCTGGCCCAGGCCAACGCCGCCCTGGAGACGGTGGTCCGGAACCGGGACGAGGAGAGGACCAGGTTCGAAAGGCAGATCATCTTGAACCTCCAGCGGCTGGTCCGGCCCCACCTGGAGCGGCTGGCCGGGACCGGGCTCGACCGCCGCCAGCAGGCCCACCTGGAGGCGGTGGAGGCCAACCTGGCCAAGATAACCTCTCCCTTGACCGGCCGGACCTCCTCGGCCTACTCGGCCCTGACCCCCAAGGAGATCGAGGTGGCCAAGATGATCAGGGCGGGCCGGACCTCCGACCAGATCGCCGAGAAGATGAGCGTCACCCCGGCGGCGGTCAAGTTCCACCGCAACCGGATCCGGGAGAAGTTCGGCCTCAAGAACCGGGGGGCCAACTTGAGGTCGTTTCTCCTCTCCCTGGATCCTGAGTAATCAACATCTAGACTTTAACTATCCCTCACCTACCTAAACCGTAATTACATTTTTGAAAAGCAGCGGAATGGTAAGTCCTTCCCGGTCCGGGAGCCGGGTGGGGAAGTCAGCCAACCTTTATCCATTCTTGGGTTTTTTTTGCTATCTTTTAGCTAGTAAATTACTGGCATAAATCTTGCCCATAACTGCAGGGCGGCCGTGTTTTTTGGGGAAAGGAGCCGCCGAGGCAAGGTTCAAGAATTGAGGAGGGCGATCAGCTCGGGGGAGAAACCTCGGATGGGGAAGGGACAAGCCGCCGCGGCCGGACCTCCCCCGACCTGGAAAGGTTCCCCGCGACAGGCCTGAAACAGCCCGAGTTCCTGGAGGTCAGCGGTCATGTCTTGGATAAGAGGCGCGGTTCGTTTTTGGAGGGACGAGAGGGGGGTCATCGCCGTCATCGTGGCCCTGGGCCTGCCGGCCCTGGTGGGGTTGACCGGGGCGGCGGTGGACCTGGGCTCGATCTACACGGCCAGGGCCGAGCTTCAAAACGCGGCCGACTCGGCCGCCCTGGCCGGAGCGGCCACGCTCATCGGCTATGATGAGGACAACCGGGCCCTGGCCCAGCCGGAGGTGGCCCTGGATACGGCCAGGGAGTACACGGCCCGTCACACCAGGGTGGGGTTCGTCGTCGACCCGGCCAACCCGGAGGGGCCCAGGGAGGCCCAGGACCTGCCCCTGGTCCTCCGGGATCAGGACTTCACCGTCGGTCTCTGGAACAAGGAAACCCGCCAGTTCGACTACACCGGCTTCAGCACCGATCCCAACGACCTCAACGCGGTCAGGGTCAAGCTTCGCCGGGACAGCCTGGCCAATGATCCGGTGGAGACCTTTTTCGCCAAGATCCTGGGGATCGACCGGGTCCCGGTGGAGGCCGAGGCCCTGGCCGTGGTGGACTGGGCCAGGGCCATTCCCCCCGGCGACGAGCTGGAGCCGCCGGATGAGGAGCCCGGCTACCGCTGCATCCCCATCTCCGTCAACCACGAGGCGGTTGGGGAAGGAGGCGGCATCACCGAGGGGTACGGCCTGGTCTTCCACTCCGAGAACCGGGAGACCGGGGAGTGGACCTCCTTTTTCACCTTTCCCACCAACGACCCGGTCCTGAGGGACTACATCCGGGGCGACCGGGTGACCCCCTTCATCAAGGTCGGGGACTGGATCAACGTCATCAACGGCAACCTCTCCACGGTCACCTGGCTGGCCATGGAGAACGAGTTCAAGACCCCCATCTCCCAGGGCGGACGCAACAGCGGAACCTGGGACGAGCCGACCCCCTGGCTGGTCCTCCTGCCCGTGGTCCGGGGCCTGGACGGCGGGGCGGTGACCGTGGAGGTGGTGGGCTTCCTCCACTTCTACATCACCGAGGTCATGTGCGCCCCCTACCAGTACGTGGCCGGCTACGTGACCACCGGCAGGGTCATCCCCCAGGCCGGCTGCGGCGGAGCGGCCATCGGCAACGGGGGCAACTTCGGGACCAGGGCCAACCGGCCGGTCCTCATGGCCGGGGCCTCCTGATCCCCCGGCCGGAGGTAACCATAGCGGCATCCCGGCGCTGAGCGGCCGGGATGCCGCCCCCACCCCCCGCCAGGGCCGAAACCCCCAACTTGCCATCCTGAACCAAACCCGCCCAGGAATAGGTGAGTAAGAACTCCCCACCAACAAGGTGAAGAGGATAGGAGTTATCCGCCTCCGTCCTCCCAGGCTCCCTGTCCCGGATCTGCTTTTCTGATATTATTCCATGATGTAAGTCAGTTAAGTATGTCCGCCCCCCCTGGAAAACTGGCATGCATTCTGTATTGTGATTAGAGGAGGATTTGCCCAGGAGGGGACGGCGTGGAAACCATCACTCGGCGGCGGTTCATCCGCCAGGGGGCCGCGGCCTTGGCCGCGGCCGGTCTGACCGGGCTCGGGCCGGGCCTGGTCCGGGCCGCGGCCGGGCCGGCCGTCAGGGAGTTCAGGCTGAGGGCCGAGCCGGCCCGGATCAACCTGGGGGCCGGGCCGGAGTTTACGGCCTGGACCTACAACGGCCGGACCCCGGGCCCGGAGATCCGGGTCAAGGAGGGAGAGACCATCCGGGTGGTCCTGGAGAACGGTCTGCCCGAGCCGACCACCATCCACTGGCACGGGCTGCCGGTCCCCAACGCCATGGACGGGGTCCCGGGGCTGACCCAGGCGCCGGTCGGGCCGGGGGAAAGCTTCGTCTACGAGTTCCCGGCCCGGCCGGCCGGGACCTATCTCTACCACTCCCACGCCAGGTACCAGCTCGACCGGGGGCTCTACGGCCCCCTGATCGTGGAGCCCAGGGGGTCGGTCCGGGGCCACGACCGGGAGTTCACCCTGGTCCTGGAGGACTGGGCCAGGGTGGACGGCGGCGGCCCGGAGGCGGCTCGGCGGCGTCCTCCCGGGGCTCACGGCCCCATGGGCCGGAGGATGGGCCGGGGCATGGGCAGGGGAATGATGGCAGGGCCGATGATGGGCCGGCCGGGCGGTTTCGCCGGCGGACCCCTGACCGAGCCCTGGTACGACGCCTACGCGGTCAACGGGCGGGTCTTTCCGGAGGTGGAGCCCCTGGTGGTAAACCGGGGCGATCTGGTCCTCTTAAGGCTGATCAACGCCTCCTCCTCGACCATCTTCGACCTGGCCCTGGCCGGCCACGACCTGACCGTGACCCACCTGGACGGCCGGCCCGTTCGGCCCATCACTACCGAGGTGGTCCGGATCGGGATGGGCGAGCGCTACGACCTGGAGTTCGTGGCCGACAACCCCGGGGCCTGGCTCCTGGCGGCCAATGAGCTGGGCTTTGGCGAGAGCGGGCTGAAGGTCCCCCTTCTCTACCGGTCCAACCGGGAGAGGACCCCGGTCCGGCCGGTCTTCAGGCCGGGGATGGTCCTGGCCGGCTACCGGGAGATGGAGTCCCTGGAGCCCTGGGGCCCCCTGCCCGAGGAGGGCTGGCGGGGCTTCCGCCAGGTCCTCGGAGGGGGGATGCACTCCCCCTACTGGACCATCAACGGCCGGGTCCACCCCGATTCGGAGGGGCTCTTGGTGGAGGCCGGGGAGAGGATCCGGCTGGGCTACCTCAACCGCTCGCCCATGCCCCACCCGATGCACCTCCACGGCCACTTCTTCCGCCTGGTCAACCCGGACCTGGACCGGGAGAGGTGGCTGGTCAAGGACACGATCATCGTCGAACCCATGGAACGGCTGGAGGTGGAGCTCTTGGCCGACAACCCCGGCCGCTGGTTCCACCACTGCCACAACCTCTATCACATGGAGGCCGGCATGGCCAACGTCATGGCCTACCGGGAGGGGAGCCTGAGATCCTCCGCCCCTGGCCGGCCGAGGGAGGAGGCATGAGATTGTCCATAGCGGCCCCCAAGATCCTCACGGCCCTCGTTCCGGCCCTGGGCCTGGGCTTAAGCTCGGGCCCGGCCCTGGCCCAGCAGCGGGGTTACGGCCCCGGCGCCTGGCACCCGGGGATGTGGGGCTGGGGCATGGGCTGGTGGGGAGGACCGGTGATGATTCTTTTCTGGATTCTGGTGATCGTGGGGGTGGTCCTCCTGATCCGCTGGGCGGTCAGGTCCGGCGGCCGGGGCGGGGAGGACCGGGAGAGAACCAGGGACCCCCTGACCATCCTCAAGGAGCGGTACGCCAAGGGAGAGATAACCCGGGAGGAGTTCGAGCGGATCAAGGCCGACCTGAAGGACTGACCGGGGTTTTTCACCGGGCTCCCCTCCCTTGAAATAAAAAAGTTATGGGAGCAGGCGGCGGCGCCCCGCCGGCCGGGGCCCGATTGAGAAGTTGACCCGGCCGGGGCCAGTGAGCTATCCTAAAAATTGGTAATTCATCCGCCGTCCCTCCGGCAGCGGCCCGGGAGAGGCAAGGACCTCTCCCTTCGGCCCGGGGAGGGCGTCCGGCCCTGAACCTGGACGGACGACCGGCCGGCGGACCGGAAAGGTCTTGAAGAGGTGGTCCGGGGCTATTGATCGTTCCTGGCAGCGCCTTGGACCGGAAGGCCGGCCGAGTCTCTGAGACCCGACCGGCTTTCTGTTTCGCCAACCGTCACCGCCCTTCAGAGGAAAACCGGACATGCCCCCAACCCCTTG
>Ga0068714_10005574_pt1 | contig 13298 bp, 10 predicted proteins | sample MTBNYHSulfiMetaG_FD_62988 | JGI IMG/M metagenome (GOLD analysis project Ga0068714, IMG submission 62988) | Enrichment culture microbial communities from rom New York Harbor, USA that are MTBE-degrading - MTBE-NYH (New York Harbor Sulfidogenic)... | ecosystem: Environmental > Aquatic > Marine >... | reverse complement strand
AGACGGCCGTCAACAACAGTGCATGCCTCATTTCGATCTCTCCTTACTTATTCCCATTCCATCGGACGACAAACGCTGAATCCCTTGCTTCCGCATACAGGTTGCCGTTTTACCAGCGACCCGTCTTTCTGACCGGGGCCTTCGGCAGTTGCTCGAGGTCCTTCGTGTACTTCTGTAGCAGTTCATCGGGCAGCTCGTAATCGGTGAGCTGGCCGGACATGTACTTGTCATACCCGGATAGGTCCATCAGGCCATGCCCGCTGTAGTTGAATAGAATGACCTTTTCCTTGCCCTCTTCGCGGGCCTTGACCGCCTCGTCAATCGTCGCGGCAATCGCGTGGCTGGTCTCCGGCGCGCAGATCGTCCCTTCGGTCTTGGCCCACGTCAGCGCCGACTCGTAGCACTTGCTCTGATGGTAGGCCCTCGGCGTGAACAGGCCTTCCACGATGGCTTGGCACACCAGCGGGGCCATGCCGTGGTACCGCAGCCCGCCGGCGTGAATGGGCGGCGGGACGAATGCGTGGCCGAGCGTGTGCATGGCCAGCAGCGGCGTCATACAGGCGGTGTCGCCGTGGTCGTAGGCAAACGGCGCGCGGGTCATCGTCGGGCAGGCGGTCGGCTCGACGGGGATGATGTCGATCTTGGCGCCGTTGATCTTGTCGGCGGTGAAGGGGAAGGCCAGTCCGGCGAAGTTGCTGCCGCCGCCGGCACAGCCGATGACGACGTCGGGCAGCTTCTCTCCGGCGGCCTTCAACTGCGCCTTGGCCTCCAGGCCGATGATCGTCTGATGGAGCAGGACGTGGTTGAGCACGCTGCCGAGGGAGTACCGGGTCTTGCCGCTCGGGTCTGTGACCGCCGCCTCGATGGCCTCGCTGATGGCGATGCCCAAGCTGCCCGGGGTGTCCGGCATCTCGGCCAGGATCTTGCGGCCCGCGTTGGTCTCCGTGCTCGGACTGGCGACGCAGTTGGCGCCCCAGACCTGCATCATCAGCTTGCGGAACGGCTTCTGATCGAAGCTGATCCGCACCATGTACACCTTGCATTCCAGGCCCAGCAGGGCGCAGGCGAAGGCCAGGGCGCTGCCCCACTGGCCGGCGCCGGTCTCGGTGGTCAGCCGTGTGATGCCGGAGACCTTGTTGTAGTAGGCCTGGGCGACAGCGGTGTTGGGCTTGTGGCTTCCCGGCGGGCTGGTGCTCTCATCTTTGTAATAGATCCGTGCAGGCGTCTTGAGGTGCTTTTCGAGGTAGACCGCCCGTCGCAGCGGGGCCGGACGCCACCGGTACAGGATGTCGAGGATCGCCTCGGGGATGTCGATCCAGCGCTGCGTGCTGGCCTCCTGCTCGATGAGGTTCATCGGGAACACGGGAGCCAGCATGTCCGGCGTGATCGGTTTGCCACCGGGGCCGAGCGGCGGAAGCAACGGGGTCGGCAGGTCCGCAGCCAGGTTATACCACTGGCGAGGAATTTCGCTCTCTCTCAACAGAATCTTATGTTCCATCCTTCTTCTCTCCAACCAAATTGGATTCAGCTTACTTCGCGCACGCCACTACCCCCGCCCCGTTTTGATATCGGCCAGGGAGCCCTCTGTCAATGAAAATATCCGGCTCGGCGGTCCGGAACCAGATCATAAATATCGGACGTTAAGCCGCTTACCGGCGATGTCAAAATGGTGAACCTGTCTCGCGGCACTGAAGATTGCCGAAAATGTCAGAAGACAATGGCGGCGTAGCCGACGCTGTCGCGGCTGGCCGAGCCCATTTTGCGCAGCATCACCTCGTTGCTGGTGGTGTGCGCCAGCAGGCATCCGCGCTGAACGCCGAGACCTCGGGCGGCGCCGACCACGGCGGCGGCGGCCCCCGGTCCGCAGGCGTTGCCGTTCTCGATCGCTGCGGCCCGCAGCCGCTCCGCCTCCAGCGCCAGCGCCAGATCGATAAACGCCCGGTCGTTCACCTCGCTGGCCCAACGCAGCCCGTCGGCGCCCGTCCCCATAGGCGTGAACCCGTACCGAGGCCCGTAGTGCGTCAGGTCCGTCGAGCCGATGCACACAATCGACCCGCCTGCGGCGCGCGGGTCGGCCATCACCTCCGCCAGAGCCTCGCCCAGCGCGATCGCCGCATGCGTCGGCGGAACCGTCAGCGGCAGGATCTTCGCCTGCGGGAACAGGTGCGCCACGAACGGGACCTGCACCTCGATGCTGTGCTCGCGCCGATGGGCGCCCGGATCGATCCGGATCGCACCGCGCTTCACCAGCCGCTCGCGCAGCGATCGATCGACCGCCACGTTGCCCAGCGGGCACTCCCACGCGTCGCTGTCGTCGTCGGCCGGCTGGGAGCCGAAATAGCCGTGGGCCGTCCCGCAGAGCACGAACGTCTCGACCGCGCGGCCACAGCTCTGGATCGCCCGAAAGGCCAGGGCCGCCACCGCCCCGCTGAACGTCCAGCCCGCGTGCGGCACGATGGCCGCCACGATGGACGACGGCACCGATCCCGGCGCGCCGGGCGGTACGGGCGAATAATCCTTCGCCCCTGCTTCCAGACATGCCCGGACCTCCGCCAGACACTCGTCGCGATCGCCCGGGTAGAATTGACCTGCGACAATCGGCCTTCGCGTCGCCATGTGCGATCCCCTAATCTCTTGCCTTCGCCCCCCTAAGCCGCTATGATCCAGCCAGGCCGCAGAAGATCAAAGATCAAAGTGCAAAACCGTAGAAGTTGTCCGCCGAAGGCGGAGGCCGCCATTTTGCTTTTTGATTCTTGTCTTTTGCTGTTGCTTCAATCCTATTCTATTTTGCCTGGTGGAAAAGACAAATGGCATCCGGAAAAAAGCCCCTGGTGGCCGTGGTCATGGGTTCCGACAGCGATCTGAGCGTGATGGAAAGCTGCGTCGAGCAACTGCGTCAGTTCGGGATCGAACCGACGGTGCGGATCCTCTCGGCCCATCGGACGCCGCAAGCGGCCTGCGAGTTCGCCGAGGGCGCCGAGGCCGCCGGAATCAAGGTGGTAATCGCGGCCGCGGGCATGGCCGCCCACTTAGCCGGAGCGATGGCCAGCCGTACCATGCTGCCCGTTATCGGAGTGCCCCTGGTCGCCGAGCCCGGACTCGGCGGAATCGACGCCCTGCTCAGCACCGTCCAGATGCCACCGGGCGTCCCCGTCGCCACCATGGCACTCGGTAAGCCCGGAGCCAAAAACGCCGCCATACTCGCCGTACAGATCCTCGCGCTCCACGACGACCCACTGCGACAAAAGCTCGCCGACTTCCGACTCAAACAGGAACAAACCGTCCGTCAGAAGGATGCGTCTCTGTCGCGCTGACGCCGGCAGACGCGGGCCCGAAGCGCCAATCCGTACCCTCGACCTCGATACCGTGCCAGACCACCGGCGCCGAGCAGTAGCAACAGCACCGTCGCCGGTTCGGGCGCTGTAATGACCAGCTCGCAGAACTCCAGCGAGCCGGTGTCCATGTAGCAGGCATCGTAGATCCGCAGATGCCACTGCCCGAAGGCGTCCTCGCCGTCGAAGGCCGAGAGGCCCTCGATATCGATCGGGCGAAATCGGCCCTCGAAGGGCGCCTGGCCGTCCGAGATCGACACAGACGCCTCATCGTCGAACACCGTGTTGCTGTAGTCGGCGCCCTCGAAGTAATCGGTGAAAGGGTCGTACATGTTCAGCACCACGGTGGTCCCCGATGGACTGGTGATCCACAGTTGCAGATCGAAGACCTGCGTGTGAGTGACACTCACGACCACGTCCAGGTCCAGGATGACGTGATGATCCGACACCTCGATGATCGCGTCGGCCATCCATCCCTTGGTAGCCTCGGGGTCGCTGGGGATGGGCAGATCGAAGGGGCCGCCATAGGAGACCACCGTCTCGGCGTCCGCCACACCAGGGCAAGCGCCGAGCGCAAGTACGATGAAAGCCCCCAGAGCCACCACCACGAAGGTTCGTGTCCTCATCACCACCCTCCTCGAGCTGTGCCGCACCGCGTCTCTTGCGAAGAAGATCCTCAAGTCGCGACATTGTACCGCCACCAGAGGGGCAAATCAAGAGCTTTTCGCCTATTTTGCCCATATTATAGGATGGTCGGGATTGGGCTCCGGTTTGAGGCTGCCATCCGCCACAGGCGGACCAGGCTGGCCTTTCGGTCTTTTTGGGTCCCGTGGGTCCTTGTTGCGCCTGACGGACCAAAGGGACCTGGAGGACCTGAGAGACAGATGCCTGGCCCCTACGGCGAGACCGGGAACAGGCGGGCCCTGGGCGAGAAAGAAGGGGCGCCTTTTGTGGGTCGCCCCTGTTTTAGGTTGGTCTGGCTCTGGCGGTATCCGCCGGGGTCAGTTGGCGAGCAGTTGTCCGAGCAGTTGCGCTCGCATCTGGGCCATCTGGAGCGATCCGAGCGCCCCGAACGGCAGCGTCAGGCCGGTGGTCCCCACGATCGGGTGCAGACCGATGATGCCGGTTCCCACCAGGGGTGCGACGGGCAGTAGGCCGCCCATCTGGCCGGTGACGCTCAGCAGGCTGACGTTGGCCATGCTCAGGCCGGAACCGCTGCCGATCTGCGACAGGTCGATCGTCAGATTCTGTGTCGAGGCAGCGCTCTGAATCCCTTCCGTCAGGTCGATCACGTTGGCCGAGCCGACGTTGAACACTTGGTTCTGAATGGTGATCCCAAACGCGGGACCGCCCAGCAGAGCCAGAACTACCGAACATACGATCCATTTCGCAAGCATTGTGAGACTCCTTCTGTGTGTGTTGTTCAATCCTTTTTCGGACGGCCGATCACGTGCCGGCCATTCCCAACACACCCTCCTACATCCGCACGGGCGGCAACCCGTACAAGAGCAAAGATCAAAGTGAGGAGTGCAAGATCGCGGAAGTCGTCCGCCCAAAGCGGACTCCGCCTCTTTGCTTCTTGCTTCTTACTCTTTGATTTTCCTCCTGGTCGAGGGCGATCCGCCTGCGGCGGACCTGCCACCCGTGCGACAGCAAAGAAGCCCTCTGATCCAGGCCCGCCGCGTCGAGAAGAGCCTGATCACCGTAGGTGTTTGCGGCAGGCCTGACCAGAGGGCTTCGCGGCATCCGCCTACGGCGGACCCGTGACAGCTACATTTGCTACTGGGCAACCGGCAGCTGAGCGCCCTGCACTTGCGTGCCGGTCACTGTCATCCCCGCCTGAACCGCGCCGGCCGAACCGGGCAGGCCCGAGATCTGCGAGGTCTGCATACCCATCACGGTCGTCGCTTCATCCAGCGAGCCGGCCGCATTGAAACCGCTCTGGTTGCCGTTGAGTACGATCGTGTGCAGCGCATCGGCAGCGCCCTGGCCGTTGGCCCGGCTGAGCCCCTGCAACGCGGTCATGCTCAGACTTTCGCCTTGGGTCTTGGTGCCCACGCACTCACCGATGTTCTGCATCTGGTTGCCCAGAATACTCAGGCTCTGGGTCGCTCCGATCAGCCCGCAACTGCCGATCGCGTTGACCGCCTGGCCGATCGAGCCGAAGAAGTTCTCGTTGGCGGCGCCGACGATGGCCTGCTGATTGTCCACCACCAGGTTCTGGAGCGATTGGGCCGTCTGGTCGCCCTGCTGCAACTGAATCCCATTGGTCGCCCCGATGCCGGTGATCTGCTCGTGCAACGAAGCGGCGAACGCACCGCTGGCAATCACGCCCACTACGATCATGGAAGATGCAACTGCTTTGAACATAATTCAGACTCCTTCTGCTACGTGTTGTTCACTCCTTTGCGGACCGGTCCGCCGCCGGCGGATCGATCGTACACGACGAAAAACCACCCTTCACCTGGCCGAGGTTCAACCTCCCTTCTCTTCCCCTCCTGCTCGATCCAAAGTTGTTTTCACACCGCTTCTCCAGGTAACCTGTCGCCCTCCGGCTGGGCCGGAGGCCGACGCCGTTTCGCAAGAAAGAAGCCCTCTGGTGCAGGCACGCCGTGTCCCAAAGGAGCCTGAACCACAATGCGGTCTACTGCGGCAAGCCTGACCAGAGGGCTCTTAAGGTCATCCTGTGGACAAGAACGAGGTTGTCGCTTAACGAACCCAGAAGCTAAGAAGTCACACATCAGCGTCCTCGGAAGAACCGTCCGATAGGCCCTCAGTCAAAGAGCGATTGCCGATTCCCTTGTCCGCCTCCGGCGGACCGGCTCTGACACGAGCTACCACCTGCCGGGGGCTCTCCGACAGCCGGGTCTGCGACGCCTCCACGTCCGCCCGGCTGCCGATGGAAGCCCACCTGTCGTTCCATGAGACTACAGCTGGCCGGCGCTGAAATTGGCGCCACCAGCTACCTGCGTGCTGCCACCGGGGCCGCCACCGACGGCATCGTATAGGCTCACGCCGATCCCCTGCACGTTGGCGCTGCCGCCCCAGGGCGTGAACGTCAACTGCGTCTGGACACCCAGGAAGGTCTGCAGGCCCAGGGCCGAGCCCTGGCCGCCCACCTTGGTGACGTCCTGATTGAGCAGGGCGCTGAGGTCCTGATCCTGGAATCCGATCGCCGGGATCTGAGTCTGACCGGCCAGGGCGACGCCGCTTTGATCGACGTCAAAAAGCCCGACCATCCCGACGGCGCCGGCGCTCTGAAGCAGCGCACCGGTGGTGCCTTGGTACGCGGTCGTATGCGTCATGCCATCCAGACCGAACTGCGAAAGGTCCATGGTCAACGCATTGATGTTGCCCGCAGCGCCGTCGCCGATGACGGTCACGCCGTTGGTTCCGCCCAGGACGCCGCCCTGGTTCTGGAACAGCGCGGCGCTCGTCATGGCGGTCGCCACGAACAGCAGCAGCGTTAGCGATACTGCGAATCCTTTGAACATTTTGCGAACTCCTTTTCTCAGTCACTTCGTTGTCACGTGTCTGCCAGGCGGCTGGGACCGGCCGTTCCACGAAGGTCCGGCCTGGCCAGCGGCTCTGGCACAGTGGTCGCAGAGCAAGGGGGAGCCCCGGGGCCCAGCGCCCTGTCACGGCCCGAGGGTCGCTTCAGGGCTCCCCGCCCAATCCTCGAAGAGACGGTTCTCCTGATTCTGTCAGAAGGCCCATTCGATTACATGGAAGCCTGCGTCTGGACCGTCTGCACCGTCATCGTGCCGGTCACCATGCCGGCGGCGCCGGGCTCGCCGACCAACGTCGAGGTCTGCATCCCCATGACGGTCGCGCTCTCGTCCATGTAGCCGGCCGCGTTGTTGGCGCTCTGGCCTTCATTGACGACCACGGTGTGCAGCGCGTCGCCATAGCCAGCGCCGTTCATCTTGGAAATGCTCTGGCCGACCTCGACGCCCAGCGTCTGGTCCTGAACCTTGGGGCCGACGCCCTCCGCCACGGCCTGCATCTGCGTCCCGGTGATTCCGAGAGCCTGAAGCACGCCCACCGTGCCGCACATACCCCACGCATTCGCGGCCTCGCCGATCGACGCGAAGAAGTTCTCGCTGGCCAGGCTGTTGCACATGCCGGTGGCGCACTGCGAATTATCGACGATCAGGTTCTGCATAGAACTGGCTTGCTGCTCGCCCTGGATGAACTCCAGCGCGTTGGTCAGGCCGATGCCCGTCAACTGCTCGTGGAGCAGGCTGGCGAACGCACCGGAACCGATCAACAGAACGAACACCATCGAAGCTGCAATTACTCTCAACATGTCGTAGACTCCTTCTATTTCGGGTTGTTCACTCCTTTTGGATCGCCGACACCGTGTCCGCGATCACAACACCGTCTTGCTGCCGACACTCTGCCCCGCCTTGGGCCTGTCACCTCCTTTCCCCCCCCGGACCCTCTCAACCTTGACTTCCTGTCCACACTACTTCTCCGGAGACACACGTTCGTCACCCCGCGGCCGGTCGGCTACGGGAACGCCATTCGGTACAGGTCCTGACTGACATCGACCCCGCTCGCTCCGGCCGGCGCCGTCCCCGTCGCCGGGACGTGTTCTTCTTCCAGCGTCATGGCCTGCGGCTCCTGACTCGGTGCCGTCGAGACGGTCGTCAGAACGGTCTCGGTGCCCGCGGGAACCGGGGCCGTTGTGGTCACCGCCGCGGCCGTCTGGGGACGAATGCGGATCCGATCGTACAGCGACACCGGAATCCGCCGCCGCTCGATCATCTCGGGGCAGTACCGGTACCCCGTGACACTCATGACCGCCTCGCCCTTGCCTTCCGTGACGCCCTTGCTCTTGCCGCCCAGCAGCGAGAGCGAGTAGTTCGTCTGGCTGTACCCGCCGCCGCCGCTGATGCTCGTGGTCGCGCCGACGGTGACGCCCTTCATCCCGCCCGAGATCAGCAGGATGTCCACGTCCCACGGCAGCGCCTCGGCGACCGCCGCGTTGTAGACCTGGTCCCAGTTGCGGTCGGGGCTGCCTTCGAGGCTGATGCGTCCGACGTAGGCGTACCCTTCCTGCTCCAGCCGCAGCGGATCGATGTAGCTGTCGATGAACACCAGCAGCGGTTTGCCCTCCGGCCGCCGGTCGCGAACGAGGCCGTTGGCGATGTCGAACCCGCGACCGTGATGGTACTGGTTCGGACCGCCGAACAGCGTCTGCACGCCGTTCCACAAGCCGCCCAGGAACTTGATCGGTCCGGTATAGGGCAGAGCCCGCAGGATGCCGCGGACCTCACGCATGTCGTCGTCATTCGTGGGGTCGAACACGCGCTCGTACACCTTGTCGTTGTTCGTCGGGCCGTTCGGAAAATACGCCTTTATGGTTCCCCAACCTCCATGATTCCACATCGGCAGATACGGCGGATACGTCGTCAGCGGAGGGGTCCGCGACTTGTAGTTCGAATTGGTCGTCGGGCTGAACACGAGAATCGAGCTCGACCCGCTCGTGGCGCCTTCCGAATAGGCCGAGCCCCCGCCGGCCCAGGCGATCGCGTCGGAATTCGATGACGAAACGGCGTTGCCCCCGCCGATGGCCTGCGTGTTCTGCACCTGCGACGGATTGGTCTGCACGTTGGTGTTCATGTAGTAGCTGCCGGTCGTCGTCTGGCCATAGGCAGCCGCGGAACCGAGCACAACAGCAATGAGTGCGGCACTGAGTCTTTTCATCATCGTTCTCCTTAACCCGTTCCCTTCACTCCGTATTCGGCGCAAACCGCCCGGTCACGCTGTGGATATTCGGGAGCCAAAGGCTCTTGTTTATCCTTACAGGCCTTTTTGCGCAACAATGAACATCACCCTGGGCCGAGGGCTTGCCCTCGAACCGCCATCGGCGATCGATGCGCCGCGTCGGCGCACGCCGAGTCTATCCTCCGGCCACGAGACAACCGCTCTCGCGGCGCTGTCACCTCAAGAGACACCCTCCACGCCTATCTGCGAGTGGTCTCCTCCATCCCGACCGTCAGGACGGCCGGGACATGCCTGGTTGTAAACCTCTACTCTTCCCGCCGGCCGTGGAGACGACCGGTCGCCGCCGGGCCGCCGACGAGTGGACCGCCGTCGGAACCCTGCAACGAGATCGGGAGCGAAAAGCCGGTTTGCTTGCGCAGCGCTGAGACAGCCGCCACGGATGGGTTTGTGCAACCCATGAGTCGGACGGGTTCCGGCCCATCCTTACATCCGCAGGACGGACCAGCCGCTTGGAAATGAGCGGGGAAAACAGTCCCTGTTCTAAGCACACGCACAGCATCCATGCTTCGTACCCTGTCAAACCCCGCACCGTTTGAACACAATACGAATGAGCATCACTGTTTCGACACAGTGTATTCTTATGGGACGTTTTGTCAAGCGCAAAATCGCGCTTGGGCGCTTTTTTCAAAACGAATCGACGACGCCGTCGCGCGTGACTCGTCGCCCGTGACTCGTCGCTCCCCTCGGCTTCGCTCGGGGCGGGCTTTGCTCGTATCTCGTGGGCCCGGCGAGCCGTGGGAGCGTGAATGCGTGAGTGGGTTGCGTGAAGCGTCGTGCGTAGGGTGTGCACCGCACACCAACCCAACCGCCAGCCCCGCCGCGCGTCGTTGGTGTCTCGCCGCTCGCTTCAACCTCCGGCCTGCCGCCCGCATCCCTTTGGCATGCTGAGCCCCGGTCCCGTGCGGCGGCAAATCCGAAATCCCAAAGGCGAAATCCGAAACAAACCTCAAGGGCTGAAATCCAAATGACAGAAACCGGCATCTGCGGATTGCGCCCTCAATGGGCCGTTTTGGATATTGAATCTTCCGTCATTCATGCTTGTTTCGAGTTTCGAAATTCGGATTTCGTGCTCCGGATTCTGCCCGCTCTACCTCCGCGAATGTGCCCACGCCGGCAAAAAGCCCGCCCTGACCTGGGCGCCGTAGCCGCAAGAGCACAGCGCGTGCCCTCGACAATAGCCGGTAACTGGAGATGTAACCCCGGACTACCCGGGGACTGCCGGATTATTCTGTTTGCTCGTCTGTCTGGTTTTGTTTCCAGAGGTCCCTAAGAAAGTCGTAGCCTTTCGCCAGATACAGATTGCAGATTCTGTCAGCCTGTTCCTTGAGGCTGTTGCGGTATAAACCCGAGACTACAGTCCGAATATCATCCTTTTCATAGTCGGGATACAAACCCTTGTCCAGCATATGCAGATAGATCTCACCTACTCTCGATGGCGACCGAGCAGCATGGTGTGCTAGGTATTTCACCAGTGCGTGCGCCTCCCAGGCGTGATCAAGGCAGTCCACAGCAGTAAGTACCCAGTCACGCACCTGATCGTCTATCGTGTCAATGAGACAAAGCCACCTATGAAGATGTGCCAGGGGCCTCCGAAAATCCAGATTGTCCCTGGCTGAGGAAAGGATTTCGTAGAGCTTCCGCCACAGCGGCTTTATCTTATCGGTGAAACGATCAGAGTGATCTCGCCATCGCCAGAACGCATCCACGATTTCACCGAGTTGACTAGGCTTCTTGTGCTTCAGGATTGCCGTAATGAGACTGGCATCGTCGTCCAGATCTTCCCAGCCGCGAAGGTAACCTATGCAGATGTGGTCAGTGACTCTGTCATTCACGTGCGTGCGCGGGAACTCGACCGATATGGCGGTATGATAGTGGCCTGCTGACCTCAGCATTCGGTAGAGCTCTTCGTGGACGGACTGTGTTCCTGTGAGGTACCCTGTAAACGCGATTGCCCAACGACTTGGAGTAGAAAGTGGAAAGATGGTATCAAAGTGCCTCTCCAGCCATGGCTTGTCGAGGTAGCCAAGGTTTGCTATGCGTTCGCCTAAGAAGAACGAGTATGTCCTCGACGGCTCCATTTCTCCAGCGAGTCTTAGTGTGAAGTCATCCTTTACGGCTGGCGGCCACTTGCTGGGGGAGGCCTCCTGCCTCACGCGTGCGTATCGCAGCGCATAGCTCAGCAGCGCGTCGAGAACAAGATACTCCGTTGTGTTGATGACCGCATCTATGAGATCTGCACCCCCTCTTATGTCGGGGACGCGGACCCTGGTGAGTCTCAGAAGCACATCCTCTGCCAGAGGCAGTAGCGCCGCGTCAAAAGCATGCTTGTCTTCAGTTGTTCCACTTCGGATCAGTTCAGCAATCTCACGCACGTATTGATCTGCGGATTCACCTGTTAAGACAGCGTCCTTCGAGATAAGCTCTTGGAGGAATACCAAGAGCGGTTCCCATGTGTATATCCTTCCATGTCTCCAAGCGTTCTTGAGACCTGACAGCAGACTGAGCCTGAACATATCGTCCAAACTGTGGAAATCGCTGATATTCTCGATGAAGCGTGCTGGTTTCTCTGCCACCTGTTCTGCAAATTCTGATGCTGCATCGCTTCGAGTCGCTCCATCCCACCCGTCACCTCCCCGGTATTCGTTCAGTACCCTCATCAATTCCTGAGGCGGCCCTTCTACAAGCCTCGTCCAGTCCAAACCACTGGCGGGCGTGCCCCAGCGACTTTCAGACCACATGTCGTACCCGGGGTGATCGATCGGCCCCGGGCAGATTGCATCGTATTTGTTATACGATTGCCTCACACGATGATCTGTCGATTTCTGAAGCGAGCACAACCATTCTTTCTTGCGGCAAGCCAATCGCTCTTGAGCCTGATTTGAATCTGGCTGAACACCGTCAGGAAGCCAGTAATTGGATGACTCGATCCATGCGAGCACCCGTCCGATTTCATCCGCCGTGAATGACCCACAGTGGCTTTCGAGCAAGTGGTATATCTCGTGCTTTGCCAAACGTTTGTCGAGTGGGTTCCCGGTGAAGTTCCAGAGCAACGATTTCAACACATCGTAATGAACGGTAATCGCATGGATTGCCATTCTGTAGAAGATAGGGTGTTCTTCCTCAAGCAGCGCCTTCATATCATCGACCAAGTCTCGCGGGTTAAGACGCGAGACGACTGTGCGAGCGAAGTCGATCACGACGTTTTCGTATCTGTACATCGCATGTTGTTCACTGGGTCCTTCAATGGTGGGAATCCATACACTGTTGAATGCGGACCCATCAGCGCCGAGAAGGGCACGAATCTTCCCAACGACCACGTGCAGGGCATCAATTCCGCCCAGATCCACAAGCGCCTCGGTGCATTTGTTGAGGATTTCCGCTAGCCAGTAACCATCAATCAGCCCCACATACTCGCCACTGCGTTTCTCGAAACTCAGAATGACGTCGAGCATCTGGAGGAGCAAACACTTCTCACCACGGGCAGCCAGTCTTGGGATCAGCTTCTCGCCGACTTCCGAAGCGGTCAGAGTGCTATCCCATGGATTCTCCAGAAACATCCGAATGAACTTGATGTGTTCCTCCGTGATGGCCTTCTGCGGAAGACTCGCTATCATTCGTGTCAGCGAAGCCTCCGTGTGGTAGTTTCGATCGCGCTTCTCACGGTGCATTTCATCCTCGGCTATTTCGTGGATCAAGTCCACGATTACCTTTGTGAGCGCGTCCGAGGGCTGGCGTTGGTTATACGCTGCCACGCTCTCCAAGAAGGGGAGCACCTGCCAACCCGGTATAGAGAAGTAGCCCTTTTGATTTGGGTCTTCCTGAGGCGCAGGGTTCTTTGCTGGCGAACAATAGCCTTCGTCCACGAGCGGTTGCAGAAGAAGTACGGGGTCAGCTATTTTCGGTATCTCTCGGAAGAAGCATCTGCGACTGGCGTCGTCGTGCTTTATCGCTTGCAGGAGCCAACCTACACGGTCTTGGCCTGGATCGGCGACGAATCGCTCGATTTCAGAAATCGTCCCAGGGAGAATTGGAGATATCTGCAGTATCTCCCTAGAGGATGTCCCGGTTGTCGTTGAGAAGTAGTTGAAAGAGATCATGCGGTCCGGGTAACAGATAGGTGTCACAAAACCGAAACTGTTACTTGTGGAAAGGACCGCATGATGGGCAAAAGCT
>Ga0068714_10005572_pt1 | contig 13300 bp, 10 predicted proteins | sample MTBNYHSulfiMetaG_FD_62988 | JGI IMG/M metagenome (GOLD analysis project Ga0068714, IMG submission 62988) | Enrichment culture microbial communities from rom New York Harbor, USA that are MTBE-degrading - MTBE-NYH (New York Harbor Sulfidogenic)... | ecosystem: Environmental > Aquatic > Marine >... | reverse complement strand
AGCGCGGGCGGCCGGGGTGGAGCGGGTGGCGGTGATGCGCAGCTCGGGCGGGTTGATGACTCTGGAGGAGGCGGCCGCCCTGCCTGCCGCCATCCTGCTCTCCGGGCCGGCCGGAGGGGTGGTGGCCGCCGCCGCCCTCGGGCGCTCGCTGGGCCACGACCACCTGATCTCCTTCGACATGGGGGGCACCTCCACCGATGTCTGCCGCATCGAGGATGGGCGGCCGGAGGTGGCCTACGAGCGGGCGATCGACGGCTACCCCTGCCGTCTGCCGGCGGTGGCGGTGCACACCATCGGGGCGGGCGGCGGCAGCCTGGGCTGGGTGGACGCGGGCGGGGCGCTGCGGGTGGGACCGCGCAGCGCCGGGGCCGTGCCCGGGCCCGCCTGCTACGGCCGGGGAGGCTCGGCCGCCACGGTCACCGACGCCCACGTGGTACTGGGGCGCCTGGACCCGTCGGCTCGCCTGGCCGGGACGCTGATCTTGGATGCCGCCGCCGCCCGCGCAGCGGTGAGGCAACTCGGCGCGCAGGTGTCGTTGAAGGAGGGGGAGACTGCCCTGGGCATGGTGGAGGTGGTGGAGGAGCACATGCAGCGGGCGTTGCGGCGGGTGTCGGTGGAGGAGGGGGCCGACCCCCGCCGGGCGGTGCTGGTGGCCTTCGGCGGGGCGGGAGGGCTGCACGCTACCGCCCTGGCCCGCCGTCTGGAGATGGCCGGGCTGGTCATCCCGGCCCACGCCGGGGTGTTCTCGGCCCTGGGCTTGCTGCTGGCCCCGCCCCGGGTGGACGTCGCCCGCAGCGTGACTGTGGGTGATGGGGCCGCCTTCGACGCCGCCATCGCCGGGGTGATGGCGCAGGCCGCCGAGGAGCTGGCTGCTACTTCCCCGGGCACCCGGCCACAGGTGACCGCCTATGCCGACACCCGCTACCGGGGCCAGTCGCACGAGACCTCCGTCCCCTACCGACCGGGGGAGGGATGGGCGTGCCTGGCCGCCCGCTTTCACCGGGCCCATCGGCAGCGCAACGGCTTCGATCGGCCGGGTGACCCCATCGAGGTGGTGACGGTTCGGGCCGAAGCGGTGGGCTCCCCGGCTCTGCGCTGGGAGGACCTGCCCCCACCGCGTCCGCACGGGGACCCGGACCGGGGGTGTCGGGAAGTGCTCACCGCCGACGGGCCGGTAGAGGCGGCGGTGTGGTGGCGGCCCGCCCTCGCTCCCGGCGCGGAGGTGGTCGGCCCGGCGGTGGTGGAGGAGCCCGACGCCACCACCTGGCTGGGCTCCGGCGAACGAGGGGTGGTCCACGCTACCGGGGCCCTGGAGGTGTCGTGGTGACCGTCGATGCGGTGACCCTCGAGGTGGCTCGGAACCGCTTCGCGGCGGTGGCCGAGGAGATGGGCGGAGTGCTGCGCCGTACCGCCTACTCCCCCAACATCAAGGAGCGGGCCGACTGCTCGGCGGCGGTCTTTGTGCCCTCCGGGGAGATGCTCGCCCAGGCCGAGCACATCCCGGTGCACCTGGGGTCGATGCCGGCCTCGGTGGCGGCGATCATCGAGCGCTTCGGCGAGGGGGTGGAGCCGGGGGTGCAGTACGCGCTCAACGATCCCTTCCACGGGGGCACCCACCTGAACGACCTCACCCTGGTGCGACCGGTGTTCCGACGCCGGCGGCTGGTGGGGTGGGTGGCCAACCGGTCTCACCACGCCGACGTGGGGGGAGCCGCCCCCGGGTCGATGCCGGTCGGGGCTACCCGTCTGGAGGAGGAGGGGCACCTGGTCTCCCCCATGCCGGCGGCGGCGGGCGGGGAGTGGTTGGCGGAGTTCCTCGATCCGCTGCTGGCGGCCACCCGCACTCCCGACGAACGGCGCGGGGACCTGTCGGCCCAACTGGGTGCGAACGAGGCAGGCGCCCAGCGCCTGGTGGAGGCCCTGGCCGGGTTCGGAGCCGCCCAGGGTGGGGAGGTAGCCGCTGCTCTCCTCGACTATGGGGAGGCCCGCCTGCGGGCGGCCCTGCGCGCCCTGCCCGAGGGGGAGTACCGGTTCGAAGACGTGCTGGAGTGGGGGGAGGCCGACCTGCCGATTCGGGTGGCGGTGACGGTGGCGGGCGGCGAGGTGATCGCCGACTTCACGGGGACGGCTGCACAGATCGAGGGCAACCTGAACGCGGTGGAGGCGGTGACCCGGTCGTGCCTGTACTACGCGGTGCGGGTGGCCGCCGACCCCACCATCCCCGCCAACGGGGGCTGCTACCGGCCGCTGCGGCTGGTCGCCCCGGCGGGGACCCTGGTGGCGGCGCGGCCCCCGGCGGCAGTGGCGGCCGGGAACGTGGAGACCAGCCAGCGCATCGCCGACGTGCTGCTGGGGGCGCTGGCGCAGGCAGCCCCCGATCGGGTGCCGGCCGCCTCGCAGGGGACCATGAACAACCTGCTGGTCGGCTCGGAGGGAACGGTGTTCTACGAGACCATCGGCGGCGGCGAGGGGGGCACTCCGCAGCGCCCCGGGCAGTCGGGGATGCACACCGGCATGACCAACACCCGCAACACCCCCATCGAGTCGCTGGAGGCTCATTACCCGTTCCGGGTGACGGCCACCGGTCTGCGCCGGGGCAGCGGCGGGGCGGGCCGTCACCCCGGCGGAGAAGGCGTGGTGAGAGAGATCGAGTTCCCCGCCCCGGCCACGGTGTCGCTGATCGGGGAGCGGCGCCGTCACCATCCCTGGGGGCTGGCGGGCGGGGGCCCGGGGGCCTGTGGTGAGGACTGGCTGGCGCCGCGGTCGGGAGCGCCCGAGCGCCTGCCGGGGAAGGTGACCTTGGACGCTCGGCCCGGCGACCGGCTGCGGATCCTGACACCCGGCGGCGGCGGCTGGGGAGAGTGATTTCCTCCCCCGTGGGAACGGGGGAGGGTCAGGGAGGGGGACTTGGTTCCCCTCCCCCATGGGGACGGGGGAGGGTCAGGGTGGGGGTTGGCTACGCGTGTCCTGCCCCGTGCGCGCTCGGCTTCACTGGTCGCACTCCCTCTCCCACATCAGGCGGAGAGGACGGGGTGAGGGCTTCTGCTGCTGGCGCCTGCAGGCGGGGGAGACGATCGGGGCGCGAACCAGCCTTCAGCCCCCCTCCAGTCCGAAGTACTCCCGCATCTCGGCGTCGAGCCCCGGCGGCGGTTCGAACAACTCGAGCAGCACCCCGTCGGGGGCTTCCACCATCGAGTAGCGGCCGGCCCCGGTGTCCCTGATCGGCCGGGGCCGGAAGCCGGCTTGCTCCAGTTCGGCCACGCAGACGTCCAGATCCTCCACGCACATGCCCAGGTGGTTGATGGGGCCGCGCTCGTTGGGCGGCTGGTCGTAGAAATGTAGGGCGGCCCGACCCACCCGCATGAACACGTTGCGGGCCCCGGCAAAGTCCAGGTCGGCTACCACCTCGCCGCCGAAGTGCTCCGCGTAGAAGCGGAGGGCGGCGTCCAGGTCGCCGCTCATCAGGTGGGCGTGGTGCAGGCTGCGCATGTGAGGTTCCTAGTGAGGCGTCGGGGCCAAGGCTATCGCCGCCGGAACCGGCTACCGATTCCTCTGTCCTGGCACAGACGCCGGGCGTACGCTTCTCCCGAGCGGCAGAGGAGAAGCATGCGAGACACGGAGTTCTTCAAGGAGTTGCCGCAGCGCCCGGTGACGGTGGCCGGCTACGAAGTGGTCACCCCGGCCTTCTACTACGACTACACGCAGGTGAGCGTGGTCTGGATCACCCCGCTGGCCCAGATCCGTGAGCTGCTGCCGTCCCCGCGGCTGCATCCGCTGCGCCTGACTCCCCGGAGCGGGGTGACCGTCATCGTGGCTTACCAGTACCGCGACACCACGATCGGCCCCTACAACGAGGTGGCCGTCGGGTTCCCCGTGACCGTCGACCGCAAGGCGCCGGTGCTGGCCGGGCTCGGCCGCTTCCAGACGCGGGGCGGGTCGATCTTCATCTGGCAGCTGCCGGTGACCACCGCCATCGCCCGCGATCTGGGGGTGGAGTCGGCCGGCTATCCGAAGTACCTCGCCGACATCGATATCACCGACGAGGCCGGGCTGGCTACCTGCCGGCTGGCGGAGGGGGATAAGCACATCCTGACGCTGCGGCTGCGCCACCGATCCCCGCGACGCGGACCGGGGCGCATGCGGTACGAGCCGGTCACCGTCAAGGGAGACCGCCTGGTGCGGGGCATCTCGATCTCCAACACCACCCGTGCCGCCGCGTCCTTCAGCGGGCGGGGGGTGGAGCTCGAACTGGGTGATCATCCGCTGGCCGACCAGCTGCGCCGCCTGGAGATGGGGCGGGTGATCTCGGCCTCCTACGCCCCCGTGGTGCAGTCCGTCCTGTCACCGCCGCTGGAGGGTTGGCCGCTGGCCGAATAGGGAATCCACTCCCTTCAGCGTCGCCCGGGGGACCGAGGTGGGCGACGGCCGCGGCCGGACGGGGTGGCCGGCGCTCGTGCCGGTAGTGGCGTTGCTGCGGGATGGTTGCCGGGACTACCCACTCAGCCAGGCGTCCTGCCACACCTCGTAGTCGATCACCAGCATGTATCCGGGATCTATTTCGCTGGGGTCATCGGAGGTGAAGGTGACGCCCACCACGTACTGCCCGTCCTTCTGGATTTCGACGCCGAAGCCGGGCAGGTCGCAGCCGCTCTCTTCCTCGTCGGTGACCTCGAAGTCCAGGTCCCGGAAGGCGGCGACGTAGAACCGGCAGATGTCCTGGTTGGTGCCGGTGGCGTTGAGCAGGTAGACATGCCCCCCGTAGGCGTCGGGGATCTCACTGCGGATCTCGGCGCCGGGGAACAGGGGAAAGCCGTCGGGGAGTGGGCGCACGGGCACGTACTGGTCGCCCGTGGCCGGCTCCGACTGGCCGGTGGTGGTGGTCTCGTCGACGGGGGCTCCCGTGTCGCCCGTCGCCGGGGCCTCGGTGGTGGTGCCTTCGTCGGGGACGGTGGCGCCGGTGGTTTCGGCAGTTGTGGAGCCGCCGCAGGCCGCCAGGGCGAGCGCGGCGACGATCAACGCGGGGATCATTGGGCTTCGTACTCTCACGAAGGTGTTCCTCTTTTCGATTGGCGTACTCAGTCACCGTGTCAGAGGAGGCAGGTCGGAGAAGGGGCCGAAGGGCCCTTTGCGAGTCCCCAATCCTTCTCCCAAGGCGCTCGCGAGTCCCCCTCCCGCCTCCGGCGAAAGGGGGCGGAGGGGGAGGGCAACAGGGCGCGACGTGGCCGTCGCTACCGAGTCCCGGGCGGCAGCACGTCGTAGCGGCGGTCCTCCCAGCGCATGAAGCCGGCCATGGCGCGGGTGGCCGCGTTGCGCAGGCGGCCCCTCGGCCAGGGGACCACCCTGCGGTCGACAAAGAACACCCGGGTGAGGTCGGTGTCCCGCTCCAGCACCAGGTCCCGCACGGTCTGGCCGTGCAGGTGGGTGAGCGAGACCCCGTGGCCCACGCAGCCCAGCACGAACACGTTGTCGGGGGTGCCGGCATGGCCGATCACCGGGAACAGGTCCATGGGTGCCGACACCGGGCCTCCCCAGGCGTGGGTGAAGGCGATGTCTTCGAGCGCCGGGAAGGTGCGGCGCAGGTCCTCGCGTAGCGTCTCGAAGACAGCTTCGTTGCGGTCGTGATCCATGGTCCCATCCCGGCTGAGCCCCACGTCGCGCCCGCCCCAGACGATGCGGTTGTCGGCGGTGAGCCGGTAGTAGTGCACCAGGTCGCGGAAGTCCTCGACTCCCTCACGGCCCTGCCAGCCGATCGCCTCGCGCTGGGCGTCGGTGAGCGGCTCGGTCATGACGATGTAGGTCCACACCGGGACCTGCTTGCGCTCCAATTGCACGAACTGGTGCGACCAGGCGTTGGTGGCGAAGACCACCTTGCGGGCCCGCACCCGGCCGCCCGGGGTGGCCAGCAGTGACCCGCCCTCCACCGTCTCGACCGTCTCCACCGGGGTGCGCTCGTAGATCTCCACCCCGATTGCGGCCGCCGCGTCCCGCCAGGACCAGGCCAGCTTGGCCGGGTTCAGGATGCCGCAGTTGGGTTCCCACCACGCTCCGCCCACGTACAGGGGGCTGTTCACCCGCTCGCTCAGCTCGCGTGGGTCGATCAGCGAGATACCGGTGATGCCCAGCTTGTGGACGAGGTCGATCTCCTTGTACAGCCGTCGTCGGTACTTCTCGGAAGTCGCCACCCACAGGTAGCCGGGGTGCTCGTAGTCGCAGTCGAAGCCGAGCTTGCCGACCATCTCGTGGACCAGGTTCACGGCCCGCTCGGCGTAGTGGTGGGCTTCCACCGCCCGCGCCTTGCCGAAGCGCAGGGTGGTCAGGGAGTGCATCATGCCGATCTTGGTCATGGAGAACCCGCCGTTGCGTCCACTGGCCCCCGAGCCGACGACGTCGGCCTCCAACAGAGCCACCCGCAGGCCCGGCTCGGCCTCCTTCAGGAAGTAGGCGCTGGTCAGACCGGTGTAGCCGGCGCCGACGACGGCCACGTCCACTTCGATCTCACCGTCGAGCTCCGGGCCCGGGGTGTAGGGACGGGTGGTGAGCCAGTAGGACTTCTCGGTGAAGGGGATGCTCTCCATGTGACGCTCCTCGCCTGCAACGAGAATCGACCCTACTCCCTCCCCCGCGGCAGCGGCTGTTCAGCGTCGGGTGGGAGCGACCCGGGTGGCGAAGCGGATGATCTCGCCGATCACCTCGAGCCGGTTGGTCTCGTTGACCAGCTCGTGGCGGGCGCCGGGGAACACCCGGATGGTGAGGTCCCCGGTGGGCAGGCGGCAGGCGGCCTCCAGCGAAGTGCGGTAGTACACGAAGGGGTCCGCCTTGCCGTGCAGCAACAGAACCGGCATGGTCAGGCGCCCGGCCTCGGCGTTGAAGCGTTCGAGGGCCACCACCTCGGCCTCCAGCAGGGGCCGCTTGTAGCGATCGCGGTACACCAGCGGGTCGGTGCTGTATTCGTGCACGGCGGCGGGATCGCGACTCATCCCCGACCAGTCGGTGGGTGGGTCGGGCATGGCCGGCTCGCGCAGGACGTCGCGGGCCCAGGTCCAGTCGCCGATGACTGCTCCCAGCAGCACCAGGCCGGCCACTCGCTCCGGGTGGCGCTGGGCGTGGCGGGAGGCCAAGAGCCCCCCCATGGAGTGGCCGATGAGGATGAGGGGCAGGGAGGGATGCTCGCCGGCGGCGATGTCGGCCAAAGAGGCCAGGTCGTCCACCACGTGCTCGAAGTCGGTGATGAGGGCCCGCTCGCCGTCGCTGTGACCGTGCCCCAAATGATCCTCGGCGTAGACGGCCGACCCGGCCGCGACCAGGATCTCGGCCAGGTGGGCGTAGCGGGCGGAGTGCTCCGCGTAGCCGTGCACGATCATCGCCAGGCGGTGGGGCGGCGTGGCCGGCACCCAGGCGCGGTAGAAGACGCTGCCCTCGCTGCCGAGGAAAGCGGATTCACGGGCAGTCATGGCGACAGCTCCTCCTGCTCCAGCTTCTCGAAGACAACCGCGGCTCGCTCTAGGTGGCGCCCGGGGTCGAAGCAGGCGGCCAGGGTCTCGGCGTCGAGGGTGATGCCCGGGTCGGCGGCCAGCACCTCCCGCAGGTGCTCCCCGCTCTCGGCGGCCCGGCGGGCGGCCTCCTGTACCACTCGGTAGGCGTGGTCGCGGGGTATGCCTGCCCGGGCCAGGGCCAGCAGCACCGCCTGGCTGTACACCCGCCCGCGAGTGGCTTCCAGGTTCTGTGCCATGTGGTCGGCATACACCTGGAGCCCATCGATGAGCGTCGTCATGCGGGCCAGGGCGAAGTCTGCCACCAGGCAGGCGTCGGGCAGGGCCACCCGCTCCACCGAGGAGTGGCTGATGTCCCGCTCCCCCCACAGGGCTACGTCCTCCAGGCCGGCCGCCGCCCAGCCGCGCAAGAGGCGGGCCAGGCCGGTGATGTTCTCGGCCGCGATGGGGTTGCGCTTGTGGGGCATGGCCGAGGAGCCCTTCTGCCCGGTGCGGAAGGCCTCCTGCACCTCGCCGATCTCCGAGCGCTGCAGATGGCGCAACTCCACTGCGAAGCGCTCCAGGGTTGCGCCGACCAGGGCCAGGGTGGAGAGGAACTCGGCGTGGCGATCGCGGGCCACCACCTGGGTGGAGGCCGGCTCCACCGCCAGGCCCAGCCGGTCGCAGACGAAGGCTTCCACGGCGGGGGTGACGTGGGCGTAGGTGCCCACCACCCCGCTGATCTTGCCCACCGCGACGGACGCCGCGGCGCGCTGCAGGCGCGCATGGGCGCGAGCGGCCTCGAAGGCCCAGCCGGCCAGCTTCAGGCCGAAGCTGGTGGGCTCAGCCCACATGCCGTGGGTGCGCCCCACCATCAAGGTCTCCCGATGCTCCAGGGCGCGCCGCTTCAGCACCCTGAACAGCTCCGCCACCCGGCCGAGAAGCAGGTCGGCGGCATCGCGGAGCAACACCGCCAGAGCGGTGTCGAGCACATCGGAGGAGGTGAGTCCGTAGTGCACCCACTCCCCGCCCGGCCCAATCTCCTCGGCCAGCACGTCCACGAAGGCGGCCAGGTCGTGCCCCGTCTCCTGCTCCCGGGCCAGCCAGGCGGCCCGATCCACCTCGGGTGCGGACCGCACCGCCTCCGCTGCCTCCGGGGGGGCGACCCCTTCGGCGGCCCAGGCCTCCACCACCAGGGCTTCGATCTCCTGCCACACGGCCAGGCGGTGCTCCTCGCTCCACACCGCCGCCATCTCGGGCAGGCAGTAACGCTCGATCATCCCGATGCCTCCTGGTTCGGCCGGCTCACTGGCGCAGGAAGGTGGCGCTGCGGTCGGGGCCCACCGAGACGATGGTCACCGGGGCCCCGGCCAGTTGCTCCACCCGCTCGATGTAGGACCGGGCGGCCTTGGGCAGGTCCTGCAGGCGGCGCACCCCGGTGATGTCGGTGTGCCAGCCCGGGAGGTCCTCGTAGATGGGGGTGCAGTTGTAGAGGACCCGCTGCTGGCGGGGGAACTCGTCGTAGCGCTCGCCCAGCGAGGAGTAGCCCACGGCCACGCGCAGGGTGGGGAAGGCGGAGAGCACGTCCAGCTTCATGAGGGCCAGCTCGGTGATGCCGCTCACTCGCACCGAGTAGCGGAGGGCCACCGCATCCAACCAGCCGCAGCGGCGGCGGCGCCCGGTGACGGTGCCGTATTCGCCGCCGATCTGGATCATCTGCTCGCCCACCTCGTCGTGCAGTTCGGTGGGGAAGGGCCCGCTCCCCACCCGGGAGATGTAGGCCTTGGTGATGCCGAGCACCCGGTCGATGTCGCAGGGGCCCACCCCGGCCCCGGTGAGGGCGCCGCCCGCCACCGGGTTGGAGGAGGTGACGAAGGGGTAGGTGCCGTGGTCGATGTCGAGCAGCACGCCCTGGGCACCTTCGAAGATGACGTTCCTTCCCGCCCGGATGGCCTCCCAGACCAGCAGAGAGGTGTCGGCCACATGGGGCAGGAGGCGGCCGCCGTAGCTGAGGTACTCGTCGACGATCTCCCCCGGCTCCATCGGAAGGTGGTTGAACACCTTGGTCAGGATCCGGTTCTTCTCTTTGAGGACTACCTCCACCTTGTCGCGAAAGATCTTGGGGTCGAACAGGTCCTGCACCCGTACGCCCAGGCGGGAGAACTTGTCCTGGTAGGCCGGGCCGATGCCCCGCTTGGTGGTGCCGATGCGCTGATGGCCCAGGAAGCGCTCACGCAGCGCGTCGAGCTTGCGGTGGTAGGGCATGATCAAGTGGGCGTTGGCCGACAGCCGCAGCCGGGAGGGGTCGATGTCCCGCTTGCGCAGGGCATCCATCTCGGCGAGGAGCACCGCCGGGTCCACCACGCAGCCGTTGCCGATGACCGGGACCACCTCGGGATAGACGACCCCGCTGGGGATGAGGCTGAGGGCGAAGGTCTCCTTGCCGATGACGATGGTGTGGCCGGCGTTGTTGCCCCCCTGATAGCGGACCACCATGTCCGCATCCTGGGCGAGCAGGTTGGCGATCTTGCCTTTGCCCTCGTCGCCCCACTGGGCCCCGACGACGATGGTGGCCGGCACGCTCGGTCCTTCCGTTGTCCCGGCTCATGATATCGGGTGAAGCCTTTGTCTCCCCCGCGGGGGCGGGGGAGACGCGAGGGCCGCAGGCCCGAGCAGAGGGAGCAGTCCTTGTCTCCCCCGGGGGGGCGGGGGAGACGCGGCCGACGGAGTCGGCCGCGGAGGGGGCAAACAGCAAGAGAGCTATGTCGCGCCCTTCTGCCCTTCCCCCGGACCCCCTCCCGCCGGAGGCGGGAGGGGGTGTGATACCCCCTAGTGCGACCAGCCCTCCGGGGCCTCGGGGCGAGTCTCGTCGCCGGTCATGGTGGCGGCGATGGCCTCGTAGTTGGGCCCGTCCACCAAACGGGCGAACACGATGATCCGCTCCCGGGCGCTGTAGCGGGGGTGGCAGGCGGTGAGGGTCAGCCACCCGCCCTCGACCTGGCTGGTGACCCACACGTCGGTGGGCGCGACGATGATCGTCTCGACCACCTCGTAGGTGTGGACGCCGATGAGCGTCTCGATCTCGATGGTGTCCCCCGGCTGCACCGCGTCGATGTTGTAGAACGGGGCGCCGTAGGTAGTGCGATGGCCGCTGATGACGGCGTTGCCCGGCTGGCCGGGCATGGCCGTGCCGGGCATGTGCCCGGGCCCGTAGGCCAGCGCGTCGGGAGTGACTCCCTCCACCAGCATCCAGTCGACGCCGGCCGCCGGTATGACGATGCGGCCCAGGGCCTCGCTCGGGGCGGGCGGGTTCTCGGTGATGATGGGGGGCAGGTCGGCGTAGAGGGCGGGTCGGACGATGTCGGCGGCCGGGTTGAGGGTGGTGGTGGGGGCGATCGACCCGATGGTCGGATCGTCCTCCACCAGGGTGGTGCTGGTGGTGCTGGTGCTGGTGGCCTCTTGCGCAGCGGCGAATTCGGCAGCCAACTGCTCCTGGGCGCGGTCGGCCCGAGCCCCGCTGATCCACACCGCGTTGACCACGTAGGCCACCGCCGCCGCCCCGGCCAGCATGATGACCACCCCCCCGATGCGCAGGAGGCGTGCCTTCATGTCGGGTCGGGCCCGGCGGATGGGCACCGCCGTCCACAGCGCGTCGTCGCGCGAGGCCTCGCCCTCGGGCGTGGAGCCGGGCCGGCCCCGGTCCCGGCTTGCAGGGCGTGCCCCGGGAGGAGTGCCGGGGTTGGGCCGGAAGAGGGGATGCCGGGAGTCCTTGGGGGATGCCATCGCCTTCGCGACGGTAGTCGGCGCTGCTCGGTAACGGAACAGATCCTGCCCGGGTTGAGGGGGGTGCTCCCGCCGGCCCGGCGGGGGACGCTCACGGCAGCTCGCAGCCGGAGAGCTCCTCGCCTCGGACACAGCGATCCTGGCCGCCACCACCGATGAGGACATCGCGTCCCTGCCGACCGATGAGGACGTCGTTGCCCGGTCCGCCGCAGATGGTGTCGTTGCCGCCGAGCCCATCGATGCGGTCGTGGCCGGCGCCGCCGTGGATGACATCGTCGCCCGGGGTACCCACGATGACGTCCCGGCGGTTGGTGCCGAGAATGGTGGGGTGGAGGCCGTTGCACAACTGGTAGCTGTACACCTGAGGCTTGCGCAGTGTGGAGCGAGCTTCGGCCGACACGAAGTCGACGCCGACGTTGAACTTGCTGACTCGAACGGTTGTCGACGACTCGCCGGAGAAGGTTCCGCCGGAAGCCGTCACCTTGTAGCGCCCCGGCGCCACCGGCAGGGACCAGCCACCGCCGGCGTTGGTCAGGGTGGAGCGGCCGCCGGCGGCCACCGTGACCCCGGATAGCCCCTCGCCCAGATCCAGGCGCCGGTTGCCGTTGCGGTCGGCGTACACCACGCCGGTGATGAAGAGAGTGCGGGTTCCCTCGGTGGCGGTCAGGATGGTCCAGATGCGATCGCCCAGATGGGCGCCCACGCCGATCTCCTCGTGCGTGGCGAACCAACCCTGACCCATCAGGTGGGTGCGGTGGACGGGGGAGTCTATGAAGCTCTGCAGTACTCCCAGGATGGTCGGGTTGCCCCGGTGGATGGACTCGATGTTGTTGGCGGCGTTCGGCCAGTAGGAGGGCAGGCGGTAACCGAACTCGCGTGCGATCTGGTTGGGCCACTTGCCGGTGGCGGGGCTCTGGTGGCCGAAGTAGTCCAATTGGGCCATCTCGTTGGAGCGGAACCCGGCGGCCGCGGCCAGGTTGTTGCTGATGGCCAGAGGGGGTGCGGGCAGGATGGCCCCGGCGGGCAGGCCCGCCCGGGCCTCGACGGTGCTGGGATCCCACCTGGCGCGGTTCAGCTCGTAGACGAACTGCGTCTCCTCGGCCGACCAGCGGTCCTGGTCGGCGGCACCGGCGGCGCCGACGCCGGCGAGAGCGACCAGCAGGCCGGTGACGAGCGCGGCGATGGTGCGTTTGGAGATGGCCGAGAGCCTCTGGTGACGCAAAGCGCTCCGCTCCTTGGGTGGACCTCTGGGTTCTCATCGGCAGAGGCTTCTCTTACCTTGAGTAGTCGATCGGTTCACTCTCCGCAGTCATAGCCGGAGGAGGCCAGGGTTCGGGGGCGGCGCGCAGAATGTCTGGCGGGAGTTGGCATAGCGCTCGGGCCCCTTTTAGCCTCATCTCCATAGTGCTAATAGAGCGTGCCACCCGCCCCCTTGCCTGCCTGGACCGAGGAAGGATCGGGACGGGGGTGGAAAGGAAGCGGAGATGAGACTCAGAAGGCTTGCGCCGGCACTGGCCGCGGTGCTGATGCTGGCGCTTTCGGTTGGAGGAGTGGCGAGTGCGGCTTCGGTGAGCCCCGTGCTGCTCACCGACTTCCAGCCGGGTAACGCGGTGAACGAGTGCGCCCAGGTGGGTGACTACGAGTATGCGTACCAGATCAGCCCGTGGAGTGGCAACGGCGTGTACCCCACCGGCCAGGGCGACGGCAACGTGATCACCATCTCCAACAACGATGGCATCTACTTCGACTGGTCGGCGGACAACCCGATCGACGCAGTGATCGTCAAGGGTGGAGAAAACGCCAACGTCTTCTACTACCCGCCGGCGTCGAGCGACACCAGCCTGTACGCCCCGGACAACGCCAGCGGCGGACCGGCCGGCCTCAGCCACGTGACCTTCTGCTGGAACGGGGAGGAACCCGACGACCCGCGCATCATCGTGGAGAAGGTGGCGGCCAACGCGCCGGAGGGCTATGAGTTCGAGTTCGAGCCTTCGTGGGGCGACAACTTCTTCCTGGGCCACCTGGAGTCGGAGGACTCCGGCCCGCTG
>Ga0068714_10005564_pt1 | contig 13309 bp, 7 predicted proteins | sample MTBNYHSulfiMetaG_FD_62988 | JGI IMG/M metagenome (GOLD analysis project Ga0068714, IMG submission 62988) | Enrichment culture microbial communities from rom New York Harbor, USA that are MTBE-degrading - MTBE-NYH (New York Harbor Sulfidogenic)... | ecosystem: Environmental > Aquatic > Marine >... | reverse complement strand
CTGCTGATGGAAACGGCGCAGCAGCAGGACATCGTTTACATCATGGTGACGGACGACACCGGAACCATCCTGGCCCACAACGACCCGGCAAAAATCGGCGGGACCTACGGAACGGAATTGGACCTGCCCCGCATCGCAAAGCTCGAGGCCGTGGAGTGGCGACAAGTTTCGACTCCGGAAGGCTCGGACGTTTTCGAGGTGTTCCGCCGTTTCGCTCCGACCCGACCGCCCCCCAGGGGTCCCCACAGCGGGAGGATGCGGGGATTCCGGGAGCGCGATTTTCCGCAATTGGAGCCGAGGGAGGCGAGGGAGATCATTTTTGTGGGTCTCGACATGGGCCCTGTCAGCGCGGCGCGGAAGGAGGACATGCGCCACACCCTTATCATGGCCTCCGTCCTGCTCCTCATAGGCTTTGCGGGCGTGGTCCTGCTTTTCCTTGCCCAGGCCTACCGAACGACGAGAACGTCCCTGACCCGCATCAAGGTTTTTTCCGATCGCGTGGTTGAGAACATGGCCGTGGGTCTTGTCGCCGTGGACGAAAACAACAGGGTCGCTTCCGTGAACAGGGCTGCCGAAGAAATCCTGGCCGGGGCCGGGGCGCGCGGACATTCATCCCTGGAATTCCTTCCCAAGGAACTGTGGGATCTCTCGTCCGAACTCAAGCCCGGCGAACGGGACGTGATCGCGGACGAGATCGAGTGCCGCCTCGCCGACGGCCGGGTGCTCTCCCTCGACGTGACGATCTCGTCCCTCCTCGACGATGAAGGAAAAAGCTCGGGCCACATCATTCTTTTCAGGGACATGACGGAAGTCCGGGCCTTGAAAAAAGAAATCGAAACCAGCCGCCGTCTCGCCTCCCTGGGAAGGCTCGCAGCGGGCATCGCCCACGAAATCCGCAATCCCCTGAGTTCCATCAAAGGATTTGCGACCTATTTCAGGGAGAAATACGCGGACCATGCAGAGGAACGGAACACGGCGGAGATCATGATCAAGGAGGTGGACCGGCTGAACCGGGTCATCTCCCAGCTCCTCGAATTCGCGCGACCCCTGGCCCTTCAGAAAAAGCGCGTGGCCGTCCAGTCCCTGGTTCAGCACTCTCTCAAGATGATCGAGAGGCAGGCCGCATCCCGGGGCGTTGTCGTGAGCGCTCACCTCTCTGCCTGTTCAGGGGACCTCGAGGTGGATTTCGACAAGATCACCCAGGTCCTGCTCAACCTCTATCTCAATGCCCTGGAGGCCATGGACCGGGGGGGAACCCTTTCCGTGACGTGTTCGGAGGATGGGGAAAACCGGAGGGTCAAGATCTCCGTGACCGACACGGGAAGGGGGATCGAGGAGCAGCACCTGGAGCATGTCTTCGATCCCTACTTCACCACCAAACAAACAGGAACGGGCCTGGGTCTCGCGATCGTCCACAAGATCGTCGAGACCCATGGGGGCGAGGTAAGAGTCGGAAGCGAGGTGGGGCGAGGAACGACGGTCACCCTTTTTTTGCCCCGCTGAAATGACGCGGCAAGACCGGCGGGGGAGGTTCAGGCAACTTGCAACCCGCCACAGGCGGTTCTCATGGAAAAGAAGAAACATCACATCCTCGTGGTTGACGACGATCCTGCTCACAGGACCATGCTCAAAACCCTGCTTTCAGGCTGGGGATACACGGTCAGCGAGGCGGACGACGGCGCGGCGGCCGTCGAGAAGGTCCGTGAGCAGCCCTTTGACCTCGTGCTCATGGATATTCGGATGATCAAGGTGTCGGGCCTTGAGGCCTTGCCTGAGATAAAAAGCCTCAATCCCGCCATCCCGGTCATCATCATGACCGCCTACTCCTCGGTCGAGACCGCCGTGGAAGCCCTCAAGTCCGGCGCCTATGACTATCTCACCAAGCCGCTGGACTTCGATGAACTCCGGATCGCCATGGATCGGGCCATGGACCACGTCCAGCTCAAAGAAGAAAACCGCCTTCTCAGGGAAAGCCTGGGCAGCCGGTTCGACCGCAGGAACATCATCGGCCGGAGCGAGGCCCTGGTGAGGCTCCTGGAAACCGTGGCGCAGGTGGCCCCCACAGAGGCTACCGTTCTGGTGACCGGGGAATCGGGAACGGGCAAAGAGATGATCGCCGGCGCCATCCACCACAACAGCCCCCGCCGGGGGGCGCCGTTCATTAAAATCAACTGCGCCGCCATCACGGAGAGCCTCCTGGAATCGGAGCTTTTCGGGCACGAGAAGGGCGCCTTCACAGGCGCCTACCGAAGAAAGGAGGGAAAGTTTCTCCTGGCCCACAAGGGGAGCCTCTTTCTGGATGAGATCAGCGAGATGTCCCCGGCCATGCAGGTTAAGCTGCTGCGGGTTTTGCAGGAACGGGAATTCACCCGGGTCGGCGGCGAAGAGGTGGTCGCGGTGGACGTGCGGGTCATTGCAGCGACCAACAAAGACCTTCTCGCGGAAATCGCGGCAGGCCGCTTCAGGGAAGACCTCTTCTATCGCTTGAACGTGGTCACACTGACCCTGCCTCCCCTGAGGCAGCGGAAGGAAGACGTTCCCCTTCTGGCACAGCACTTCCTCGGGATCTTCGCTGAAAAGAATCACAAGCCGGTCAAGGGATTCACCCCCCAGGCCATGGACCGCCTCCTCAGGCACGAGTGGCCCGGGAACGTGAGGGAGCTCATGAACGCCGTGGAGCGGGGTGTCGTGATGACGCAGACGCCGTATCTCGACACAAAGGATTTGACCTTGATTCCGGAAAGCCCCGCTTCCGAGGACAAGTCGACGACGAGAGAAGCCGTGGCGGCCGACCTGCCTCTCGAGGAGGTGGAAAAGGCCACCATTCTGAAGGCCCTGGAAGCCGGCGGCGGCAACAAAAGCGAGACGGCCAGAAAACTGGGCATTACCAGAAAAACGCTGCTTGCAAAATTGCGGAAATACGGGGTAGAAAAGTGACGGTTGCATGAAAGCCGTCACCCCGTTGTGAAACGGGGTCCAGCCATCGCGAATGTGGAAAAAAATCGGTCTGCGCATTAGGATCTACTCGGTTCTCACGACCCTGGTGGCCATCACCCTCATTGGCGGCCTGGTGATGGTCTGGTACACCTACCGCATGGAGGGACTCCTCACGGACCTCATCGACAAGAACCTGGCCGCCTACCAGAGGGCCGAGGCGCTCGAATCCGCGCTGGTTCATCAAAAAGGCTACGTGTCCTACTTCTTTCAGGACCGGAACCCCGAGTGGCTCGTCCACCTCAGCCGGTATCGCACGATCTTCCAGGAGCGCCTCGCCGAGGCCCGGTCCCTGGTGGATTCAGACCGCCAAAGGGAAATCATCAACCGGATCGAGGCGGAATACGTTCAGTACGTCACCCTGAAGGACCGGGTCATCGAGCACTATACGACGGGCGACCGCGAGGCGGGAGAAAGGTTGCACACGGAGGTTCGGAACCACTTCTTCAAGGTCCTGGAGTACTGCGAGCGCTACAGAGATCTCTACACGGAAAAGATCCGGCTCATCAAGGCAAGCAGTTACGGACAGGCCAAGAAGCTGAGGGTCATCGCCGGCACGGCCGTTCTGCTCGTGCTCCTGCTCGGGGTGGTCCTCGCCTTTGTGCTGGTCAACGACATCCTCGAGCCCCTCCGCAAGCTGGCCATGGAGGCAAATCCGGGAATCAACCCCGACAGGAGCGACGAGGTGAAAGCCCTGGGACGGAGCATCAGGGGCCTCATCGAGGATATTGACCAGACGCACACCGAACTGGAGAAAAGCCGCGAGCACCTTCTGCAGGCGGAAAAGATGGTGGTGGTCGGTAAACTCGCAGCCGGCATGGCCCACAGCATCCGCAACCCGCTCACGTCGGTGAAGATGCGTCTTTTCTCGTTGAACCGCACCCTGGACCTCTCCCCGAATCAGAAGGAGGATTTCCAGGTCATCTCGGAGGAAATCCTCCACGTCGACAATATCGTGCAGAGTTTCCTCGAGTTCTCCAGGCCTCCCAAGCTCAGGATGCAGGACATGAGCCCCTCCGAAGTGGTGGATCTCGTCCTTCGCCTCCTCGCCCATCGCCTCGAATCCTACAATGTGGCCGTTCGCCTCCAAAGGGAAGGCCTCCTCCCCAACTGCAACATCGACCCTGAGCGTCTGAAAGAGGTGCTGGTCAACATCATCGAGAATGCTTGCGAAGCCATGAAAGGGGGTGGTACCATAACCATCCGTGAAGAAGCGGGGGCGGACTCCGCGCTCGGCTCCGCGGTTTTCATCCACCTGGAAGACACGGGCCCCGGCATCCCCGAGTCGATCCAGGCGAGGATTTTCGAGCCTTTTTTCACGACCAAGGAAGAAGGCTCCGGCCTGGGGCTGAGCATTGCCGTCAGAATCATGGAAGAACACGGGGGTCGCTTGAGCCTCAGATCCGCGGAAGGGGAAGGTACCACCTTTTCCGTGATTATTCCCGTGTCTCTGTAAAATCCCCTCTGTGAGGTTGTCGGACAACCTGAGATACCTCTCCTCCTCGAGGGGGAGAGCCTGTCCTGAGCCGTTCGACGTGCTCACGGCCCTGAGTAAAATCGAAGGGCTTGTCGAAAGGGGCAAGTGAGGGGGGTGAAGATTCAGGCTCACTGATCACTGTTCACTGGTTACTGAATACTGGTTTACTGGTCACTGGTTTTACGGGGTTTACCTTGAACACCATTTTGATCATCGACGATGATGATCAACTCCGAAAGAGTTTCGAAAAGCTTCTGGCCGAAGAAGGCTACGCGGTGGAGAGCGCCCCTTCCGGTGAGTCGGGGATTGCCCTGATCCGCAAGAAAGCGCCTGACCTGGTGATCCTGGACATGCGGCTCCCGGGTATGAACGGGTTCGAAACCTTCCAGGTCATTCACGATATCGAGCCGAAGCTCCCCGTGATCATCATGACCGCCTTCGGCACCACCGAGACCGCCATCGAGGCCACGAAGATGGGGGCCTTCGACTATATCCTGAAGCCTTTCGACATCCCCGACCTGCTCTCCCAGATTCGGCAGGCCCTGGAAGCGAGCCGGTTCATGCGTTCTCCCGTGGACCTGAACACCCCGCCGGCGAAGAGCTCCAGGGAGGCCCTCATCGGTCGAAGCAAACCCATGCAGGACGTGTACAAATCCATCGGGCGGGTCTCCTCCACGGACGCCACGATCCTCATCCGGGGGGAGTCCGGGACGGGCAAGGAGCTGGTGGCCCGGGCGATTTACCATCACAGCCTGCGGGCGAACAAGCCCTTCCTGGTCATCAACTGCGTGGCCATTCCCGAGACCCTGCTCGAGAGCGAGTTGTTCGGGTACGAGAAAGGGGCCTTCACGGGCGCTTCCTACCGGCGGGTCGGCAAGGTGGAGCAGGCCAACCACGGCACGCTTTTCCTCGACGAAATCGGCGATATGCCCTTCTCCATCCAATCCAAGATCCTCAGGCTTCTCCAGGAAAAAAGCATTGAACGCCTCGGCGGCCGGGAGACGATTCCCGTGGATGTGAGGATCATCGCGGCCACCAACCGGGACCTCGAAGCCGCGCTGGCCGAGGGCCGGTTCAGGGAAGACCTCTACTATCGTCTCAAGGTGGTGACCATCTGGCTTCCCCCCTTGAGAGAACGGGCGGGCGATCTTCCGCTCCTGGTGGATTATTTTCTCTCCCGGTTTGCGGCCGAAATGGCGATGCCGAATCCCGGGGTCACGAAAGAGGCCGTCTCCGTGCTGAACAACTACCCCTGGCCGGGAAACGTGAGAGAACTCGCCAACACCATCCAGAAGTGCCTCATCTTCAACCGCGGCATGCCGATCAATCCCGAGATCGTCTCCCAGGCGATCAGCGGCCAGGTCCCGGGTTCCGGGTTCGCCGGGAGCAACTCGGATGACGTTATCAGGCAATGGGTTCGCGATCGAATTTTGTCCGAACCCTCCGAAGGGCTTTTTGACAAGTGCGTGGACCGTTTCGCCCGGATCCTGGTCGGGGAGGCCTTGAGCCTGACCGGAGGCAACCGTTCCCAGTCCGCCAAGCTCCTCGGCCTCTCCAGACCCACGCTCCACTCCAAGATCGAAAAATACGGGTTGAAGCTCGAGACCTCCGTCAAAGAAGAATCATGAAATCCGCCTCGGCGGATTTCATAAAGGGAAAGAAAATGGCCCTGAGACCGCTCCTTCCTTTTCTTTGCCTCGTCGTGCTCTGTGCGTCCGCATCCTGCGAAGACCGGGGGAGTCGAGCCCCTTCGGCAACCGGCGTCCCCGGGGTCACGGAAAAAGAGATCCTCATCGGATCCTCCCTGGCCCTCGAAGGGCACGCGAGGTACCTGGGAAGGCAGACTCTCCACGGCGCCCTCGCCTACATCCATCACATCAACCGCCAGGGGGGCATCCACGGCCGAACCATCCGGCTCACCGCCTACGACGACGGCTACGACCCTCCCCGGTGCGTCGCCAACACGCAGAAGCTGATCGTGGAGGACAAGGTCTTCGCCCTGTTCTGCTACGTCGGGACCCCCACGACCGTGAAGATCATTCCCCTGGTGCAGGAGGCCCGGATTCCCCTGGTGGGGATGTTCACCGGGGCCAACGCCCTCAGGGAACCCCTCCAGCGGTACATCATCAACGTCCGGGCCTCCTATTACCAGGAAACCCACGCCGCGGTGCAATACCTGGTCGAAGACCTGGGCATCAAGAAGGTGGCGGTCTTTTACCAGTATGATGCTTACGGCTTCGACGGACTCAGGGGGACGGAGATCGCCCTCAGGGACTACGGCCTGGCGCCTGTGGCAAGGGGAACCTACATCCGGGGCACGCTGGATGTGGAAGAGGGGCTCGAGAAGATCCTCCATTCGGGGGCCGAAGCGGTTGTGATGATCGGGACCTACGATCCCTGCGCCAAGTTCATTCGCCTGTCCAGGGCCGCCGGCTTCAACCCGGTTTTCCACAATGTCTCCTTTGTGGGCGCGGACGAACTCGCAAGGAAACTGGGCAGGGAGGGCGAGGGCGTCATTGTCAGCCAGGTCGTGCCGCCCCCCGAACCGGCCGGGGACCGCGACCTTCTCTGGGGAACCGCCGAGTACACCGACCTCCTCAACACGTTCTTCCCCGAGGACGAGCCCAATTTCGTGGGGCTCGAAGGCTTCATCAATGCCAAGGTGCTCGTCGAAGGGTTGAAAAGGGCCGGCAGGGACCTGGACCGGGAGAAATTCATCGAGGCCGTTGAATCCATCCGGAACTTCGACCTCGGCATCGCGAACACCCTTTCCTTCAGCCCCGGCGATCACCAGGGTCTCGACCGGGTCTACTTCACCCAGATCAAGGACGGCAGGCTCGTCCGCATGCCCGGCCTGAAGGAGGCGGGAACGAAAGGCTAGCGAATGGAACGGCTCAGGAACATCAGCCTGAAGAACAAGATCTTCTTCTCCACCTTCGGGGTCATTCTTCTCCTCGCTGTGGGAATCGCCCTGGACACCCATTTTGTGGTGGTCTCCGGTTTGACCGATGAACTCGAGCAGCGGGGCATCTCCATTGCCCAGAGCATCGCGGACCGAAGCAAAACGTACATCGTGACCCGGGACCAGGCCAATCTCGTGAGCCTGGTTTTCGATTCGGCCCTTCTTGAGGAACGGCGAAAGCTCATCGCCTACATCTTCATCCTCGACACGGAAAACAGGATCCTCTCCCACACCTTTCTGCGCCCCTTTCCGGAAGCCCTCCGCCTGGCCAACGTGCTGCTTCCCAAAGATATCCACCGGATCAAGCTGATCCATTTCAGCGATCAATCGGCTTTCGATATCGCGGTACCCGTCCGGGAGGGGATCTACCAGATCGGCACCGTCCACGTCGGCCTGAACAAGCGGCACATCGACCGGCTCGTCGGTAGACTGCGTATCACTTATCTCGGCATCGTCGCGATCATCGTGGTCATCTTCTTCCTCATCAGCCATCGACTTTCCACCTACATCACCAAGCCTATTTCGGAGCTGACGGAGATCGCGGACGAGATCAGCCGCGGGAACCTGGATGTGGTCTCCCGGATCGGCAGCGACGTCCGGTGCTGGGAAATCCTGGGCTGCGGCAAAAAAGACTGCCCGGCCTATCTGTTCACGAACTTTCCCTGCTGGTACATGGATGACACGCTGTGCTCCGTGGCCCAGCCGTGCAAGTTTCCGGAAAAACTGGAGCACTGTCTCGTGTGTCCCCTCTATCGCAAGCGGGCCAAGGATGAAGTTCAGCAACTGGCGGACTCTTTCCTCCACATGACCCACCGCCTGAAAGCGTCCCAGGCCGAGCTGAGGGAGTCTGAAGAAAAATATCGCTCCCTCTTTGAAAGCGGACCGAACCCGGTCTTCATCGTCCGGCCCCGGACGCTGGTCATCCTCGATGCCAACCCGGCCGTCGAAGGCACGTACGGTTATGCGAGAGAGGAAATCATCGGCAAGTCCTTTGCCGACCTGGGAATCTCTGAATCCGAGGGGTCGCAGCTCCTGCCTTGCGGCGAGACCTCTTTCGAAGATTCCTGTTCCATGGACTCCCGGGTCCGTCACTACAGAAAGGGGGGCAAGCCGCTCTACGTCAACCTTCACACCTGCACGACCAAATACGGGCCCGACGACGCGATCATCGTGGCCGTCACCGATATCACCGACATGGTGGAAAAAGACGCCCAGTTGATCCAGGCGAGCAAAATGACGACCCTGGGCGAGATGTCGGCGGGCATTGCCCACGAGCTCAACCAGCCCCTCAACGTGATCAAGATGGGCAGCGAGTTCCTGACCATGATGATGGAGCAGAACAGGCAGATCACGAAGGAGGACGCCTTCCTGGTGGCGGGAGAGATCAGCGCCCAGGTGGACCGGGCTTCCGAGATCATTCGAAGCCTCCGGCGCTTCGGCAGAAAATCGGACCTCGTCAAGGAAAAGGTGGATATCAACCAGGCGGTCAGGGATGTCCTGGACATCATGGAAAGGCAGTTGAAGCTCCAGGGCATCGATCTGGAGATCGACTTGCAGGAGGGCATTCCCCCCATTGAAGGGTACCGGAACAGGATCGAGCAGGTCATTTTCAATCTCGTGACCAATGCCCGCGATGCTGTTCTCCAAAAGAAAGACGAAAAAAGCCCGCGCGCCATTTCCATCCGCTCTTTCGCGGAAGAGGGCGCGTCGATCCTGACCATCGCCGACACGGGTGTCGGCATTCCGGAAGGCATCAAGGAAAAAATCTTCGAGCCTTTCTTCACCACCAAAGATGTGGGCCAAGGCATGGGACTCGGTTTGTCCATCACTTACGGGATCGTGCGGGACAGCAACGGGGAGATCGTCGTGGACAGCCAAGAGGGCCGGGGGTCGGTGTTCAAGCTCGTGTTCTCCGTGACCGGATCAAGGGAATGACGTCACTGCCCAAAGCACTGGATTCCAGGAACTGGGTGAAACCCTTCGTCGATCACCCCTACTCCGTGCTTGCCCTTGTCGCCTTGATCACCGTCTGGTTCGCCTTTCAGCTTCCCCATCTCGACATTCGAAGTTCCGTTTACGACCTCGCGGTGGAGAACCTCCCCGAAACAAGCGCCTATGAAGCGTTCAAGGAGGAATTTGGAACCGAGGAAATGATCCTCGTTAAAGTCAAAGCTTCGAATCTTTTCGACCCTTCGGTTTTTGGGCGCATGGAGACGCTTTCCATCAAGCTCTCGGAAATCCCCGGGGTCCGGAGAGTGATCAGCCTTCCTTTCGTCAAGAAGGATGTGGACCTCACCGGAAAAATGAGCCTGCCGGAATTCGAGAAAATCATCGATCCCGTCGTTCTCTTCAGGAAAAATCTCCTTTCCGACGACAAAAAGACGGCCATCATCACCCTGGTCCTCTCGAACCATGAAAACCGGGGCGATCTCATCTGCGCCGTGGACAGGGCCCTGGAAAGCGAAAAGGAAGGGCTCGGCCTCTACCAGATCGGGCTGCCCAATGTCTCCGAGGCCCTGGGGAAGTACACGGAAAGAGATTTCTACAGGCTGCCTCCGGCCACGTTCCTGGTCATCGCGATCGTCCTGATTCTCGCTTTCAGGACCCTCTTGGGGGTCCTTCTGCCCTTGGGATGCATCCTGATCGCCTTGACCTGGACCTTCGGACTCATCGCCTGGACTCGCACGCCCCTGTCCATGGTTACCATGATCGTCCCGGTCTTTCTCATGGCCGTCGGCACCGCCTACTGCATTCACATCCTCTCCGAATACCGGCATGCCGCCTCCCGCAAACCAAGCCCGGCGGAAGCCGTGTTCGAAACCTACGGGAGGGCCGGTTTCCCCACCTTCCTCGCGGTCGCAACGACCCTCATCGGGTTGGGGTCCCTGTTCGCGAACCGGATGGTTGCGATTCGTGAATTCGCCCTCTTCTCCTGCTTCGGCATGGCTTGTCTTCTGATCCTGCTTCTCACGTTCATGCCGGCCGCGCTGAGTCTTTTGCCCCTTGGTCCCATGGCGAAGGCTCAGGGAAAAGACCGTCTCGGGCAAATGCTCGAAAAGCTCATTGACGTTCACCTCCATCACCCGAGACTCACGCTCCTGGCGGCGGCGCTGCTCGCCGCAGCAGCAGCCCTCGGCCTCTTCCGCCTGAAGGTGGAGACCAATCCGGTCGAGTATTTCAAAGGCCACACCCCCATCCATCGCCACTTCCACGACATCTATCAGGGCATGGCCGGTAGCTTTCCCCTGAACGTGGTGCTTGACGGGGGAGCGCCGGACTTTTTCGAGGATCTCGCCCACCTCCGGCAAATCGCAGGACTCCAGGAATTCCTGGACAAGCTGGAAGGGGTGGACAAGAGCATTTCCTTTGTGGACTACCTGAAACTCGTCAACTACGTGACCAACCGCTTTCAGCCCGAGTTCTACGCCCTTCCCGAGGAACCCTATCAGCTTCGCATGCTCATGAACTCCTACAAGAGCATCCTGGGCCAGGATCTTTTCGAGAGGTTCATGAACCTGGAGCTCTCCAGGACCAACATCCTCCTTCGCACCCACCTTTCGAGCTCCCGCGCCTTCCTGCGCGTGCGGGACCGGATCCTCGGCCACACCGCGGATCCTTCCTACAAGAACTTGAACGTGCAGGTCACCGGTTTCGGTTTGGTCATCGCCCAGAGCAGCCATTTGCTCGCCATGGGCCAGGTGAAGAGCCTCTCCCTCACGCTGGTGCTCATCTTCGGCGTGATGCTCTTTCTCTTCACGTCCCCCAAGGTCGGGCTCATTGCCCTTCTCCCGAACGTGTTTCCGATCCTGCTGCTCTTCGGGACCATGGCATGGACCGGATTCAGCCTTTCCGTCACGACCTCCCTGATCGCCAGCATTGCGGTGGGGCTCGCGGTGGACGACACCATTCACTACCTCTTCCGGTACAGCCGGGAATTCAAAAGGGATCCTGACAGGAACAGCGCCCTCCGGCACACCTTGAGCGGCGTCGGAAGACCCATCATCCTGACTACGGCGACCCTCTGCGCAGGATTCTTTGTGCTGATTTTTTCCTCCTTCAACCCCACCTCGGAGTTCGGCATCCTGATGATCATCACCCTGATCACGGCCCTCCTGGGAGACATCGTGGTTCTTCCGTCCCTGATGCTGAACGTGAATCTGGTGACCGTGTGGGATCTCCTGAAGTCCGTCACCACCTTTGACAGGCTGTCGGACTCCATCGCCCACCAGCTGAATCAGCCGCTCAATGCCATCAAGCTGGGCAGCGAGTTCATCAAGGTGATGATCGAGAAGGGGGAAAAGATCCCGGAAACCTCCCTCTCGGAGGTCGCCTCTGAAATCAGCGAACAGGTGGATCGCGCGTCCCTGATCATCAGTCGCCTCAGGGAATTCGGCCGGAGGGTGGACGTGACTCCCGAAATGGTGGACGTCAATCAGTCGATCCGGGATGTGCTGAGCCTCATGGAACACCAGTTCGCCCTGCAAAAGACCGAACTTCGAATCGACCTTGCCGACCCTTTGCCCCCGATCCTGGCTCACCCGCACCGGCTGAAACAGGTTTTTTTTAACCTGTTCACGAACGCCTGGGAGGCAATGGACGAGAAGAAAGGCACCCCGGCCGAAGCGTCCCCGAACAGCCTTCACATCCAAACGTCTTCCGAAAACGATCAGGTGCATATCATGATTTCCGACACCGGCGCCGGCATGTCGGAACACGAGCGGGAACGGGCCTTTGAGCCTTTCTTCACGACCAAGGAAACGGGCAAAGGACGGGGTCTGGGGCTTGCCGTTATCGTGGGGATCATGAGAGACTACGGAGGAAGGATTTCCCTGGAAAGCGAAAAGTGGCGGGGGACGACGCTCAGGCTCGCTTTCCCGAAACCCGAGTTTCGTTGAAGGAGGTTGACATGGCGAAGATCCTGGTCATTGACGACGAAAGACCGACCCTGAACATGTTCCGCCTCTTCTTGAAAGCCTACGGGCATGACGTCCTGACGGCGGAAAACGGCGCCTCCGGGCTCGAGATCTTTCAGCGGGAGAAGCCCCCCATCGTTTTCACGGACGTGAAAATGCCGGGAATGGACGGTCTCGAAGTGGTCCAGAAAATCCAGGAGATCGAGCCCGCCGTTCAGATCATCGTCATGACAGGGCACGGGGACAGCGATCTGGCCGTTCAGGCTTCCCACCTTCAAGCCGCGGCATTCATTTACAAGCCCATCAGCCGCGCGGATCTTGAAGCCGCTCTCCGGCAGGCGGAGGAGAAACGCACGGAGGAGAAACGCCGTTGACCCTGCGGCTTTTTTTGCCTATAATCATGGTGGAATTTCGGCCTCGGCCGGCATGGACGCTCATCTTCTCCTTGCTTTGGCTGGATTCATCCTCCCTACCCCTTCCTTTCATGCATGGATCAGGAACGCTCTCCTTCAGGGGAAAGCCTTTTGCCTGAGAGGCCGAACTGACGGGGGACGTGTCCCATGATCAAACTTCATGTTTTGAACGGCCCGCTGGCCGGGCGTTCCTTCTCCTTCGAGGAGGAATCCATCTTTCTGGGGAGGGATCCTGACAACCACATTCAGATCAGGGATCTCTCCGTCTCGCGAAAACACGCCAGGCTGTTTTGGAAGGACGGCCAACTCTTCATCGAGGATCTGGACAGCGAAAACGGCGTGTGGGTCGGAGGTGCCGCGATCAGGAGCGGACAAGCGGTTCCCATCAGCGAAGGCCTGCCCATCGCCCTGGGCAACAGCCTGCTCACGGTCGGCGAGGCCCTGAGCGGGCAACCGGTGGTGAGCGAATATTCCATCGACCTCTCCTGGCACCTGGCCTTGGAGGCGGAGAATTTCTCGCCCCTCGATACCCTCAGCACGGACCGGAAGA
>Ga0068714_10005563_pt1 | contig 13310 bp, 11 predicted proteins | sample MTBNYHSulfiMetaG_FD_62988 | JGI IMG/M metagenome (GOLD analysis project Ga0068714, IMG submission 62988) | Enrichment culture microbial communities from rom New York Harbor, USA that are MTBE-degrading - MTBE-NYH (New York Harbor Sulfidogenic)... | ecosystem: Environmental > Aquatic > Marine >... | reverse complement strand
CAGCCCTTGTGCGTTCGCGAAGTATGTGTTCTGTCCTACGGCTGGACCGCTCGGTTATAGACGCGGACGTCGTCGATCAGGCCAGTGAAGAAGCTAGCGGGTTCCAGGTTAGCCCCGCCTCCGATGTGGAAGCCCACCGAGATGTACGGCAATTGGCTCCTCGGCGCGTCCTCAGCGACCGTTACTCCGTCTACCCACAGCTTACGATCGATACCATCCCACGTCAGAGCAACACGGTGCCATTGGTCATCAGTGACGACTGCCTGTGAATGGAGCGAAACCGCGTCCCGGCCGGAGCCCTTCAAATCCGTCATCAGGGCTCCACTGGCATCGGTTAAGAGCCAATCGTTCCCAGCGGACTGCGAGAAGATCACCTGGCCCGATATTTCACCTTTGATCCATGCGAGAACACTGAACGGACCTCTTGCCGGATTCAGGAAGGGATGACCCGCCGCCGGGTTCACAACGGGTGGCGTCTCGACGTAGGCATCGACGCCGTCAAACTCAAGGGCACCGCCGATGATCCCTCCATCTGGCTGCCATGTAGCACCGCCAACAAGCACCGCGTCGTTCTCATGGGTACTGTCATAGGCGACGTCACCCTCCGCTTCGTCCAATGCCCAGTAGGCGATGAGCGTAGCATCGACAATGTCCTTGCCCATATACTCAGCCAGAACCTCCAGGTCCTCGACGCCAACGACGCCATCACCCCAGGCCATCGGCGCGATGTCGCATAGGGAATCATCCGTACCCCAGCAGCCCACCATCGTGGAGACCTCTGCACCGTCTACCTTGCCGTCGCCGTTGAAATCGACGATGGGGATAATAGGTGCCTGCCAGATGTCCTCTCTCGTAGCCCAAACCCTGTTGTCCGGGCGAGAGGACGTGAAATACAAGACCGAACCATCAGGAGAGAGACGCGCTTGAGTCTCCCAGCAGTCGGTGTTCATGCCTTGCCCCAGGCCAATTGGGGGCCCCCAAGGATCTGCGGTGCTCTTGCGTCGCGTCATCCACATGTCCGATAGACCCTTACCCCCAGAGCGCATTCCTTGGTCGAGATTGTGATAGTCGGAGAGGAAGAGCACCAGGCCATCGCTGGAAAGACAGGGGAAGTAATCACCTGCCGCACTGTTTACGGGGGGTCCGAGATTTGCCGGCTCATCCCACGGATCGTTGGTGGTGACCCGGGTCGCCATCCAGATATCGACCCCGCCGTATCCGCCCGGCCGATTCGAACTAAAGTACAGCGCCAGACCGTCGCGTGCGATCCACGGTGTAGTGTCTAAGCCTGCGGTGTTGATGGTCGGCCCCAGATTCACCGCCGTTGCCCAAGGGTCGGATCTCGTTGGACGGGTCGCGACCCATATGTCCCTGCCACCATGGCCACCTGGCCGGTTGGAGACAAAATACAGCTCTAGCCCGTCCCCCGAAAGGCACGCAAAACCTTCGTCGTAGTTGCTATTCACTGGCGGCCCCAACTTGGCGGGAACGGACCACGGATCACCCGTCGTTGCTCGTGTAGACACGTAGAAATCCCACACGGGACAGTCAATCCTGTCCTCGACAGGTCTTTCAACATAGACCTCCAAGCCATCTGCGGAGATGCATTCAAAGAACTCAAACCCGGTGGTGTTGACAGGCTCATCAAAAAGCACGGGCTCCCCGAACGTGAAATCCGCGTGCACCGTGCCCGCTCCACATGCTAGTCCGATGGCCGCGGCGCATCCAGCTAACATCAATCTGATTGTGTTCCCGTGCGACCATTTCATTGTGCACCGTCCTTTCTGCCCTTTCGCCCAAGGGCACTCCGGTCCTGGTCTGTAACCACTGCCAGCGAGTCGACGTCAGGTTTTCGAGATCTCGGTTACGAAAACGACTCTGGGATAGAATCCGTAGGAAAAAGTCCAATCTGTCCTGAATGCCAAGATTCTTCTGAGCGATTCCGCCTGGCCGAGTCTAAGTAACTATCTCAAAAGGGTAGGTTTGGCCGATAACCATCCGTAGGAAGCCTTTGAAAGGAGCCACGGATGGCACGACAGAAACGTAAGGTCAAATCGCTTCCCACGATTTGGGAGGTCCGCGACGAACTGTGGAGCATCATTCAAGCCATCTTGGACGAGCGGGACCCGCCCAGTTGGACGGGGCGGGACCGCATCGACCAGCGAGCGGCCCTCAACGGCATCATCTATCAGATGCGCAGCGGCTGCCAATGGAATCACCTGCCCAGACAATTCGGCGACGATTCTTCCGTCCATCGCACCTTCCAGCGGTGGGTACAGAAAGGCGTCCTGGAGCGAATCTGGGCCACCCTTATCGAGGACTGCGAAGAATTGGGCGGGGTCGACTGGCAATGGCAGAGCGCCGATGGTGCGATGGGCAAGGCGCGTTTTGGGGGGACCATGTTGGTCCCAACCCCACCGATCGGGCGAAAAATGGCACCAAACACAGTGTGATCGTGGAGGCCAACGGCGGTCCTTTGGGCGTAGTCGTGGCCGGCGCCAACATCCCCGACACCAAACTGCTGAAGCAGACCATTGAGGCGATTGTAGTGGATCGGCCCCGGCCGACGGACAAGACACCGCAGCATCTGTGCCTGGATAAGGGCTATGACAATCCCACGGGACATCTGGCGACGGCCGAAGCGCACTACGTCGCCCACATCCGGCGGATCGGCGAGGAGAAATTCGACGAGAGAAAACGCAAGCGGCGTCCGGCCCGCCGATGGGTCGTGGAGCGGACATTGGGCTGGATGAGCAAGTGCCGTGCGATTCTGATTCGTTACGCCAAGAAGTCATGCAATTACCTGGGCCTGATCCAACTGTGCTGCGGCCTGCTCTGGTATCGCCGCCAGCATCGCCTGAGCCTTTTGAGATAGTTACTAAGTGCTTGCTGATGTGCGACTGCCCCATTGCCAAGATCTTCCTCCCGAGCTATGCTTGAGGGCGGACTCACCATCATGGCTCCGGGATGCCGAACATGAGCAGCCACGACCAGACCAGCATGGGTGGGGAGAGAGAGGCGTTTCTGACGACGCACTGGTCTCTCATCGAAGACGTCAAGAAGCACCAGGACAAAGAACGGGCGTTAATCGGAGTCCTACTGGAACGGTATTGGAAGCCGGTCTACTGCTACCTTCGTCGTAGAGGCTACGACAATGAGCAGGCCAAAGACCTGACCCAAGGTTTTCTTCACGAGGTGGTACTCAATCGCCACCTGGTCGAGCGTGCGGAGAGTTCCAAGGGCCGTTTCCGCACGCTGCTGCTGCATGCGCTGAGTCAATATCTCGTGGATCAGCAGCGAAAAGAGACCGCTCGGAAACGCATCCCCAAGGATAAACTGGTTCCACTGGATATTGCCGATCCGCCGACATTGCCGCCGATGGCCTCCAAACTCGATGCGGAGCAGAGCTTCAACTATGTCTGGAAAGCAAATCTTCTGGAACGTGCCTTAGCAGAAGTGAAAGACGGGTACACGAGACAGGGCATGAGGGCACATTGGCAGGTTTTTCAGGATCGCGTGCTGAGCCCGACATTGGAAGGTCACGCCCCACCTCCATTGAGAGAGATCTGTCAGCGGCACGGCATCGACAATGAGGCGATGGCATCCAACATGCTCAACACGGTCAAGAAACGTGTACGCAGCGTCTTGAAGGACTTCGTACGCCAGACGGTCGTTTCCAACGAGGCGGAAGAGGAGGAATTGCAGGAAATTGCCAGATTCCTGGAAAAGGAAGGCAAGGCTTAGGATCTTCCCACGGATACAGTCATGGTTTCGCCGGCGTACGCCATTACGGTAAAACCGTGGTTGTGCGACGAAAGAGACCATGCCAAACAAACCACGTGAGCCCCATGAAAGATGAATCATCACTATTTGATGCGGAACCCGAAAACCTGGATCGGTTGTTCTCTCAGATTCTGGGAGAGCCAGAGGATCAAGAGAGTTCCGAACCGCGACCAACACGAGAGGGGGGCCTGGAGCAGCCCGGCGGTCGGATCGGTCGCTACAAGCTGCTACGCGTCCTCGGTGAAGGCGGCATGGGCATGGTCTATCTGGCCGAGCAGGAAGGCTCGATCCGACGCAAGGTCGCGCTGAAAGTGATCAAGCCGGGGATGGACTCGAAGCGCGTGATCGCCCGCTTCGAGAACGAGCGGCAGGCTTTGGCGCTGCTGGACCATCCCAACATCGCCCAGGTCTACGATGCCGGAACGACCAAGAGCGGCAGGCCTTACTTCGTCATGGAGCACGTCAAAGGCTCGCCCATCACGGAGTACTGTGACCGCCACAAGCTCAGCATCGAGGATCGGCTGCATCTTTTCCAGCAGGTCTGTCTCGCCGTGCATCATGCCCACCAGAAGGGCATCATCCACCGGGACATCAAACCGTCCAATATCCTCGTGTCGACAGAAGGTGACAGGACCATCCCGAAAATCATCGACTTCGGCGTGGCCAAGGCGATCAGCCAGCCGTTAACGGAACGGACGCTGTTTACCGAAGACAGCCACCTGCTGGGTACGCCGGAGTACATGAGTCCCGAGCAAGCGGACATGGCCAACGAGGACATCGACACCCGCTCGGACATCTACTCGCTGGGGGTCCTGCTATACGTATTGCTGGCCGGGATCTTGCCGTATGATTCGGAGACGTTCCGCCAGGGCGGGGTCGAGCATATCCGCAAGACGATTCGCGAGACCGACCCGAAGACACCCAGCATCCGACTGAGGAAGCTGGGCGATGAGGCTGCGAAGGTGGCTGAGAACCGCTGCACGCAGGTCGCTGCCCTGGCCAAGCGTCTGCGCAGCGAGCTCGAGTGGATTCCGCTCAAGGCGATGCGTAAAGACCGCGTCGAACGCTATCGCTCGGCCGTTGAACTGACCGATGATATTGGGAACTACCTGAACGGTGATCCTCTTCTGGCAGGGCCGCCGACTGCCGTCTATCGGTTGAAGAAGTTCATGCGACGAAACGGCGTATTGGTAGGCGGCATTACTGCGATGTTAGTTGTGCTTGCTGCCGGCACTGCGGTTTCCACAATCTTCGCCATCGGCCAGGCCCGCGCCCGCGCCAAGGCCGAGCGTGCTACCGTCGAGGCTCAAGCAATCCAGAGCTTCCTGAGAGGTGATGTTCTCGGCTTTGCGAGCATAGTCAAGGGTCGTGAGGCCACAGTTATAGATGTCCTGAACGGTGCCGCGGCAAAGCTTGATGAAGGAAAGTTTCAGAACCAGCCCCTCATAGAAGCTTCAATCCGCACAACACTCGGCTCGACGTGTTTCGATCTTGGTTATTACTTGGCGTCAGCGCAACAACGGGATCGTGCATACCATATCTATCTTGACCAATTCGGCGAGGAACACAATGCAACAAGAAATGCTATCAACATGCTTGCCGTGTCACACACCTTCGCAGGCAATTATGGAGAGGCGATAGCGTTGTATGAGAAGATACAAGGTGACAACATTATCCATGCATGTTGTCTTGCCGGTCCGTGTGCAAGGCAGGGTCGCTACGAGGAGGCGGAGCGACTCTATAAAGAAACACTGAAGACGGACTGGTGGGACATAAATCACCCAAACCATCCCTGGATTTTAACGTTCTCTTGGGATCTTGCCAAGGTATACAGAGAGCAAGGTCGCTACGAAGATGCAGAGGGATTATTCGTCAAAACACTGAAGGCACAACGCGAGAAATATGGGCCGAGAGGCGCTGAAGACGCACTCTGGCCGCCGATACGGTGCATGAACGAACTGGCTCGGCTCTATGTGATCCAAGAACGCTACGATGAAGCGGAGGCTCTCTTCACTGAAGGGATCGCAATGGGAGACCGCAAGTTGCCCGGCAAGGATCACCCCTTCACGCTGCGCCACGTAAACGGCCTCGGCGTACTCCGCACCAGACAGCAGCGCTACCAAGAAGCAGAAGCCCTCTTCAACCGGGCTTTGACCGGTAGGAAGCTCAAGCTCGGTGAAGACCACCCATACACACTGGAGACCATTAATGACCTCGGCCTGCTCCGCAGGGAGCAACAGCGCTACGAGGAAGCGGAGAACCTCCTGACCGAAGCACTAGAAGGAAGAAAGACCAAGCTCGGCTCCGGCCATCCGCACACATTTGAAACCGTCCACGCACTGGGCCTACTGTACGTTGCCCAGGAGGACTACGACAAGGCAGAACCCCTTTTGCTCGCCGCCTACAATGGCCGCGAAACCAAGCTCGGCCCCGAACACCCGGACACCATCGACTCCCTGCGAGAGCTGGTGCGCCTCTACGAAGCCTGGAACAAGCCGGACGAAGCCGAGAACTGGCGAGCAAGAGTGCCTTGGGTTGAGGATGCCGAGGAACCGTTCAGATGACCGGCAAGCTCGTCCAGCGGCGCCTGACCGGGCAGAAAAACGAGGCTTCCTTCGGTACCGCCAGATCGCGGTACAGATCGCGCCAGGCCTGACTGTCTTTGCGAATCAGGTGTCCCTCCGTCCTGAATCGGACGTAGTCATCGAGCGACATACCGCGACGACCGGTCCAGGCGTACTCCTGGCGCTGTCGCTCGGCAAAGTCCTCGACGCCGATCCTGTACAGCAGGGCCCTTTGCCAGAACGTGAAGATGATCGCCAGGATCACGCCTGCGACGAGCAGGACGCGGCGCGCGATGGCTCGTTTAGCTCTGGGAGTCAGCATTGGCGTTCTCCACGGCCGCAGACAATGCGGCGGGTCTGGCGGGCTTGATACCCAGAAACAGCAACAGCAGTCCCAGCCCGCCGAAGATCAGACCGCCCACCGGCCCGGTGTCGGGTCCGCCGTTGATGGCGGGAGCCGCTGCGAGATAACGGATGGAAACCGCGCCGCCTACGACCGGTAGCGTCGCGGTGTTGTACACCTTCTTGCGCGTGAAACTGCCGGTGTAGTCCTTGCCGTTGACGCTGAAGCGATAGGATATCTGGTAGTTGTGGTCCATGGGGTTGTCCTGCTGACTGACGGCCTCCTTGACCTCGGTGACGCTGGCCTGTGCCGTCTTGCCGACCAGGCCCAAGGCCACGCCGCGAAGTCCGAAAAGAACCAGTAGGATACCAACCCCAACGAGGATCAGACGGGTACGATTTGACTTCGTCATAGGCGCCCTCAACACAAAGAGACAACGGAACTGTGGTTATCGCAGTTCGAATTCTGACCGGTTTATCGTACGCCCAGGCCATCCGGATTGAGGACAATGTGTTCTTTCCTCCGGATTTCTCCCAGAAGACGGGGGCAGCCGCAAGCACGGCGTGGGGATGGCTTGCTTTTGGAATGGTGCTCGATATCATTGTAGCCTGTGCTGTCCGATGCACGTTTTGGTTCGAGACGGCAACAACGAGGCATGCTTTCACAGGAGATAGAACTTATGAAGATCAGGGTTCTTGCGGTGCTGCTGGCGATCATGGCCGGTGTAGCACTTGCCGGGCCGATGAGCGTCCAGGTGCGCAACGCCAAGGTGCGTGCGACGCCTTCGCAACTGGGCAAGGCCGTAGCCACGGTGGACTACGGCGCGGTCGTCGAGGCCGGAGCCGCACAGAACGGCTGGTGCCCGGTGACCATGCCGGACGGGACGACAGGCTGGCTGCACGAGTCGGCCCTCACAAAGAAGCAAATCGCCATGAGCGCCGGTACCTCAGACGCAGCTACCGGTATCTCGTCCGATGAGGTCGCCCTCGCGGGCAAGGGCTTCAACGAGCAGGTTGAGGCCAAGATGAGGGCCGACGGGAAACTGGACTACACCTGGGTGGACAAGATGTCCCAGTTCCAGGTGACGCCCGATCAGATCACGTTGTTCCGAGCCCAGGGCAATCTGCCGGGAGGTGCCCAATGAACGAGAGATCTTTGTTCGCAGCCATCCTGGCGGTAAGCCTGTTGGCCCCGGTGCTGTTCTGCGGCTGTGGAGAAGTGGGCCAAGTGGGCGCCGAAATCGGCAAGGCCACAGGCGTTCTGACCGACAGCGAGGCGGAATCGGTCAAACGCGGCGCCAAGGCGGTCGAGAAGAGCTGGCAGGACCTGACGCCGGAACAGGAATACTACATCGGGCGGGCGGTCGCGGCGCAGGTGTTCGAGAGCTATCCGCCGCTGGACCAGCCGGAGGCGAACGCTTACCTGAATCTGCTGGGTCAGTCGCTGGTGATCTTCTCCGACCGTCCCGAGACCTTCGGCGGCTATCACTTCCTGCTGCTGGACTCCGACGAGATCAACGCCTTCGCGGCGCCGGGCGGGCTGATCCTGGTAACGCGAGGGATGGTGCGATGCTGCCAGAACGAGGATGAGCTGGCGGCTGTGCTCGCCCACGAGATCTGCCACGTCTCGATGAAGCACGGACTCAGCGCGATCAAGCAGGGCCGTCTGACCGAAGCGTTCACGATCATCGGCGCCGAGACAGCCAAGCAGCTCGGCGGCGAAGAGCTGGCGGCCCTGACGGAAGAATTCGAGGGATCGGTGGGCGACGTGGTCATGACCCTTACCACCAGCGGCTACTCGCGCAAGCAGGAAACCCTTGCGGATGGCGGCGCGGTAAAGATCCTGCGGCGCGCCGGCTACCCGGAAACCGCGATCCTTACCATGCTCCAGCGGATGGACGAGCGGTTGAGCCACGCGGGCGGGCTGGGATTCGCCAAGACGCATCCCTCCGCCGCCAGTCGGGCCGATGCGCTTCGTCCAGGCATTGCTGGCTCGGGAGCGGGCATCGAGGCCGTCCGCCAGCAGAGGTTTGCGGCCGCCATGCAATCCCTATTGGCGGGCAAGTAGGGGCGAATCCGCCACAGGCGGATCGCCTGTGCTTATTGAATGTGGGTACCATGTCCAAGCATAGTGCGAAATGCCTGCGAGGCACGGCGATCGGCTTGGTCGCCGCCGTAGCGGCGTTGCTGTTGTGGCGCGGCGGGGCCCTGGAATCCTGGGAGGCCCCCACGTGGACGTGGCGCGCTCGTTTCTTCTCGGCGAGAGAAGCCCTCTGCCCCGACATCAAGCTGATTCTCATCGATCAGGACAGCCTGGATTGGATGCAGCGCGAGAACAGCTTCGGCTGGCCCTGGCCGCGCGAGTTCTATGGCGCGATCTCCGCGTTCTGCCAGCGGGGCGGCGCGCGGGCGCTGGCCTTGGATCTGTTGTTCACCGAGTCCTCCGTCTATGGGGTTCCGGACGATGAGGCGATGGGGCAGGCTCTGAAGGCCGGCACACCGGCGGTCCTGGCGCTGATGCCTGGCGGAAGTCGCCAGACATGGCCGGACTATATGCCGCGTCCGGGTGTAACGACGAACATCGCGACGACAACTGAGCCCAATCACCTGCTGTTCCCGGTGCCGGAGGTGGCGACAGGCGCCGCCGCGAGCGGGCACGTCGCAGGGGTGCCGGACGCCGATGGCGTGTTTCGGCGAATCTCACCGTTCTGTCGCTTCGACGGGGTCGAGATCCCGGCGCTGGGGCTGGCAACGTACCTGGCCGCACAGCCGACGGCCATCACCGCCGACAACCAGCAGCTCCGGATCGGCGATAAGATCGTTCCTCTCGACGAGCGGGGCGACGCCATCCTTCGCTTCCGAGGTCGCAACGGCCTGCCCGAGGCGGTCTCCGCCGCCGCGGTCATCCAGTCGGAACTGCGTCTGCGCGACGGCGAGACGCCGGTGCTGTCACCCGAGACGTTCAAAGACTGCTACGTCTTCGTAGGCTGTAGCGCACCCGCCCTGCTGGATTTGCGGCCGACCCCGGTCAATCCCAAATGCCCGGGCGTAGTGTTGCACGCCGCATTCGTTGACAACCTCCTCACCGATTCCTTCATCGCCGAAGCCAAAGTGCCCGTAGCCGCTCTGGTTGTGCTGGCCACCGCGGTCGGCGCGGCTCTGTCGTTGACCTACGGCGGTCGATGGTGGCAGGCCGGGCCTCTTGCGGTCGTCTGGCTGGCGATGCCGATTCTGGTCGGCTTCGCCGCCTACGCCCGAGGATGGTGGTGGCCGGTCGTTGTCCAGGTTGGTGCTTCCGGGCTGGCCATGGTCGGTGCGCTGGCCGCCAACTACTGGACGGAAGGACGGCAGAAGGCGTTTATCAAACAGGCGTTTCGTCACTACCTCAGCGGCGATGTGATCGAGAAGATCATCCGCGACCCCAAGCATCTCCAGCTCGGCGGGGAGAAACGCGAATTGACGATCATGTTCACGGACCTGGCCGGCTTCTCCACCTTCTCCGAGAAGCTGGGGCCGGTCGAACTAACCACCCTGCTGAACGATTATCTCACCGAGATGACCGACATCATCATGGAAGAGGGCGGCACGCTCGACAAGTACGAGGGCGATGCGATCATCGCTTTCTGGAACGCGCCGTTGGCCCAATCGGACCACGCGGTCCGGGCCTGCCGCGCGGCGATGCGATGCCAGCGCCGCCTGGCGGAGCTTCGCGACGGTTTCCAGCAGCGGACCGGGGCCGTCCTGCGGATGAGGGTGGGACTGAACACGGGCGACGTCGTCGTGGGCAACATGGGGTCGCGCAAGCGATTCAACTACACGATCCTGGGTGACGCGGCGAATCTGGCCTCCCGCCTGGAGGGCGCCAACAAGGCCTTCGGCACTGAGACTATGGTTTCCGGCAGCACGTGGAGCCAGGCGTCCTCTGAATTCCGCGGTCGCAAGCTGGCGGACCTTCGGGTGGTCGGGCGCAAGACTGCGGTGGAAGTATTCGAGTTAAACGGATTCGCCGCCGACTCCGCGCCGGCGGGCTGGGAGATGTTCGCCGCCGGTCTGGCGCTCTTTCGTGAAGGCGACTTCGCAGAAGCGAAAGCGATCTTCGAGCAATTGCCCGATGATCCTGCCGCAAGGAGCTACGCTCAGCGATGTGCGCACCTGGCGGCCCATCCTCCGGAGTCGTGGGACGGGGTATGGGCACTGACGGAGAAATGAGCATGCGGCTTTTCATCGGTGGAATGCGTGGCAGCCAGCCGGCTCTCGGGAGGCGGTTCGACGAGTTCGGCGGCGACACAACTTCCCTGCTGGTGACAGGCTCGCGTGGCGAACGGCTGGTGCTCGACGCGGGCACCGGAATGCGAGCCGTCTCCGAACAACTGGCCCTGACAGAACCGGGCAGGGTCACCGTGCTGTTCTCGCACTACCACCTCGATCACCTGATCGGACTGACGATGAATTCCCTGCTCTACAAGGCGGAGTGGTCGTTCAACTTCATCGGTCCGACATTTGCCGACGGTGGCGTTCGCGACTCCGTGACGCGGCTGCTTGCCCCCCCGTATTGGCCGATCTCCTGGGAGCGGATGAACGCGCACCTCGAGTTCGTGACCTTACCGAGGCCGGACGGATGCCTGACAGTCCGCCAGAACTTGCGGGTCAGCGGTTGTCTTGTGCCGCATCCGGGTGGGTGCGTGGCCTACCGTATCGACGACTCCAGCTCTGGAAAATCCGTGGTCTTCGCGACCGATCTGGAATGGGAGAAGCGCACGCCCGTAGAAGAGATCGCGTTCAGGACGTTGTGCACCACCCCCGAGCCGGCAAACCTGCTCGTTATCGACGCACACTTCGGCCGCGAGCAGCAAGACGCATTCGCCGGCTGGGGACATACCTCGTGGGAGGACGGCCTGGAGATCGCGGCATCGACGGGAATTCAACGAGTGCTTCTCGGACACCACGCGCCGGCGGCCGACGACGCGGCACTGCGCGCGTTGGAGCAGCAAGTGAAAGACGTATCTCCCGGCGCCTCGCTGGCGCGGGCCGGCCAATGGATCGCAATTTAGGAAAGCAGCCGCCATGCCGAAATGGCTCGAACCCCCGATACTGTACTACGTTGAGAATATCGCGCTGGGCGCGGTGGTGTTGCTGGCGGCGTACCTGCTGTCGCTGCCGCTGCGCCGCCGGTACACCACGCCCGAGGGAGTCGAGCCGAGTCGGCGTTCCGGCCGGCAGTTCGTCGGCGCGCTGGTCAGCTACATCGCGTTTGCCGTGGTCGTACTGGTACTTTCCATGGCGTTGATTTCCTGGCTCGACCTGCCACGGCGCGCCCCGCTTCCGCGTCGCTACGACCAGGCATGGCTGACGTTCTGGGGCGTCTACGTTCTGGTCAGGCTGGTCGAAGGGCTGTTTGTCGAGCTCTTTGTGCAGATGGGAAAGGCTTGCCCGCTCAACCGCCTCACGCGCGGCCTGCTGCGTCTGGCGATCATGCTGGGTGTCGCTTTCGTGCTGATGAAATACCTGGACCTCAAGATCACCGTGTTGCTGACCTCGACGGCGATCGTCACCGGCGTTATCGGCTTCGCCATGCAAGGGGTATTGGGCAATCTGCTGGCGGGGATGTCCCTACACGCCAGTCGCTCGATGTCCGTGGGCGATTGGATCGAGGTCGACGGAACGATTGGCAAGGTCGTGGTGGTCAACTGGCGGGAGACGCGGCTGCGCACCACCGGCGGCCACGTCGTGGTCATTCCCAACGGCAAACTCGCCGATACGACCGTCCGCAACTTCTCCTCGCCCACGCCCTTGCGTCGTCACGAGGTGCCGGTCGCCGCCAGCTATGGCGACGCGCCGGGTGAAGTGATCGCGGCTCTCATCGAAGCCGCCCACAGCATTCCGACGGTCGAGAAGCACCCGGCACCCGAGGCCTACATAACCGGCTTCAAGGACTTCTGCATCGAATACGTGCTGCGCTTCTGGTCGAAGCACTACGAACAGCGTACGCCGATCGAAGGGCACGTGATGCGGATGATCTGGTACAAGTTCCAGCGCCGCGGGATCGAGATCCCGTTCCCGATGAGCGGTCGGCTGCTCGACAACTTCCTGCAGGCGGTACATGCCCAGCGATTCGAGAAACCGCTGGCCTCGGAGATCGAACGCATCGTCGACGACCTGGTCCGCAGCGACTTCGGGCGAAAACTCATGGCCGATTCCGAGGGCATCTGCATGCTCAGCCGCGACGAGCTGAAAAGCGTCGCGCGGGATGTGAAACGCACCCGTTTCACACACGGTGAGACCCTGATGCAGCAGAACGATCAGGGCGAATCGTTCTATGTCCTGGTCCAGGGGACCGTCAAGGGCAGCATCGCGAACACCGACGCCGCCCGACCCATCGAGTTTGAGCTGCGCCCCGGGGCGCTCTTCGGCGAGATGAGCCTCCTGACCGGCCTGCCGCGAAGCGCGACCATGACCGCCGTCACAGACTGCGAACTGCTCGAATTCGACCGGGCCGCCTTCGCCCACCTGCTCTCGCTGCGCGAGGAAATCCCCCACGTGCTCTCCGACCTGGCGGCCGCCCGCGCCGCGGAGAACGCCCAGTCGTTGGAGAAACTGCGGGCCTCGGCGGTGGTCCCGCCG
>Ga0068714_10005562_pt1 | contig 13312 bp, 12 predicted proteins | sample MTBNYHSulfiMetaG_FD_62988 | JGI IMG/M metagenome (GOLD analysis project Ga0068714, IMG submission 62988) | Enrichment culture microbial communities from rom New York Harbor, USA that are MTBE-degrading - MTBE-NYH (New York Harbor Sulfidogenic)... | ecosystem: Environmental > Aquatic > Marine >... | reverse complement strand
GATGTTAACCCGCCTCCCGGCCAGCCCCCTGGTCAGGAGCCTGGCTGAGGTCAGGGACTGGGCCGAGACTAGACTATTAACCGCGGGGTAAAGGCCTGCTTGTCGATCACCGGCAGCCTCAGCTCCAGGGTCTGGTCGGAGCGGCCGGCGGTGGAGAGCTGGACCAGGCCCTCCTTCCCCTCGGAGTCGGCGTAGGCCAGGAGGATCCGGCCGGCCAGGGAGAACAGCTCGGCCCGGGCCGAGGGCTCCTCCGGCGGCCCGGCCGGATCGGAGATGACCCCCAGGGGGCCGGGAACCCCCATGGCCTTGAGGATCGGCGCTCCCTCCGGAGCCCGGGCGGCCAGCCGTTCGTTCTCGGACATGTTGCGGCCCAGGACGAGCTTGGCTCCGCCGCCCAGGTGGAAGTGACGGCCCAGCCTGAGCAGCTCCATCTCCGCCGGGCCGGCCTGGGGCTGGAACTCCAAGAGATTGCGCAGGCGGCGGGAGAAGCCGGGGTCGGTCAGGGGGCAGCCCCCGGCCGGGGTGGGGTAGTCGGTGAGCCCCAGCTCCCGGGCCAGGGCCATCTGGGGCTTCCGGTTCCGGCCGTGGAAGTCCAGGAGCCTCTCCCGGTCCACCCAGCCTTGCTCCTCGGGCCTGGTCTTCTTGAGCCGCTTGGCCGAGAGGGGCCGCAGGAGGAGCTCCGGAGCGCCCGACTCCCGGGCCACCAGGTTCAGCGAACCCCGGTTCTGGGACATGGGCCGCTGGCCCAGGACCTCGCCGGTGAAGATGAAGTGGAAGCCCTCCTCCTCCCGGATCCGGTGGGCCAGCTTGAACATCAGGGCGTGGCAGTCCAGGCAGGGGTTCATCTGGGAGCCGTGGCCGAACCTGGGCGATCTGACCACCTGGATGTGCTCTTCGGTGAAGTCCACCACCCTCAAGGGGACCCGGATGGCGGCGCAGCCCCGGCGGGGGCTGTCGGGTTTGAGAAAGGGGGAGACAAAGGTCAGGGCCTCCACCTCGATCCCCTGGCTGCGGAGGACGAGGAGGGCCAGAAGGGAGTCCAGGCCGCCCGAGGTGAGCCCCAGGGCCCTGATCCGGCCTTCCTTCCGGTCCGGTCTAGGCTCGGTCGTCGAGGTCAATTACCCGAATCTCCTTCAGCCTGGTCCTGATTATCCAGCCGGCCAGGTCCGTGGGCCGGGGACAGAGGTCGATCAGCTCCCCATCGGCGCTGGCCACCAGACCTTTAAAAGGCTTTAGCTCCCGCTCCGGAACCGGAACGGCCAGGGCCGTGCCGGGGATGGCCGCCTTGTCCCCGGCCATCTCCTCCCTGATGAGACCGGCCAGGCGGCCGGAGAAGGAGACCGGCCGGTCCAGGTAGAAGACCGCCTCGGCCGGATGGAGCTCCCGGAGAACGCCCAAGATAAGGTCCAGGGCACCCCGGGTCAAGTCCGATATCCGGTAACCCGCCGCGGCCCGGGCGATGTCGCGGATGACCCCGTCGTCCCCCCTGACCAGGTCCCGGCCGGCCAGGGCCGACTCCAGGGTGATGAGCAGGTTGTGGGCGTCCAGGCCGAGGGGGAGGTCTTTCATCTCCTCGGGGGCTAGCAGCTTGGCTCTCCGGGCCAGGCTGTTTTCAGGAGCCAGGACCGAACGGCGCAGGAGCTCCCTCTCCCGGGAGGGCAGGGCGTGGCGGTCGCCCACCAGGGTCAGGCACCGCTCCCGGGGGTAGCCCCGGGAGAGGAGGAACCTGAGCTCCCCGGCGGCCGAGCTTAAGCCCGGGCTGGCAGGGCGGCGGGTCATGGAACGGATTTGATTATACCTTCTTTAACCAGTTAGCCCCAGGGCCCGGAATCGGCCTGGCCGATCGGACCAGGATGGGCTATGATAATCAATATCGGGGCTGAAATGGACCTGAAAGCAGGCCGGACCATTCCTCCTCCCCGAGTCGGGCTCATCGACCCCCTGGTCTCGGACTGAAGAGCTTCTCCCCACGGTAACTCCCCTTCCCCTTGAGGGCGACCACATCCGGCCCGCCGGCGGCCCTGATGCAGATGGGATCTCTTGGCCAAGGGAGGTGGGTTATGAGAAGCGAGACGGTAAACTATGAAACCCTGTCCAAGGTCAGCCAGTTCGTCAGCTCCTCCTACGACCTGGACGACACCGCCGAGCACATCGTCCACAGCCTGACCGAGCTGCTGGGGTTGAAGGGCTGCGCCCTGATGCTCCTGGACCGGGGGACCGACGAGCTCAGGCTGGCCGCGGCCCACGGGCTGAGCCGGGGTTACCTGGACAAGGGCCCTTTAAGCTCGCGGCGGTCCATCGCCGCCACCCTGACCGAGGGCCCGGTGGCCATCTACGACGTGGAGGACGACCCCCGCCTCCAGTACCCCGCGGAGGCGGTCAAGGAGGGGATCAGATCCATCTTAAGCGTGCCCCTGGTCCTCCGGGCCAAGCCCATGGGGGTCCTCCGGCTCTACACCGCCGAGCCCTGGGAGTTCCTTCCCCAGGACCTGATCTTCGTCCAGGCCATCGCCGAGATAATCGCCCTGGTGATCGACAACCTGAGGATGTACAAGGGGTTGAAGTCGTCCATCGAGGTCCTCAAGGTCCTCCGCTCGGGCCGGTCCAAGTCGCTCAAGCGGACCCTGCAGGAGTAGGCTTGGGCCGCAGCCGGGTTTAACCCTTGGCGCCCTTGAAATCGACCTTGGGCGGTTCCTGATCGCTCTCCGGGGCCTCGAAGGGGGTGGCCGGCCCAAAGCCGAACAGGGAGGCGTAGATGTTGCCGGGGAAGCGCCGGATCTCGAGGTTGTAGCTTTTGACGGCCAGGTTGTAGCGCCGCCGCTCCACGGCGATCCGGTTCTCGGCCCCGGCCAGCTCGTCCTGGAGCTGGAGGAAGTTCTGGTTGGACTTCAGCTCGGGGTAGCGCTCCACCACCACCATCAGCCGTCCCAGGGCCGAGGAGAGGGCGGTGTTGGCCTCCACCTGCTGGGCGATGGTCCCGGCCCCGCCCACCTTGGCCCGGGCCTCGGTGACCGCCACCAGGACCTCCTTCTCCTGGGCGGCGAAGCCCTTGACCGTGGCCACCAGGTTGGGGATCAGGTCGGCCCGCCGCTTCAGGACGGTCTGGACCTGGGCCCAGGCGGTCTTGACCTCCTCATCGGCGGCGACGATCCGGTTGTACCTGGTGCAGGACTGAACCCCGAAGACGACCACCAGGATCAGCCCGGCGATCAGAACCACCCGTCCGAGCTTGCCCATCTGCTTCAAGCCTCCTTGTCGGCCAGCCGGTCGATCCGCTCGGCCGCCTGGGCCACGGTCTCGAGGTAGCGGGGGAAAAGCGACTCCAGGCTTCCCTTGGCCGGCCGGCCGCCCTTCCGGAGGGCGTAGACTTGGCCCAGGACCCGGGGATCCTCCAGGCCCAGGAGGCGGCCGGCCCGGTCCAGGACCTGGGGGGAGGTGAGGGTGGAGGGATCCTCCCCCATCAGGAAGAGCCCTCCCCGGAAGATGGCCACAAAGGCCTTGATGGAGGCCAGGGCGGTCCGGAGAAGGACCTTCTCCTCCCCGGCCGAGGCCAGATAGGTCTCCCGGAGGACCAGGAGCTTGCCCCTGAGCTCCCGTTCCACCTGGAGCCGCAGCTCGGCCGGTTGGGGGGTCAGCCCGGCCAGGGGGTCGGGGCCGTGGATGGTCCGGTGGCTCAGCTTGAGGTTGAGGAACTCCAGGGGAAAGGAGTCCAGGGAGCGCCGGATCTCCTCCCCGGTCAGGATCATGGGCGAAGCCAGCCCTCTCCGGAGCCAGGGCCCGAGAAAGGGGAGAAGGCGGTCCAACCTCGAAAGCCCGGCCGGGGCGACCACCACCAGGAGGTTCAGATCGGACAGCCCGGGCCTAAAGTCAGGGCCGGCGGCCGAGCCGTAGAGGGTGACCGAGAGGAGGTCGGCCCCGAGGGCGGCCTTGAGGTCGGCCACGGCCTGGGCCAGGATCCGATCCCGGTCCTTGGCGGTCTTGGGCATCTATTCCACCTCCCTACCAGCTTCCGGAGACGCCCCCGCCGCCGGACATCCCGCCCCCGAAACCGCCGAAGGAGCCCCCGAAGCCTCCGAAGGAGTTCCCACCGCTGTCGGATGGTCCGCTCTGGGAAGACCATCCTAACCAGGGGATGATCCCCGGAAGATAGGGACCCTCAGCAGAGAACCTCCCCCGCTTGATTCTACGTCGGATGAGAAGCACGGTGGCTAGGAAAAGAGCGAAGACCAGGACGGCCAGGAGGTTAAAGCCCGGCTCCTGGGGGGGCCGCCCCTGGGCCGGCTGCCCGGCCCCGCTCAGCTCCACCCCGGCCTCCCGGGCCACCTCGCCGGCGATGGCCCGAAGCCCGTTCTCCAAGCCGGGGCCGTAGAGCCCTTTCTTGAAGAAAGGGACCATCCACTGGTCCCTGATCCGGCCCAGCTTCCCGTCGGGGAGGATCCCCTCCAGCCCGTAACCGGTCTCTATCCTGAGCTTTCTCTCCTGGACGGCGATGAGGATGAGAAGCCCGTTGTCCTTACCCTTCCGGCCGATGCCCCAGGCCTGGAAGAGCTCGTTGGCCAAGGTCTCCAGGTCCCGGCCGTTGAGGCTCTTGAAGGTGGCCACCACCAGGGCCGCCCCGGTCTTTTGCTCCACCTCCAGGGCCAGGGACTCCATCCTGGCCTTGGTCTGGGGGTCGATGACCCCGGCGAAATCGTTGACCGGTCCCTGGGGGGAAGGAAAATCGGCGCCTTGGGCCGGGGAGAAAATTAAGAGAGCCAGGGACAGGGTCAGAACGGCGGCCCGGCTCCCCGTCCGGAGGAGCCTCAAAGGCCGGCCTCGGCCAGCTTCTCCACCAGCTCCTTCTGCTCCTTGGTCAGCTTCCTGGGAATCCTGACCTTGGGCCGGACAAAGAGATCGCCCCTCTGGCCGGATTTCAGCTTGGGCAGGCCCTGGCCCTTCAACCTCAGCTTCTGGCCGGGCTGGATGCCGGCCGGGATCTTGACCTGGAGGTCCTGGCCCGAGGGGGTCGGAACCTTGATCGTGTCGCCCAGGATGGCCTGGCTCAGGCCGATGGGCCAGTCCAGGTAGAGATCGTGCTCCTGCCTGGAGAAGGTGGAGTCCGGGGCGGTCCTGATCTTGATCAGCAGGTCGCCGGGCGGTCCGCCGGCCATCCCCGGCTCGCCCTTGCCCTTGAGCCTGAGCTTCTTGCCGTCGGCGATTCCGGCCGGGATCTTGACCGAGATCCGCTCCTGGATCCCCTCGGGCCGGGGAAAGGTGACCACCTTCTCCGCGCCGTGGAAGATGTCCGAGAGGCTGACCGGGAGCTCATAGAGGACGTCCCGGCCCTTTCTGGGCTGGGGCCCGCCGGTCCCGAAGTCCTGGAAATGGGAGAAGGCGCCCCCACCCGAAGGCCGGCCGCCGAAACCGAACATCCTCCGGATGAAGTCCTCGGCCGAGAAGCCGAAGTCGCGGTTGAACTCGGAGAAGTCGGCCGAGCGGAAGATGTCCTCCTGGGAGTAGCGGCGCTGGAAGCCGGACTGGCCGAAGGTGTCGTACTCCTTCCGTTTCTCGGGGTTGGACAGCACGGCGTAGGCCTCGCTGACCTCCTTGAAACGATCCTCGGACGCCTTGTCGCCCTTGGTCTTGTCCGGATGGTACTTGAGGGCCAGCTTGCGGTAGGCCTTCTTTATCTCCTCGGCCGAGGAGGTCTTGGCCACACCCAGAATCTTGTAATAGTCTTTGTTAGTTGTCATACCTATACACCTGCGCCGAGAATATAAACACCTCCCCGGCGGGTGTCAAGAACCGGGCCCGTGGCGGCGGCAAGGGGGCTTACCATTGAACCCTGATGTCGAACCCCTCCCGCCGGGCCATCTCCTCCTGGAGGACCTGAAAGCGGTCGGCGATGACCTGGGCCAGGTTGGTCATGACCACGAACCCGATCTCCCTGTCCCGCCTGAAGAGGCCTAGAAGGTCCTCCCGGTCGGCCATGATCACCTTGCAGCTCTCCGAGACGCAGTAGCTGGTCAGGGTGTAGCGGTGGGGCTCCACCAGGGCCGACCAGCCAAAGGAGAAGCCTGGCTCGACGGTGGTCAGGGTGGATCGATTGGCCGCCTGCCGGGGGGATTGGTCCAGGCGCAGATCCACCAGGCCTGAGTCCAGGAAGCAGAGCTTTCCCGCCTCCTGCCTTTCCCGGAAGATGATCGCCCCCTTTTCATAGACCCGCTCCTCGAAGATGGGCTGAAGACGGGCCATTTGATCACGGGTCAAGCCCCGGAGAAGGATGGCCTTCTCCAGTCGGTCCAGGTCCACCATGGACTCCTCCTCTCCCGGGGGGGAAACGAAGCTTGGACAGCGGCGGTCAAGGACGGTCACAGGGAAGAGGAGCGGCTTCGGCCCGCCGGCCCCTCCCTCCCGCCTCCCGACTAGGAATTATAGACATTCCGGGGAGCCTTTCCAATCTCCTCCGAGGGGGCCGGGCCTGGAGGTCCTGGTCCGGGGGCTCCCGGAGAATAGACCCGGAAGCCGTCGCCTGGTCGCGGCCCGCTCCCCAAAGGTTCGGGAAAGGTCCTGGTTTTACCCAGGCCGGTTTTAAGGTGGCGGTCCGGGCAGGAGTTGATATGCTTGATAGCCGATGCCCGCCGGGGGCGCTCTCTTAAGCTGCCGGGGAAGGAAGGGGCCGTCTTCCCGATCGGCCCCGGAAGCCGGCGGCTCCATTTTGGGCGGGCCGGAAGGCCATCGACCTGTGGCGAAAGGATGGAGCCGATGCCCGAGAGTTTCATGGTCCAATGCCTTTATTTCTCCAGGCCGGGCCCGGCCAACACCCGGGCCGTCCTCAAGCACGCCGCGGCCCGGGCCGAGGAGCTGGGCCTGAAAAAGGCGATCATCGCCACCTGCTCCGGCCGGACAATGGAGGAGGCCTACCCCTTTCTGGATTCGGCCCGGTTCGAGCTCATCGCGGTCAGCCACGTGACCGGGTTCAAGGGACCTGACCACCAGGAGCTCCCGGAGGAGGCCCGGGCGGCCATGGAGGCCCGGGGGGTCAAGGTCATCACCGCGGCCCACGCCTTCGGCGGGGTGGGCCGGGGGATCAGACGCAAGCTGGGGGCCTACCAGGTGGACGAGATAATGGCCTACGCCCTGAGAACCCTGGGCCAGGGGGTCAAGGTGGGGATCGAGATGGCCTGCATGGCCGCCGACCGGGGCTACGTTCGGACCGATGAGGACGTCCTGACCATCGCCGGGACCGGCAGCGGGGCGGATACGGCCATGGTGGTCAAGCCGGCCCCCTCGGCGGCCTGCCTGGAGGTCAAGGTCAGGGAGATAATCGCCAAGCCCTGGAACCCATGACCGGACAGGCGAGCCGCCGGGTCCCGGAGACGGCCGGCAGAGAGAACCCGGCCCGGAGGAGGCCACGGAGAAGATGAGCCAACAGATCCTGCCCGGACTGGTCTTCCTGACCGTCTTCACCTCGATCTACACCCTCCTCCACTGGCCCATCTTCTCCCACACCGCCCTGGCCCTGGGCCTGGGCCGGCCCGGCCGGTGGGTCCTCCGCCTCCTTCTGGCCCTTTTGATCCTGGGGCCCGTGATTCACAACCTCAACGGCCGCCAGGTCTCCTTCACGGCCCTGATCACCTACCTCTGGATGGCCCTGGCCTTCTACCTCTTCCTGGCCGGGTTCATCCTCATCCCCTTCAGGCTTTTGGCCTCCCCCAGGGCCTTCAGCCTCCTCTGGCTGACGGTGGTCCTGGCCGCCGGGGTGATCGTGGGCCACGGTTTTCTCCAGGCCCGGCAGATCCAGGTCAGGGAGCTGACCCTGACTACCAAAAAGCTGCCGCCGGGGATGGAGGAGCTCAGGATAGTCCACCTCAGCGACCTTCACCTCCACTCGGTGGAGTCCCAGACCCGGCTGGAGAGGCTGATCAGGGTCCTGGAGCCCTTGAGCTACGACCTCCTGGTCTCCACCGGGGACCTGATCGAGGCCGGCCTGGACCGGACCGATTGGCGTCCCCTGGCCCGGCGATTGGCGGCGATCAAGCCCCGGTTGGGCAAGTACGCCGTCTTCGGCAACCATGAGTACTACGCCGGCCGCTTCGGCGACCAGGGGTTCGCCCTGGACTTCCACGCCCAGGCCGGGTTCGTGGTCCTCCGCCAGGAGGCGGAGAAGGTGGCCGGGCTGATCCAGCTGGCCGGGCTGGACGATCCCGCCTTCGGCCTGCGCCGGAACCGGGCCCGGACAGTGGAGTTCAACCTCCTCCAGCGCCTGGACCCGGATCTGCCGGCCATCCTTCTCAAGCACCAGCCCCAGGTGGAGGAGACCTCCCTGGGCCTCTTCGACCTCCAGCTCTCGGGCCACACCCACGGGGGTCAGATGTGGCCCTTCAACTACCTGGTGGAGACCAGGTACCCCCGCTACAAGGGCCTCCACGACCTGGGTGGGGGCTCCCGTCTTTGGGTGACCATCGGGGCCGGAACCTGGGGGCCGCCGGTGAGGGTCGGGACCCGGGCCGAGGTGGTTTTGATCAGGCTGAAGGCGGAATAGGGTCCGGCAAACCCGCCTCCGGTGATGGCGGGAGGAACAGGTCGGCGGGGTCAGGGGGGTGACCCCGGGCGCTCCCTCACCCCGACCCTCTCCCCAAAGGGGGCGAGGGCGCCGGAGGAGAGACGGGGCGGTATTGGGTTGAAGTCCGGCAAAAGAGGACGGCGGGCGGGTCAGCGCTGAACTGACCCGCCCGCCGTCGTACGGTCTCATGAAAGACCCGGGCTAGGCCGAGCCCTCGATCAACCGGACCACGGCCTGGAAGGCCTGGGGAAGCTTGGCCGGGTCCGGGCCGCCGGCCTGGGCCATGTCCTTCCGGCCCCCCCCGCCCCCGCCCACGGCTTCGGCCGCCGCCTTGACCACCTTTCCGGCCGGGAAGCGGTCCTGGAGGTCTTCGCTGACCAGGACCAGGAGAAGGGCCTTGTCCCCCCCCCGGGCCCCCAGGAGGACCACCCCGGAGTCCATCTTCTCCCTGATCCGGTCGCCCATGGCCCGCAGCTCCTTGGGATCGCCGGCCTCCACCTGACGGGTCAGGAGGGGGACCCCGTTGATCTCCCTGAAACCGGAGAGGATATCGCCCGAGGCGGCCTGGGCCAGCCGGGACTTGAGGGCCTCGATCTCCCTCTCCTTGGCTTTGAGCTCGGCCTGGAGCCGCTCCACCTTGGCGGCCAGGTCGCCGGGACCGGTCCGCAGCAGCCTGGCCACGGCCTGGCGCTCGGCCTCGGCCTCCCTTAAGAAGGTCAGGGCCGCGGGCCCGGTCAGGGCCTCGATCCGGCGGACCCCGGCGGCCACCGACTCCTCGGAGACGATCTTGAATAGCCCGGCCTGGCCGGTGGACCGGGCGTGGGTTCCGCCGCACAGCTCCTTGGACAACCCCTCGATCTCCACCACCCGGACCGTCTCCCCGTAGCGCTCCTCGAAGAGGGCGATGGCCCCGCTCTGCTGGGCCTGGGCCATGGTCATCTGGCAGGTGGTCAGCTTGATGTCCCGGCGGATGTGATCGTTGACCCGGTCCTCCACCTCCCGGAGCTGGTCCGGGGTGAGGGCCTCGAAGTGGGTGAAGTCGAACCTGAACCGGTCCGGCCCCACCGAGGAGCCGGCCTGCTTGACGTGCTGGCCGACCACGTGGCGGAGGGCCTCGTGGAGGAGGTGGGTGGCGGTGTGGTTGGCCTCGGTTTTGGACCGGGCCTCGGGGTCCACCTTGAGCCCCACCGGGTCGCCCCGGCCGATGGTTCCCCGGGTGACCTCCACCCGGTGGACCCAGAGCCGGTCCTCGAACTTGATCGTGTCAATGACCCGGGCCTGGGAGGCGTTGGGCCCGGCCACCGTTCCCACGTCGCCCACCTGGCCGCCGGCCTGGGCGTAGAAGGGGGTCCGGTCGGTGATCATCTCCCCGCTCTGGCCGGCCTTGATGGCCTCCACCTTCTCCCCGTCCACGACCACGGCCACCACCTTGGCCTCGGCCTCTTCCGTCTCGTAACCCAAAAACTCGGTCTTAAGGTTTTGGGCCAGGAGCTCGGCCACCGCCCCGCTGGCCGCGGTCTCGCCGGAGCCCTTCCAGGCCGCCCGGGAAAGGGCCTTCTGGCGGTCCATGGCTTTCTGAAAGCCCGGCTGGTCCAGCTCCATCCCCTCGTCCCGCAGAACGTCGATCATGGTGTCCAGGGGGAAGCCGTAGGTGTCGTAGAGCTTGAAGGCGGTCTCCCCGGCCAGGATCGACTTTTCCCCGGCCTTGAGCTCGCCCATGGCCTCGGTGAGGTGCTTGAGCCCGGCGTCCAGGGTGTCGGAGAAGCGCCGCTCCTCGGCCTCCACGAACTTCTGGATGTAGCCGAGCCCGCCCACGATCTCGGGGTACTGGTCGGCCATGATCCGGCCCACCGTCTCGCACAGACCGCCCAGGAAGGGCTTGGTCAGGCCCAGGACCCGGCCGTGGCGGACCGCCCTTCTCAGGACCCGGCGCAGCACGTAGCCCCGGCCCTCGTTGCTGGGCAGAACCCCGTCGCCGATGAGGAAGGTCACCGCCCGGGCGTGATCGGCGATGACCCTTAAAGAGACGTCGGTCCGCTCCGAGTCGTGGTAGCCCACCCCGGCCAGGTCGCCCACCGCCTCCATCAGGGGCATGAAGAGGTCGCTCTCATAGTTGGAGTACTTGCCCTGGAGCACGGCCGAGATCCGCTCCAGGCCCAGGCCGGTGTCGATGGAGGGGGCCGGCAGGGGGGTCAGGTTGCCCTTGGCGTCCCGCTCGTACTGCATGAAGACCAGGTTCCACAGCTCCAGGACCCGGTCGCACTCGCAGTGCACCCCGCAGTTGTCCGGGTCGGGGCAGGGCACCGCCTCGCCCTGGTCCAGGTGAACCTCGGAGCAGGGCCCGCAGGGGCCGGTGTCACCCATGGCCCAGAAGTTGTCCTTGTCGCCCATCCGGACGATCTTCTCCGCCGGGACGCCGATCCTCTCCCGCCAGATCCTTTCGGCCTCGTCGTCGCTGTCATGGATGGAGACCCACAGCCGCTCCGGGTCCAGGCCGAAGTGGTTGGTCAGAAGGTCCCAGCAGAACTCGATGGCTCCTTCCTTGAAGTAGTCGCCGAAGCTGAAGTTGCCCAGCATCTCGAAGAAGGTGTGGTGCCTGGCGGTGAAGCCCACGTTCTCCAGGTCGTTGTGCTTGCCCGAGGCCCGGAAGCACTTCTGGGAGGTCACGGCCCGGTTGTAGTCCCGCTTCTCCAGGCCCAGGAGGGGGGCCTTGAACTGAACCATCCCGGCGTTGGTGAACAGCAGGGTCGGGTCGTCCTTGGGCACCAGGGGGGCCGAGGCCACCTTGCGGTGGGAATTGGCGGCGAAGTAATCCAGAAACTTGGCTCGTATCTCGGATGCGGAGGGCAAGTGAAGGCTCCTTACTTGGTTGATTAAAGCGAACTCACCTTGAGGGTACGGGGTTTCCCGGCCTGGAGGGAAAGGCCCGGGTCGCCGACCCCGGACCGTGGGCCGGCTGCGGCACGACCTCCCCGGCCACCCTTGCTCAGACCGTTCCGGCGGACTGGACGGTCTCCGGTTCCTCCGCCGCGGCCGGGGCCGCGGGGGCTTTCAGCCCCAACTTCTCCCTGACCTGGGACTCCACCGCGGAGAGCATCTCCGGGTTGTCCTTGAGGAAGGAGACCACGTTGCTCCGGCCCTGGCCCAACCGCTCCCCCTCGTAGGAGTACCAGGCCCCGGCCTTGTCGATCAGGCTCAAGTCCACGGCCCGGTCCAGGACGTCCCCCTCCCTGGAGATGCCGGTGCCGTAGAGGATGTCGAACTCGGCCTCCTTGAAGGGCGGGGCCAGCTTGTTCTTGACCACCTTGACCCTGGTCCGGTTGCCCAGGACGTCGTTGCCCTCCTTGAGGGCCCCGATGCGGCGGATATCCAGCCGCATGGAGGCGTAGAACTTGAGGGCGTTGCCCCCGGAGGTGGTCTCCGGGCTGCCCCACATGACCCCGATCTTCATCCTGATCTGGTTGATGAAGATGACGCAGGTCTTGGACTTGGAGATGGCCGAGGTCAGCTTCCTGAGGGCCTGGGACATCAGCCTGGCCTGGACCCCCACGTGGGCGTCGCCCATCTCGCCCTCTATCTCGGCCTTGGGCACCAGGGCCGCCACCGAGTCCACCACCACCACGTCCACCCCGCCGGAGCGGACCAGGATCTCGGTGATCTCCAGGGCCTGCTCGCCGGAGTCGGGCTGGGAGACCAGAAGGTCCTCGATGTTGACCCCCAGCTTCTTGGCGTACTGGATGTCCAGGGCGTGCTCGGCGTCCACAAAGGCGCAGACCCCTCCCAGCCGCTGGGCCTGGGCCACGGCGTGGATGGCCAGGGTGGTCTTGCCGCTGGACTCGGGGCCGTAGATCTCCACCACCCGGCCCCGGGGCAAACCGCCCACCCCCAGGGCCGCGTCCAGGCTGATGGAGCCGGTGGGGATGACCTCCACGTCGGGGACGACGCCGTCGCCGCCCAGACGCATGATCGCCCCTTTGCCGTACTGCTTCTCGATCTGGGTCAGGGCCACCTCGAGGGCCCTCTCCCGGCTGCCCAGCGGTTCTTTTTTCTGGACCACGCTCACACCTCGCAGGGATTTTCAGGTTCAGGCATGGTATCATAACCGGCCTCAAATGGGGAGACGCTTGAAGCCCTTTCAAGACCTCCCTCCATGCCCCTTTCCAGGGTTCGGGCCGGTCCTGCGACCCTTGAAATTTTACCATTTATTTCTCCGCCGGCCCTTCCTCGCCCGCGGGGGATAGAAGCCCGGGGGAAGGCTTGGGGCAGGTTCCCGGTTGGGCCCGGCGGGTGGACAGGACCCCCCGAGGGCCCTATAATTGATCGGTCCTCATAGAATTTAACAAGAACCCCCGGAGGGAGGGACCCATGGGAAGGATGATCATTGCTCTCATCGTCGCGGTCTGCCTGCTTCCGTTGATGACCGGCCCGGCCCGGGCCGACACCGACGTCCATATGCTCATCGACGACTGCACCAACGTGGTCCAGGAGATGATGGCCGCCTCGGACAACGGGGTCCCCCTGGAACTGGTCCGGAAGTCGGCCGGGGTGGCCATTGTCCCGGCCCTCTACAAGGGCGGCTTCGTGGTCGGCGGCTCCTACGGCAAGGGGGTCGTCCTGGCCCACCGGGACGGAGCCTGGTCGCCCCCGGCCTTCTTCCAGATCGGGATGGGCTCGGTCGGCTTCCAGATCGGCCTCCAGAAGATTCAGCTGATCATGGTCGTCATCGGCCAGGAGACCATGGACGCCTTCCTCAAGTCCAAGTTCTCC